>RCMZ01000624.1_pt1 | contig 16399 bp, 14 predicted proteins | sample 2041141 | NCBI WGS metagenome assembly RCMZ01 (sample SAMN09708263, study PRJNA481090) | Wastewater metagenome, whole genome shotgun sequencing project. | biome: sewage; isolation source: Davis station wastewater (DW) | place: Antarctica: Davis Station | collected 2010-03-01
CGTAAAGGACGGACCGGACAATACAAACAACAACGCCGGCGAAGGCCGGCGCTGCTGAATGGTAACAGATCGCGTTCAGGTCGATCAGCTTGGGCGGCTGATCGGCTAACAGGCCGTTGAAAACGTAGGCGAGGCAGCCAGCACAAGGAAAAAACAGGCGAAAAAGCGGAGTTTACGAGCTGTAAATGAGCATTTTGAGCCTGTTTTTAACGCGGTGATGGCAACGCAGGTAGTTTTCAACCGTCTGTTAGTGGCTTTTGCTACCGCCCTGACAGGTCGGCGACGCCGGCACCGCTTGCAGCGTGGCCCACTCCTCGGCGGTGTAGGTGTGCAGCGCCAGCGCATGGATCTGCCCCATCAGCTCGCCCACGGCGGCATACACACGCTGGTGACGCTTGACGGCGTTGAGGCCAGCGAACAGCGCGCTGACCACCACGACCTTGTAATGGGTTTCCAGGCCACGGCTGTGCATATGGCTCTCGTCCAGCACCTCAAGGTGCTGCGGCGTCAGGGCCTGCAGGGCGGCTTGCAACTGATCACGCTTGCTCATTCAGGTTCTCGCTCAAGGCTTCTTGGTGGCGGCGGCGGGCTGAATTTTCTCCATCATCTCGGCCAGCAGTTTGTTGACCTCAGGCACGGCCTTTTCCAGGCGACCCTGGGTCATTTGCGCCGACTGCGCGCTGAGGGTCGGCATTTTTTCCATGACCTTCTTGCCCAGCGGCGACTGGTAGAACTCGATCAGGCCCTTGAGCTCAGCTTCCGAGAAGTTAGTGGTGTACAGCTTGACCAGATCCGGCTTGATCTTGTCCCAGCCCACAGCCTTTTCCAGGGCAACATTGGCCTTGGCCTGATAGCTTTCCAGCAGGGCTTTTTTCGACTCCGGCGCTTTGGCCTGGGCGAAGCGCTGGGCAAACATCTGCTGCACCTGGGCATAGACCGGCACCGCCAACTTGTCGGCATGGGCCAGGATCAGGAATTTTTCGGCATCGGCAGCATGGCTTTTAGCATCGGCCATTACCTGGCCACTGGCACAAACCAACAGAGCAGCGGTGCAAAGCGCACGAAAACGGGTCATCGGGAGTCCTTGTCTGAGCAATATGAGCGGTAGGCGGGTTCAGACACGCCTGGCGCGGCACATTCTGCGCCCAAGCCTGCACCCGGCTCAAGCAAGCAAAAGGCGGGAGCACCACTGGCTCGTGCCGGCCGATAGCACCATTGGGCAGACCGAGTCCCCCTGCGCCGCCAAAACGGCTTAGACTATCGACCACAACGTGATTGCCAGTCCTTTTTCCGCCATCTGCACACATGGAAGTGTCCGATGAACAGCCCCGTCATTGCCGTACCACCTGCCTTGTTGCCGCGCCTGTGCGACAGCCGTGGACAACTCGATCCGCAGCACATCGGCTGGTCCCGACGCCCCCAGTTGAACTATGCCCTGCCCGGCAACTTGGGCCGGCGCAAGCGCTGGAATCACTGGTGCATCACCACCCCGCTGTGGACCCTGTCTCTGACCCAGGCCGACTTGGACTATGTCGGTTATGGCGCCGCCTACTTTCTTGATCTGCACACCGGCCTGGCAGTGGCCCACACCCAATTGCGCCCTTTCGCCCGCGGCTGTCGCCTGCCGGATACACCGCTGCAAAGCCACGGCTTCGACCACCCGCAATTACAGATCAGGATCGACGAGCAGCCGGGCCGCCTGCGCCTGAACTGCGTGGCCCCGAGCATCGGCGGCCAACCCCTGCACGTGGAGCTGGAGGTCATGCGCCCACGCCATCTGGACTCGGTCAATCTGGTCGTGCCCTTTGCCGGCAAAGGCTTCCATGCCTGCAGCCGACAGATCGGCCTGCCCTGTTCGGGCAACGTGCAACTGGGCGACAACAGCTATAGCTGCGAGAGTGGCCAGAGCTTTGCCGCCCTGGATTTCGGCCGCGGCGTCTGGCCATTCAACAGTCGCTGGACCCGCGCCGCCTTCGCCGCCCCCGGCGGGATTGCCGGCAACTTCGGCGCCGGCTGGACCGACCACAGCGGTCTGTCGGAAAACGCCCTGTGGTTTGGCGGCGAACTGCTGCACCTGCCGCACCCGGTGCACATCGAAGCCAGCACAGCCGATGAGCTGAGCAACTGGCGCCTTAGCAGTGCCGACGGCCGTGTGGCCCTGACCTTTAGTCCGCACAAGCAGCACCGGGCCAACCCGCAAGCCGGCCCGCTGCGAGCCGACACACAGCAATGGTTCGGCCGTTTTGACGGTGCCTTGCGCGCGCCCAGCGGCGAGTCGGTGCCGGTCAACGGTGCCCTGGGCTGGATTGGCAGCACCGTCGCGCGCTGGTAGTCAGCACAGCCCATCGGCCTACACTGGTAGCCAGCCCACCGCCGCAGGAGCAGCGCCATGCACCGGATTGAAACCGACAGCCTCGGGCCTATCGAGGTCCCGACCGAGGCGTACTGGGGCGCCCAGACCCAACGCTCCTTGAGCTATTTCTCCAGCGGTCAGGAGGTCATGCCGCTGCCGGTGATTTACGCCCTGAGCCTGATCAAAAAAGCCGCCGCCCGCGTCAACCAGCGCAACGGCAGCCTCAGCGCCGAGATCGGCCAGCTGATCGAACAGGTCGCCGATGAGGTTCTCGCCGGCCAGCATGACGCGCAGTTCCCCCTGCGGGTCTGGCAGACCGGTAGCGGCACGCAAAGCAACATGAACGTCAACGAGGTGATCGCCGGCCGCGCCAACGAGCTGGCCGGCCAAGGCCGCGGCGGCAAACGGCCGGTGCACCCCAATGACCACGTCAACGCGGCGCAAAGCTCCAACGACAGCTTCCCCACCGCCATGCATATCGCCACCCTGCTGGCCGTGCACCAGCAGCTGTTGCCGGCACTGCGCGAGCTGAGCGGCGGCCTGGCCCTCAAGGCCCACACCTATGCCGACCTGCTGAAAAGCGGTCGCACCCATTTGATGGATGCCACGCCCATCACCTTCGGCCAGGAACTCTCGGCCTTCGTTGCCCAACTGGGTTACGCCGAAGCGGCCATCCTGGCCTGCCTGCCGGCGGTCTGCCAGCTGGCCCAGGGCGGCACGGCAGTGGGCACCGGGCTCAACGCACCGGCCGACTTCGGCCCGGCGATGGCCCGCGAACTGGCGGTCCTGACCGGCTTGCCGCTCACCAGCGCCGAGAACAAATTTGCCGCCTTGAGCGGCCATGAAGCCCTGGTCAGCCTGAGCGGTGCGCTAAAGACCCTGGCCGTGTGCCTGATGAAGCTGGCCAACGACCTGCGCCTGCTTGGCTCCGGCCCACGCACAGGTTTGGCGGAAGTGCGCCTGCCGGCCAATGAACCGGGCAGCTCGATCATGCCCGGCAAGGTCAACCCGACCCAGTGCGAAGCCTTGTCGATGATCGCCTGTCAGGTGCTGGGCAACGACGTCACCCTGAGCATCGCCGCCAGCCAGGGCCAGCTGCAACTGAACGTGTTCAAGCCGGTGATCATTTACAACCTGCTGCAATCGATCCAGTTGCTGGCCGACGGCTGCCGCAACTTTCAGCACCACTGCATCGACGGACTCGAAGCTGATGCGGCGCAAATGGCCCTGCACTTGCAGAACAGCCTGATGCTGGTGACGGCGCTGAACCCGCATATCGGCTACGACCGCGCCGCCGAGATCGCCAAGCTGGCCTACCGCGACGGCTGCACCTTGCGCGCCGCGGCCTTGACGCTGGGCTACCTGAGCGGCGAGCAGTTTGACAACTGGGTACGCGCCGAACAGATGCTCGGCACCCCAGCCAACACAGGGGCTTGATACAGCGACCAACAACCATTGGTCGCCAACTGCAACACCTTGAGCACAGCTGCTTACACTCAAAGCTGATAGCTCGTTTGCGAGGGTTTTAACATGTTCGGTCAACGCAGAGTGGATCCAAGCCCCGGCACGCACTACCGCAGCGAGCGGGTCAGCGCGGTCAATGGTCAGTACTTTTTCTCCACCCGAGAAGGCAGCCTGGAAGGCCCCTACTTCACCCGGGTCGACGCCGAGCGAGAAATCGCCTTTTACATTCGGCGGATGATTCAGGCCAAGGAGATCATCGAAAGCCGCTCGTTTTAACCCTGGCGGCCAGCACCGATAAAAAAACCGCGCATCGGCGCGGTTTTTTTATTCCTCAATAATGCCTTCTCAGCGCACGGCCTCGAACAAACCGGTGGCGCCCATGCCGCCGCCCACGCACATGGTGACGATGCCATAGCGCAGGTTGCGCCGCTGCAGCTCACGCACCAGATGGCCGACCTGGCGCGAGCCGGTCATGCCGAACGGGTGACCGATGGAAATCGAGCCGCCATTGACGTTGTACTTGTCGTTATCGATACCCATGAAGTCGCGCGCATACAGGCACTGGGAGGCAAAGGCTTCGTTCAGCTCCCACAGGTCAATGTCGGCGACCTGCAGGCCGCGGGCCTTCAGCAACTTGGGTACCGAGTAGACCGGGCCGATACCCATCTCGTCGGGCTCGCAGCCGGCCACGGTGAAACCGCGAAAGAATGCCCGTGGTTTCAGGCCCAGTTCGATGGCTTTATTCAGGCTCATCACCAGCGTCATCGAGGCGCCATCGGACAGCTGCGAGGCGTTGCCGGCAGTTACCGAGCCGTCCTCGGCAAACACTGGCTTGAGCGCCGCCAGGCTTTCCAGGGTGGTGTCGGCGCGGTTGCAGTCATCACGATCAACGATGCCGTCGACCAGGCTCTTCTCGCCCGTGGCCTTGTCTTCGACTTGGTACTTGACCGCCATCGGCACGATTTCATCGTCGAACAGACCCTCGGCCTGCGCCCGCGCGGTACGCTGCTGGCTTTGCAGGGCATACAGGTCCTGCTGCTCACGGGTCACGCCATAGCGACGGGCGACAATTTCCGCCGTCTGCCCCATGGGGAAGTAGATGCCCGGCAGGTTCTGCTGAATCAGCGGATTGAACAGCTGGTTGGTGTTCATGCTCTTCAGCGTCATGCTGATCGACTCGACACCGCCGGCGACGATCACGTCGCTGCAGCCCGAGGCAATCTGGTTGGCGGCAATCGCGATGGCCTGCAAGCCCGAGGAGCAGTAGCGGTTGAGGGTCATGCCGGCGACGTCCTTGCCCAGCCGCGACAGTACGGCCACGTTGCGGCCGATGTTCATGCCCTGGGCGCCCTCGTTGGAGCCGGCGCCGACGATGCAGTCATCCACCAGCAGCGGGTCCAAGTCATTGCGCGTCAGCAGGGCGTTGACGCAGTGGGCCGCCATGTCATCCGGGCGGGTCTGGTTGAACTTGCCGCGAAACGACTTGGCCAGGCCAGTGCGCACACTGTCGACGATCACTACTTCACGCATGATTACCTCTGCTGCTGGTTCGGGTGGACGATGGCTACAGAGTAGAACCGCCCAGCCGCCCGCGGCGACGATCATTCATCCGCCGTATGCAGCACCATCCAGGCATTTCAAGGGTGCTATCCACGTGATGCGTGGATAGCACCCTTGGGCTTTTGTAGGAGCGGACTTATCCGCGATGCCGTTTGCCTTGAAAGCATCGCGGCTGAAGCCGCTCCTACGGCGTGAGGCTGGCGCTGTAAATAGTGAACTTTTCAATCGCGAGCGTAGGCCGCCTCCAGGGCCTCATTGATGGTGCGCAGCACCTTGACCCGGGCAAAGTGCTTGTCGTTGGCCTCCACCAGGGTCCAGGCGGCGATCTCGCTGCTGGTGCGGTCGACCATGTCGCCCACCGCATCGCTGTAGTGCTGCCACTTGTCGCGGTTGCGCCAATCGTCTTCGGTGATCTTGAAGCGCTTGAACGGAATCTGCTCGCGCTCCTCGAAGCGCTGCAACTGGGTGGCCTGATCGATCGACAACCAGAACTTCACCAGCACCACCCCGGCACGGGTCAGCTGCTCTTCGAAATCATTGATTTCACTGTAGGCACGCAGCCAATCCGCCGGGCTGCAATAGCCCTCCACACGCTCCACCAGCACCCGGCCATACCAGGAGCGGTCGAACACGGTGAACTTGCCACGCGGCGGGATATGCCGCCAGAAGCGCCATAAATAGGGCTGGGCCAGTTCCTCCTCGGTGGGCGCGGCAATCGGCACGATGCGGTACTGACGCGGGTCCAGGGCTGCTGCCACACGACGGATAGCGCCGCCCTTGCCGGCCGCATCGTTGCCCTCGAACACGGCGATCAGCGCATGCTTGCGAAAACGCTTGTCGCGCATCAAGCCGGCCAGTCGCGCCTGTTCGGTTGCCAGTTGCTCCTGATACTCGTCTTTATCCAAACGCTGGGTCATGTCCAGGCTGTCCAGCAGCCCCAGGTTATCCAGGCTGGAGATCAGCGGCGCGGCATGGGGCTGACTGTGGGGCAGTTCCTTGCGTTGCAGCGCGGCCTGCAGCCCCTCCAGCAGAATGCGCCCGACAGTCAGACTGCGGTAATACTCGTTGGCGCCCTCGACCACATACCAGGGCGCATAGTCACGGCTGCTGCGGCGCAAGATGCGCTCGCCGTGGCGCACAAATTTGTCGTAGGTTTTCGACTGCTGCCAGTCCAGCGGGCTGATACGCCAGCTGTGCAGGGGGTCATCCTTGAGGGTATTGAGGCGGGCGTTCATCTGCTTTTTCGACAGGTGAAACCAGAATTTGAAAATCAGCGCGCCTTCATCGCAGAGCATCCGCTCCATACGTTCGGCGCTGTCGATGGCCTGGTCCAGCACGGCATTCTTGATCCGCCCGTGCACCCGCCCCTGCAGCATCTGGCTATACCAGTTGCCAAAGAATATGCCGATCCGCCCTTTCGGCGGCAGCTGGCGCCAGTAGCGCCAGGCCGGTGGGCGAGCCAGCTCCTCGTCAGTCTGCTGGTCGAAGGTGTTCACCTGAATCAGTCGCGGGTCCATCCACTCGTTGAGCAACTTGACCGTTTCGCCCTTGCCGGCGCCTTCGATGCCATTGATCAGCACCACCACCGGAAAGCGTGCCTGCTGCTGCAATTCAAACTGGGCCTCCAGCAAGGCCTCGCGCAGCGCCGGCACGGCCGCCTCGTAGGTCTCCTTGTCGATGGCATGACCGATTTCCGCAGATTCAAACATGGTGGAGCTCCAGCAGCGCGTGTTATGGCGCCAGCCTAGCCGATTGCCGAAGCGTTTGTCTGAGTCCTTGCCGTAGATCAAGCGCCACCAGGCGGATCGGCTAGAATGCGCGCCTCTTTACCAGGTGCGCGCCATGACCGATCAACCCACATCCGCCGACTTCCAGCACGCCGAGCTCGATTGGGACGCCGACGGTCAGCCGCGCTCACGCCAGTTTGCCGATGTGTATTTCGCCAACGACGGCGGCCTGGCCGAAGCCCGGCATGCCTTTCTGCTGCAGAACGACCTGGCCCGGCGCTTTGCCGAACTGGCGGCGGGTGAGCACCTGGTGATCGGTGAAACCGGTTTCGGCACCGGGCTGAACTTTCTCGGCGCCTGGCAATTGTTCGAGCAACACGCCGGGCCCGACCGTCGCCTGCACTTTGTCAGCGTGGAAAAGTACCCGCTGACACGCAGCGACCTGCAACGGGCCCTGGCCCTGTGGCCGGAGCTGGCCACTTACGCCGACGCCCTGCTGGCCCAGTACGTGGCCGTGCACCCCGGCTTTCAGCGTTTCACCCTGGCAGGCGGCCGGGTCAGCCTGACCCTGCTGATTGGCGACGCCCTGGAGCAGTTGCCGCAGCTGGATGCGGCCATCGACGCCTGGTTCCTCGACGGCTTCGCCCCCCAGCGCAACCCGCAGATGTGGTGCCCTGAACTGTTTGCCGAACTGGCCCGCTTGTCCCACCCCGGCACCACCCTGGGCACCTATTGCAGCGCCGGTGACGTGCGCCGCGGGCTCAAGGCCGCCGGCTTTAGCATGCGTCGGGTGCCCGGCATCGGGCGCAAGTGGGAAGTGCTCAAGGGCCAGTTCAATGGCCCGGCCAGCAGCGCCGGCAAACCCTGGTTCGCCCGACCGAGCTGGCGCCCTGCCGTGCGTGAGGCACTGGTAATCGGCGCCGGCCTGGCGGGTTGCGCCACCGCCGCCAGCCTGGCTGCCCGCGGCTGGCAGGTAACCCTGCTGGAACGCCACGTGGCCATCGCCGAGGAGGCCTCAGGCAACCCGCAAGGCGTGCTGTATTTAAAGCTCTCGGCCCACGGCACCGCCTTGTCGCGCCTGATTGTCAGCGGCTTCGGCTACACCCGCCGGCTGCTGGAACAGTTACAACGCGGCCTCGACTGGGACGCCTGCGGCGTCCTGCAACTGGCCCTCGACGCCAAGGAGCAGGCACGCCAGGCACCACTGGCGGCGGCCTTCCCCGCCGATTTGTTACACCCGTTAAATCGCGAACAAGCCGAAGCGCGCGCCGGTATCGCCCTGGCCGGCGGCGGCCTGTTATACCCCGAAGGCGGCTGGGTGCATCCACCGGCACTGTGCCAGCGGCTGAGTGAGCATCCACGGATTCGCCTGCTGCCCCTGCACGACGTCGTCGACCTGCAACGCCATGCCGATGGTTGGCACGCCTGTGTGGCCGGCCAGGTGGTCGCCAACACCCCAGTGGTGGTGCTCGCCGGCGCCGCCGAGATTGCTCGCTTCCCGGCTGCCGCCGGCCTGCCACTTAAACGCATCCGGGGGCAAATCACCCGTCTGCCACAAACCGCCAGCAGCGCCGAGCTGCGCACCGTGGTATGCGCCGAAGGCTATGTGGCGCCGCCACGCCTGGGCGAACATACCCTCGGCGCCAGCTTCGACTTTCACAGCCAGGAGGTCGCGCCAACGGCAGCCGAACACGCCAGCAACCTGCAACTGCTGGAGGAAATCTCCAGCGACCTGGCCGCGCGCCTGCACAGCCACACACTCGACCCGGCCAGCCTGCAAGGCCGTGCAGCCTTCCGTTGCACCAGCCCGGATTACCTGCCGATCATCGGGCCATTGGCCGATCCGCAGGCCTTCGCCGAGGCCTACGCCGTGCTGAGTAAAAATGCCCGTCAGGTGCCGGATACGCCCTGCCCCTGGCTGGACGGCCTGTACGTCAACAGCGGCCACGGCTCGCGCGGCCTGATCAGTGCCCCGCTGGCCGGCGAACTGCTGGCGGCCTGGCTGGACAACGAGCCACTGCCACTGCCGCGAGAAGTCGCCGAGGCCTGTCACCCCAACCGCTTTGCCGTGCGCCAGTTGAGCCGCGGCCAATAGTCGCAAGCCCCCGCAGATACCGCGCCCAAACTGGCTGCCCAGGCGGATCAGGGTTAGGCTGACCACAAGGCCCGCGGTACTCAGACCGGCGAACTGCGCGACGCCCTTACTCTGCGCCGACCTCTGGAGAACCAGCCGATGAGCGACACCCCCCGCGCGGCCCATCAGGACGCGATGCTCAAGCGCCTGGCGCGCATTGAAGGACAAATCCGCGGCCTGCAAGCCATGATCCGCCGTGATGAAGACTGCGAAGCCATCGCCCAACAATTTGCCGCCGCGCGCAAGGCCCTGGACAAGGCCTACCAGGAGTTACTCGCCTGCCTGCTGGAAGAAGCCGTGCTCGACCCCGACCAGGACAGCAGCGCCACCCTCAGCCGGGTCCGCAACATTTTTACCAAATACACCTGAGCCCGCAGGGCGCAACCACCTGGCTTGAAGCCGCGGCCGCAACCCGGCACAGTGAACGGCAGACGTATTACAACAAAGAGGTTACTTGATGCCTCGCATGAGTCTGTTTCTGCTCTGGCTGTGCCTGTGCAACAGCGCCTGGGCGCTGAACCCAGCACGCCTGGACAACACCGATGTGCGCCTGTCCCTCGGCCCGCACATGAGCTACCTCGAAGACCCCCGCGGCAGCCTGCGCCTGCAGGACGTACAGAACACGCCCAGCGAACGCTTCCAGCCGGTCAACCATGACCACGTCAACCTGGGCAAGAACACCTCCGTCTGGTGGTTCCGGGTCGAACTGGACAATCGCCTGGCCGAGACCTTGCCGGGCTTTCTGGAAATCAACTACCCCTTGCTCGACCACCTGCAGCTGTACTTGCGGACGCCCGACGGCCGGGTCAGCCAGCAGGAAAGTGGCGACCGTTTTGCCTTTACCCAGCGCCCGGTGCAGGTGCGTAATTTCTGGTTTCCGCTGCAACTGCCCAGCGGTAACAGCCACCTGCTGATCCGCGTAGACACCACCAGTACCGTATTCCTGCCGGTGTTCTTCAGCACCTATGGCGCCAGCGCCCAGGCCCAGGAAAACCTCATGGCCTGGAACGGCGCCTTCTACGGCATGCTCTTCGCAATGGTGTTCTACAACCTGTTCCTGTTTCTCTCGCTGCGCGAGGCCACCTATTTCTGGTATGTGGCCTACGGCTTGAATGTCGGCCTGCTCGGGGCCTGCTTTGACGGCATGCTGTTCAAACTGCTGCCCGACTACACCGCACTGCAGGGGGTGAGCATCTATATCCTGCTGTTCACCCAGACCCTCGCCGCCGCCCAGTTCAGCCGCCACTTCCTGCACACCAAGGACTTTTTCCCACGTCTGGATGCTGGCCTGCGTCTGGCCATGCTGGTCATTCTCGCTCTGCTGCTCAGCGGCCTGTTGCTCGACCTGCAGCTCTGGGGCGCCCTGGCCAGCCTGACCTTGCTCAGCACGTCACTGGCCCTGCTGCTGGTGGGTGTGTTCATGTGGCGCCAGGGGGTGCGCTACGGCTCCTACTACACCCTGGCCTGGAGCGTGCTGCTGACGGCCTTCGCCATCGTCACCGCCGGCTCCCTGGGCTTCGAACTGCTGGGCCTGTATGGCGCCACGACCATCAAACTGGGCGTCACCATCGAGCTGATCACCCTGTCGATTGGCCTGGCCAACCGCATCAACATCCTCAAGGATGAAGGCTTCAACTCGCGCCGTGCCGCCGAGCAGGCCAACCTTGCCAACCAGGCCAAGGGCCGCTTCCTGGCCACCATGAGCCACGAGATCCGCACCCCGCTGAACGGCGTGCTGGGCATGCTGCAATTGCTCAAGGACACGCCGCTGGATCGCAGCCAGCGTTTTTATGTCGACACCATCGCCAGCTCCGGTCGCTCGCTGCTGGCGGTGATCAACGACATCCTCGACTACGCCCGGATCGAGTCCGGCAAGCTCAAGCTGGAACATATCGAGTTCGACCTGGAACAGCTGATCGCCGAAACCCTCAGCCTGTTCACCGCCCAGGCCCTGGAAAAGCGCCTGCGCCTGTACGTCAGCCTGGAGGGCGGCGTACCCCAGCGCATTCTCGGCGACCCGACCCGACTCAAGCAGGTGCTGATGAACCTGCTCAGCAACGCCTTGAAGTTCACCGCCGAAGGCCATGTCAGCCTGACCGTCTACCGGCGCTGCAACGCCCTGCAACAGTGGCAGCTGCACCTGGCCATCAGTGACACCGGCATCGGCATCAGCGAACAGGTGCAGACGCAGCTGTTCGACTCCTTTGCCCAGGGCGACTCCAGCACCACCCGCCGCTATGGCGGCAGTGGCCTGGGCCTGGCCATCAGCAAGGAACTGGTGGAGATGATGGGCGGCCAGATCGAGGTGCACAGCGCGCCGGGCCAGGGCACCCAGTTCAGTTTTCATGTGCCACTGCTGGTGGACAGCAGCGCCGCCGACCCACTCAGCGAGCTGCTGACCGGACGCACCGCCCTACTGACCTCCCTGGACAGCCTGGCCCTGGATGCCCTCAGCGGCCTGCTCAGCCGCTGGGGCATGCGCACCGAACGCTGCCAGACCCCGGAACGCCTGCAAAGCTGCCTGGATGACTTTACCAACCCGCCCCTGCTGGTGCTGATGGCGCCCTGGCCTGGCAGCGTCGCCAGCTGGCTGGAGCCGGTGCGTTCACGCCTGCAACCGGGTCAGCCGGTGCTGCTGTTGTGCCCACCCGGACAAAGCAGCCAACTGCCCGAATATGGCGCCTTGCGGGTGCGCAACCTGACCCAACCGCTGGCCGTCACCGAACTGCGCCAACACCTGCTGGAGCTCTATCAACAGCCGCGCCACGCGCTGCCGCCCGCAGCGCCGGAGCAGTCGCACCTGCGCGCCAATGCCCCCTGCATCCTGATTGCCGAAGACAACCCGGTGAATCAACTGGTCGCCCAGGGCCTGCTGAAAAAGCGCGGCTACAACTTGCGCGTGGTCAACAATGGCGCCGCCGCCGTGGCCGAATACCTGCGCGCACCGAGCGCCATCCAGCTGATCCTGATGGACTGTGAAATGCCGGAAATGGATGGTTTCGAGGCGACCCGGCAGATCCGCCAACTGGAGCAGCGCCAGCACTTGCCGGCGGTGCCGATCATCGCCCTGACCGCGCATATCTTCGACGAGTATCGCCAGCAGGGTCAGGCCGCGGGCATGGACGACTTTATCGGCAAACCGCTGGACAGCCAGTTGCTGTACGACACCCTGGAGCGCTTTCTCCCCGAAGTCACAGAGCCATAGGGTCTGTTGACGTTTCATCGCAGCGGCGCCGGAGCCTGCTACCATCGCCCGGCGCTGAGGAGGCGCCGCCCATGCTGATCCCCCAAGCCCTGCTGGAAGCCGACACCCTGACCCGCCTGATCGAAGACTTTGTCACCCGCGAAGGCACCGACAATGGCGACGAAACCCCGCTGGAGACCCGCGTACTGCGGGTGCGTCGGGCGCTGGACAAAGGTGAGGCGGTGATTGCCTTCGATCCCGACAGCCAGCAATGCATGCTGCTGTTGAAGCGCGATGTGCCCAAGGAATGGTTCAACCAGCTGCACGACGAGTGAACGCAACGGCCTGCTAGCCGCGCAAGCCGCTCTCGCGCTCCCACACACAGCGGACCCGCAGGTCATCTTCCTGGGGGCTGTGGAAACCACGCTCGGACTCCCAGCGAAAGGTGTGGCAACCCTTCAGTTCGGTATCCAGATGGACCACCGCGCTGGCCCAGTACAGGCGCTTGAGCAGGGTCTCGAACTGCTCGACCCACAGCGGCCATTCATATTCCAGGGCCCGGTAGCTGGCGCCGAAGTGAATCACCTGGGTCTGGTACAGGCCCTCGCCAGCCGTCTCGCAGCAGCTGAACATCTCCCGCCCGAGAAACGGCCAAGCCTCGCCACTGGGCAAGCTGGCCAGCACCTGGCGGTTGGTGTCACGCCGCAGGCGCCGCTCATCCGCCCGGTCAGACGGCCAGTCGCGGATGCAGCCATAGACGATGGATTCGGACTCCACGCGGGTACTCCAGAGAAGGCAGGCGGGCCGGCGCCGTGCTGCCTACGGGCAGACGGTGCAACGGCAGGCAGCCTTCTATCACAGGCGGCGCCCGCCGGCCATCTCTGCGTACCGTCGCGGTGACCGGCCGCACAGCGCGCGGGCAGCGGAGTGCCTCAGACTGGTGTGGTTTTGCTGCGCATCTTGCCGGCCATGCTGGCCATTTCGCCGTACAGCAGCTGCGGGTTTTTCTGCTTCAACGCCCAGGCCATGCGGCCCTGCTCGTGGGGCAGAATCATAAACTCGCCTTGTTCGATGGCCGTGTAGATGTACTCGGCAATCTCCGTGGCGCTGATCGGCGAGCTTTCCAGCAGCTTGCCCACCGCCTGCTTCATCGCCGGCGTCGGGCCGCGGAAGGAGTCCAGCAGGTTGGTCTGGAAGAACGACGGACAAACCACGTGCACCCCCACCTGCTGGGCCTGCAATTCGATCAGCAGGCTTTCCGAGAGGGCCACCACGCCGGCCTTGGCGACGTTGTAGTTGCTCATGGCCGGGCCTTGCATCAGCGCCGCCATGGAGGCGATGTTGACGATCTTGCCCTGGCTGCGCAGCAGCAGCGGCAGGAAGGCCTTGCAGCCCTTGACCACGCCCATCAGGTTGATCGCGATCTGCCAGTCCCAGTCTTCCAGCGACAGCTCTTCGAAGAAACCACCCGAGGCCACACCGGCGTTGTTGACGATCACATCGATGCCGCCGAGCTTCTCTTCGCAGGCCTGGGCCAGGGCGGTCAGTTGGCTGTAGTCGCGCACATCGCAGCGCTGGGTAAAGCCGTCGCCGCCGGCCTCGCGCACCAGCTTGAGGGTTTCGGCCAGGCCGGCATCGTTGACATCAGAGAGTGCCAGCTGCCAGCCCTCACGGGCCCAACGCAGCGCTATCTCACGGCCCAGACCAGAACCTGCACCGGTAATCATCATGCGCTTTTGCATCGTCAGAGCCTTCTTGTGCGGGGAATAGGCCTGCAGTGTAACCAAGGCCGCGCGGCCGCCAACGCGCTATAAAGCGCCTGAATACCCCGCCCCACGGGCATCCGATTACTCCGAGGCCAGCCCCGCAGCTAGCAGCTCTCGCTGGGTGAACACGGCAAAGTCACTGGCCACCAGCGGCCGAGAAAACCAGTAACCCTGGCCCTGATCGCAACCCAACTCCGCCAGCACCTGGCGGGTCGAGTCATCCTCGATGCCTTCGCCGATGGTCAGCAGGTGCAGGCTTTTCGCCATCTGGATGATCGCCGTGACGATGGCGCGGTCTTCCGGGCTGTCCTGCAGTTTGCGTACAAACGACTGGTCGATTTTCAACTTATCCACGCGGAATCGCTGCAGATAGGACAGGTTGGAGTAGCCGGTGCCGAAATCATCGATCGACAACTTCACCCCCAGCGCCTTGAGGCCATACAAGGTGTCGATAAAGCGCTCGGAATCCTGCAGCAGCAGTGATTCGGTCAACTCCAGCTCCAGGCACTCCGCCGGCAGGCCATAGCGTTGCAGGGCGGCGGCCACCAGGGCTTGCAGATTGCCGCGGCGAAACTGCACCGAGGACAGGTTGACCGACACCACGAAGGCCGGCAAACCGGCGGCGCGCCAGACCATCATCTGCCGGCACGCCTCGTTCAGCACCCATTCGCCGATCTCGACGATCAGCCCGGAGCTCTCGGCCACCGGGATGAATTTGTCCGGCCCCACCATGCCGCGCTGCGGATGCTGCCAGCGGATCAGCGCTTCGGCCGCGAGCAAGCGACCGCTGTGGATATCGACAATGGGCTGGTAGTGCAGCACAAACTGCTGTTGGCTCAAGGCCTCACGCAGGCCCAAATCGAGGTTCAGGCGTTCGAGAATGTCGGCATTCATGCGCGCATCGAAAAAGCGAAAGGCGTTACGCCCTTCGGCCTTGGCCTGGTACATGGCCAGGTCGGCATGCTTGAGCAAGGCGGCAAAATCATCGCCATCTTCCGGGTAAAGCGCGACGCCGATAGAGACTGAGGTAACAATCTGCATGCCCTTGAGGCTGAATGGCTGAGTCATGGTGTTCAGCACATGGTTGGCCGCTGCGGAAATGGCATCCAGATCCACCACATCGGTGAGCACGATCAGAAACTCATCGCCGCCCTGCCGGCTGACCGTATCCATCTCGCGCACGGCGCCCTGCAAGCGCCCGGCGACTTCCTTGAGCAGCTCGTCGCCCGCGTCATGGCCAAGGGAATCGTTGATGTTCTTGAAGTTATCCAGATCGAGATACAGCAGCGCCGCCCGCCGCCCGTAGCGCCGCGCCTGGCCGATGGCCTGCTCCATGCGGTCACTGACCAGCAGCCGATTAGGCAGGTTGGTCAGCGCATCGTGCTGGGCCAAATGGGTGAAGCTGGCTTCCGAGGCTTTGACCCGCTGAATTTCCCGCTGCAGGCGCTGCATGGTCTGGCGCAGGTCATTGGCCAGAATCCATACGGCGCAGGCACACACCAGCAAAATGCAGCTGACATTGACCATCCGCCCGAGCCCCATGGGCTGTGGCACAAAATGCTGCCAGCCGAACAACGCCGCACAGGTGATGAGCGCAACAGAGGCCAACATAAACAGCAACAAGGCCACAAACAGCCTCAAGCGCGAGACCATGCCGGCGACGATCAGGATCACCGGATACCCCAGCAAGGCACCGCTATACAGGCCCTGACTGATCCACAGTGACACGCTGACGACCGCCGTCATGGTCCCCAGCACCAGCACGATGGCCGTATCGGTGGCACCGCGCAGGTTCAGCCGGGCGCCGGCCATAACCGCCAGCATGGCCAGGATCACCAGCAAGGAATTCGTCCAGCTGTTGGCCAGCACCGTCTGCACACCGATGATGACCAGCACCACGCTGAGCACGGAGGAAATCTGGTTCAACCGCCGCGCTTGCGCGTCTCGATCCACCGGTTCCAGCAATTGGGTTTGTTGCTCCTGCAGCGTACTCATGGCAATTCCATTTAGTCCAAACGGTCAACAAACCTGCGCCAAAACACGACGCTAGCCAAACCACCGGCCATCGGCAAGCCTTTGTTGGTCGGCGCGTAATGAGGTGACTCAACAAGGGTAGCTGAGGCCAGATCGAGTAGGAGGCGGATTTACATCCGCCGTCCTCTCACACCACCGTACGTACGGTTCCGTATACGGCGGTTCAGACTATGCGGC
>RCMZ01000638.1_pt1 | contig 16394 bp, 12 predicted proteins | sample 2041141 | NCBI WGS metagenome assembly RCMZ01 (sample SAMN09708263, study PRJNA481090) | Wastewater metagenome, whole genome shotgun sequencing project. | biome: sewage; isolation source: Davis station wastewater (DW) | place: Antarctica: Davis Station | collected 2010-03-01
CACCCTGAGCTGACCAACTACTCGATCAAGCGCAAACCCGAAGAGCTGGCCCTGGCCATCGCCGCCGCCATCGCCGCCCACGCAGGCCTATGAATGAAGCAGCTGCAAGTTTTCAGTGGTAAGCGGCAAGTTAAGAGCGGATCGGCTCTTGTTTGTCGCTTGTGGCTGGAAGCTTGCCGCTAAGAGGAGATAACAATGAGCAAGAAGATCTTCGTAACCGACACGATTCTGCGCGACGCCCACCAATCGCTGTTGGCGACCCGCATGCGCACCGATGACATGCTGCCCATCTGCGACAAGCTCGACAAAGTCGGCTACTGGTCGCTGGAAGTCTGGGGTGGGGCCACGTTCGACGCCTGTGTGCGCTTTCTCAAGGAAGACCCGTGGGAGCGCCTGCGCAAGCTGCGCGCGGCATTGCCCAACACACGGCTGCAAATGCTCCTGCGCGGGCAGAACCTGCTGGGCTATCGCCACTACAGCGATGACGTGGTCAAGGCGTTCGTGGCCAAGGCTGCGGTCAACGGCATCGACGTGTTCCGTATCTTCGACGCGATGAACGACGTGCGTAACCTGCGCGTGGCCATCGAAGCGGTGAAAGCCGCCGGCAAGCACGCCCAGGGCACCATCGCCTACACCACCAGCCCGGTGCACACCATCGACGCGTTCGTGGCCCAGGCCAAGCAAATGGAAGCCATGGGGTGCGACTCGGTGGCGATCAAGGACATGGCCGGCCTGCTCACGCCTTACGCTACGGGCGAATTGGTCAAGGCGCTCAAAGCCGAGCAGTCGCTGCCGATCTTCATCCACTCCCACGACACTGCGGGCCTGGCGGCGATGTGCCAACTCAAGGCCATCGAGAACGGTGCCGACCATATCGACACGGCGATTTCCAGCTTCGCTTGGGGCACCAGCCATCCGGGCACCGAGTCGATGGTTGCGGCCCTCAAGGGCAGTGAATTCGACACCGGCCTGGACTTGGAACTGCTGCAAGAGATTGGCCTGTACTTCTACGCGGTGCGTAAGAAATACCACCAGTTCGAGAGTGAATTCACCGCGGTCGATACCCGCGTGCAAGTCAACCAAGTGCCGGGCGGGATGATTTCCAACCTGGCCAACCAGTTGAAAGAGCAGGGTGCACTCAACCGCATGAGCGAAGTGTTGGCCGAGATTCCACGGGTACGCGAAGACCTGGGTTTCCCGCCCCTGGTCACGCCAACCTCGCAGATCGTCGGCACCCAGGCGTTCTTCAACGTGCTGGCTGGCGAGCGCTACAAAACCATCACCAACGAAGTGAAGCTGTACCTGCAAGGCGGCTACGGCAAGGCGCCGGGCACTGTTGACGAGAAACTGCGCCGCCAGGCCATCGGTAGCGAAGACGTGATCGACGTGCGCCCCGCCGACTTGCTCAAGCCGGAAATGACCAAGCTGCGCGGTGAGATTGGCGCGTTGGCCAAATCCGAGGAGGACGTGCTGACTTACGCCATGTTCCCGGACATTGGCCGCAAGTTCCTCGAAGAACGCGACGCAGGCACCCTGACCCCGGAAGCCTTGCTGCCGATCCCCGAAGCGGGTGGCGTGCGCTCGGCGGGCGGTGAAGGCGTGCCGACCGAGTTCGTCATCGACGTGCACGGTGAAACCTACCGCGTGGACATCACCGGTGTCGGCGTCAAGGCCGAAGGCAAGCGCCACTTCTACCTGTCCATCGACGGCATGCCCGAAGAAGTGGTGTTCGAGCCGCTCAACGAATTTGTCGGCGGTGGCACCAGCCAGCGCAAGCAGGCCAGTACGCCAGGCCATGTCAGCACCACCATGCCGGGCAACATCGTCGATGTGCTAGTCAAGGAAGGCGACGTGGTCAAGGCCGGGCAAGCCGTGCTGATTACCGAAGCCATGAAGATGGAAACCGAAGTGCAATCGGCCATCGCGGGCAAGGTCGTGGCCATCCATGTGGCCAAGGGCGACCGGGTCAACCCGGGCGAGATACTGATCGAGATCGAAGGCTGATTTAACAGCCTTCGGCTACAACGCTTTAAACCTCGGGGGGGCATGTGCTCCCCTTTTTTTTGCGTAAAAAACTCGATTCAAGGCCGGATTCTGAATTTCTCCCGGCTGGCAATAATTTCAGTGCGGCCCAAGTGAGGCTCAGCGATCACGCTGCCCTCAGGGTAGAGCCCGGTGACTTCGTTGGGCCCGTTTTGCAGTGGCGGCGCCTTGAAGTTGACTGCGTCGGCGCTATTTCTGCTGATTTCGACCTGGGTGGCCATATTGTCTTTCTTGAATTGGACGGCGTAGAGGCCAGTCAGGGAATGGGTCTTGGGGTTTTCCAGAAATATGACTTCTCCCACCCGAACAATGCTGGGGAGTGTGGCGGGGTTTTTTGAGCTGGCCATGGTGCACCTCGTGGGCGAGGGGGCGACGGGATCAGGCTAAGCGTGGTCCTGATACCCGTCTACTGTCAGAAGTGACAGGTGTTGAGCCGTACAGTGCTTTTAGAAGCTCATCCGCCACTGCCCTGTCAGGCCATTGCTGCGGTTGTTGCTGCTCAGCTCGCCCTGATAGCCGACGCCCAAGGTGTGGTGCTCGGACAGTCTCAGGTCCAGACCAGCGGCCAGTACCAGGCTGTCACGGTCCTGGGCCGCACCTTCGATGGTGAAACCCTTGCCAGTGCTGACGAAGCTTTGGCGGGTCTTGCTTTGCAAGTCGCCGTAGGTGTGTTTCCAACCGGCGCTCAGGCTCGGCATCAGGGCCATGCCGTTGTCCAGCAGGGTGAACTGGGCGAGGCGCAGGCCGAAGGTGTTGTTCAGGTTTTGCCGGCTCTGGCGCTCGACCCGCAGGGCCGCATCGCCGCCCTTTTCCTGGTAGCTGGCGCGTTGATAGCGCTCATAGCCCAGGCTGACAAAAGGCTCGGCGCTCAGGTTGGCGCTGCCCATTTGGTAGCCCAATTCGGCGAAGGCTTGCTGGGTGCTGGAATCGAAGGAGCCCTTGAGGGTGTCGCGATAGCCCTTGAATGCCAGGTTGCGCTGCGTGTCACCGGAGTGGCTGCCATAGGTTGCGCCCAGGCGCAGCGCGAGCGGGCCGCGTTGGCCTATGGCGTAGGCGCCCAGGTACCAGTTGTCGAGGTCGGCATCGAACCGTCGGCCGTCGACCTGGGTCTGCGATTTGGCGCCCAGCAGGCCCAGGCTCCAGGTCTCGTTCAGGGACCAGTCGGCGCCCACCACCACGCCATGGGTGCGTTGTTGCAGCGCACGGCTGGCGTGGGCGCGGTCGGTGGTGGTCGAGTTGCCCAGGGCCTGCACCCACACGCGACCGTTGCCGCTGTCGAACTGCGCCGGGGCATCGCTGCCCTGGCGCAGGGTGGCCAGCAGGCTGCCGACCACGGGCCGGGCGCTGTTCTGGGTAATGTTGGCCAGGTTCGCGTTGGCGCCACCGGCCAGTTGTTCCAGGGCATCGGCCGCTTGGTGCTGGGTGCTGGTGAGCAGGGCGTCCAGGGCGCCATTACCCGTGCCCGCTGGGTTGCCCCTGTTTACAGGGCTGTCAGGGGTGTTTGTGTTCTCAGTGTTAAGTGGAGTGTCTGTGTCCTCGGCGTTGCGGGGGGTGCCAGGGGCGGTTGAGTCGGGTTCCAGGCCGTTGGCGGCTTCGCGGCCGTTATCGCTGCCGGCACCGTCTTCAAGGCGCCGTTCGTTGCGGGTGTAAGCCAGGTCTACGGTCGTTTCGCTGTAGTGCAGGGCGGGCGTCAAGTAGAGCAGGTCGCTGTTCACCTCCCCAAATTCACCCTCGATCTTGCCGGCCTGGATGACGGTGAAGTACAGGGGGTCAGGGTAGGCGGTGTCGGCAGCCTTGACCGTTAATGCGGCGTTGTCGATTTTAGCGGTGCCCTCGACCTGGACCTTGGCGCCGTCGCCGTTTTGAGCGATGTCGTAAACCAGCGTCGAGCCCTCGGCAAGGGTCAGGTCCTCGCCGACCCATGCGGCGCCCTGCGTAGGATTCACGTGCAGGGTTCCTTCCACGATCAGGTTGCGGACCTTGCCGTTGCCGCCATAAGTGGCGCCCTGCGCCACGAACGCATCGCCGACGATGGTGCCCTGGTTGATGAGGGTGGCGCTATTGCGCACCAGTGCACCGAACTGGAAGTCGCCCGTGCCTTGCACTGTCCAGTTGCCTTGCGGAACGTCCAGCCCCTGGAAGTCGCGTGTCTCAGTCAAGGTGGCGCCGTGGTTGGCCTCCAGCCTCAACACATTGAACCCTTCGCCGCCATCGAAAGCGTGTTCCTGGATGCCATCGAGCTGGAGGGTCAGCAGGTCATCGTCCATGCCCAGGGCAGAGTTGAGGATGTTGTCTTTGCTGTTGGTGGCAATCAGGGTCGTCTTGATTGTGGGGTCATTGGCGAAGTCTTCCAGTAGGCCTAACACCTCGGCCACTGTCTTTGGCGGGAGTGGCGCCTGGCTTTGTTGGGCGTGGGCCATTTTCACCGTGGGCAGGGTCAGGGCGATGGCCAGGGCGAGTGCATGGGGGCTAGGTGGGAGCAAGGTCGGCATGAAGGAGGAGCCTCGTGGTTCGGGAGGCGGAACTCTACGGGGCCATGGCGGGCTATTAATGCCGGGGTTTTCCGTGGTTTTTGCGCGCTATGGCGGCATTACGTGTCGGCATTGTGGGGCGGCGGAGCAAAGTTGGCCGGTGGCCTGCTTGAGTGGCAGCTTTGCCTCACCGTGACTGCGGAAACACCTGTAGGGCGCCCCCACCCGCCCCGCCCTCCGTTGCTCCCTTCGCCGGGTTGATTGGCGCCTGTGCCATGGCGCACTGGCAGTGCGGGGGTCGCAGTCGCAGGCATCTGCATTTTATTGCGTGTGAGCACCCTGTTAACGGCGTATAAATGCATTTTAATGCACATATAAGGCACGCATAGTGCAACCATCTGCACTATATTGCAGGCAACGACTTTGGACGCTCCCTCAAAGGCATCAAATTGCAGGTAACAGCCATGTTCACTTTGACACTCCAACTTTGGTCGGCAGGCGAATGGCAAGACGCCATGCTCCTGACCTTCCACGAACCGCAAGAGGGCCTGCAAAGCCGTTGTAGCTTCGGCTACCTGCAGGACTACCTAGTGGCGCACCTGGGCGATATCGGCGACCCCTTCGCCAGTGCTGTCAGTGCCAACCTGCCGTTGGACTGGAACAGCGAAGACCAGGCCAGTGCGCCGGCCTTTTTACACGACATCGCTCCGGCCGGCGCAGCCCGGCGCTTCCTGCTGGCGCGCCTGGGCCAGCAAAAGCCCGAAGGCATCAGCCCCGATTTGTTCCTGCTAGGCCGCAGCACCCCGGCGCCCATCGGCCATTTACGCATCAAGGAGTCGTTGCAGGACGTTGATAAGCGGCTGCCCATGGGGTTTGCCCGTGACGAGGTGATCGCCCGCGACCAGCGTTTCCTGGAATACGCCTACGAGCAGGGCGCGGCGATTGGCGGTGCAACCGGGGCGGGGGGGGAGGCGCCGAAGCTGCTGCTCACCGAAAGCGTCGACGGCCTGCTGTACCCGGACGCTGTGCTCGATGACGCCGAGGCCCGGCAGCACTGGTTCGTCAAATTCGCCCGCAACAAGGGGCTGCAACTGGACCAGGACATCCTGCGTAGCGAGTTCCACTACTACAAAGCCCTGCAAACCCTGGGCATCGAGACCGTGGCCGCCGAGGGCCTGGCGCTGGAAGAGGCGAGCAAGCCGAGCCTGTGGATGCAGCGCTTTGACCGGGGCGTGACGGCCCACGGCGTCGAGCGCTTGGCCGTGGAGTCGGTCTACTCCCTGGCCGGCGTCACCACCCCTGGCAGTGCGATGAACCACGTGCAGGTGATGCAGATGCTGGCGCAATTGTGGTGGCGGGTGGAGCAGGACGAGCAAATCCCGGATCTGGTCGCCGACTACCTGCGCCGTGACCTGCTGAACAAGATATTGGGCAACTCTGATAACCACGGGCGCAACACGGCAATCATCCGCGAGGCCGACTCGGTGCGCCTGGCGCCCATCTACGACCTGGCACCGATGGTGATGGACGACGAAGGCATCACTCGCACCACCAAATGGCCCCGGGAAATCGAGCGGGCCGGGGAGGTCGATTGGCGCGCCGCGTGCGAGGCCTTGGCCGATATCGCCGATCCGCAGGACAGCTTTGAACGCCTGCGCGAAGACGCCGCGCACCTGCTGGCACTGCCCGATATCCTCGCCGACAGCGGCTTGCCCGCCGTGACGTTCAAGCACCCGAGCATAGCCCTGAAAAACCTTGGGCAACGCTTGAAAGACTGGGGGCTGCAATGAACATGACCCTACAAGAACGCGCCCGGTTCATCGACGCCATCCAGCTAGGCCTGGGCGAAGGCACGTTGCAGATCGGCGAAGCCGTGCGGCGCTTGCGGGTCGAAGTGACAGGGCTGCACCAGAGCCAATTTGCGCGCATGTGCAAAATCTCGGTGCGCACCCTGGTGCATATCGAACACGGCGAAGGCAACCAGACCCTGAAGTCGCTTAACGCAGTGTTCAAGCCATTCGGGCTGCAGATGGGCGTGGTAAAAGCCCGGCGCACGAAGGCGGGCGTTTAAACCAATGTTTATTGCTGGACCCAGCGAGGAGAAACCATGCGCGTGTGGATCGATGCCGACGCTTGCCCCAAGGCCGCGAAGGATCAAGTGGTGAAATTTGCCCTCAAGCGCCAGTTCGAGGTGTTGCTGGTGGCGGGCCAGAGCCAGATCAAACCGCCGTTCGCCTGTGTGCGGCTGATCGTGGTGCCGGCCGGGCCGGATGCGGCGGACGATTACCTGGTGGAACATGCCGTGCCCGGCGACCTGGTGATTTGCAGCGACGTACCGCTGGCTGACCGCTTGGTGAAAAAAGGCGTGGACGCCCTCGACCCACGGGGCAAACCCTTCGACGCGCAAAACATGGGCGAACGCCTGGCCGTGCGCAACCTGTTCACCGACCTGCGCGAACAAGGCCAGGCCAGCGGCGGACAAGGGCCCTATGGCGAACGGGACAAACAGGCCTTCGCCAATAGCCTGGATCGGCTGCTGACACGGTTGATGCGGGGGGAATGACCCGGACCACATCCCTGTGGCAGCGGGCTGGGTCCGGGCGGCGATCCGACGATGGCGCCGGGTCAGGCAACGTGATGTTGGCTGGGCTCAGTCGTTTTCGTGAGTCAGCTCAAGCACGCGGTCAACCAGTTTGTTGATTCCTGCCGCCGCTTCGCCGATGGATTGGGCGAGCATGTAGGCCGGGGTGCTGACCAGTTTGCGGGCCTTGTCTTCGACGATTTCGCTGACCGCGCATTCTTCATGTTCGGCGCCCATGGCGGTGATGGCGGCGGCGGTGTCGCTGTCGTTGCCGATGGTGCAGACCACGCCCGGGCCGTAGATCTTGGCAGCGATGGCCGGGGAGATGCAGATCAGCCCCACCGGTTTGCCCGCTTCGGCAAAGGCTTCGGCCAGGGCCAGGACATCGGGCTGCACCGTGCAACCGGCGCCTTGGGTAGCGAAGTTGGACAGGTTTTTCGCCGAGCCAAAACCGCCGGGCACGATCAACGCATCGAAGTCCTCGACCCGCGCCTCGCGCACGTCCTTGACCTGGCCGCGGGCGATGCGCGCCGATTCCACCAGCACATTGCGCGACTCCGGCATTTCCTGGCCGGTCAGGTGGTTGATGACGTGCAACTGCGCAATGTCAGGGGCGAAGCACTGCACCTGCGCGCCGCGTTGGTCGAGGCGCAGCAGGGTAATCACGCTTTCGTGGATCTCGGCGCCGTCGTATACGCCACAACCGGAAAGGATCACTGCAACTTTTTTGCTCATGGGTTTTTCTCCAGGTTCATGGCGTCCAAATGTCCACTAATTTGCCGCCCGGTGCCATAGCTCAGACACCGGGTGTGTGGATTCGATCGATTGGATAGGGCGCGCGGTTACAGCGGCGGCGAGGACTCGCCGTTGGCGGCTTTTTCGGCCTGTTCGGCCCGGCAGATTTCCTTGGCCAGGCGCGCGTTCTTGACGCGGCGGCGCAGCCACAGCAACAGGCCCAGCAGGAGCAGGGCACCGAGCACCCACAATTCGTACTTCTTGATGCTGCCCAGCATGCCTTCGAGCACCGCGCCAAAGTGGTAGGCCGCCGCCGCCAGGGCCGTGGCCCAGATCGCGGCGCCGATGCCGTTGAGGATCAGGTAGCGCCCCGGTGGATAGCCGGACAGGCCAATGGCCACGGGCATCACCGTGCGCAGGCCATAGACGAAGCGAAAACTCAGCACCCAGATATCCGGGTGTTTGCGGATGTGCTCCAGCGCGCGATCGCCCATCAGTTGCCAGCGCGGTTTGCGCGCAAGCAATTTGCGCCCGTGCTTGCGGCCCAGGAAGTACCACAGCTGATCGCCGGCATAGCTGCCGCAGAACGCCACCACCACCACCAGGTTGATATCCATGTATCCGCGGAACGCAAGGAAGCCGGCGAGCACCAGAATGGTTTCACCTTCAAAGAACGTGCCGAGAAAAAGGGCGAAGTAGCCGAAATCCTGAAGAAATTGTTGGAGCATTGTCTGGATGCTGGCGAAATGAACGCGCAGCCTACGCCTTCGGGCAGTGTGAGGAAAGTATCGAAATGTGTCTCGACGTGAACATTTCCTACAAAGACAATGACTGCGGCGACCGGTCGCACGGCTGAGCGCGACTGTCATCTGTTCGTCATAATGGCCGCTTATAACTGTCACGCTCGCCCGCCAGCGCGGGCTCAGGAGTCTGCCGTGAGCTTCACCCCCGCCACTCGTGTGTTCCCCGCCACCCGCCTGCGGCGCAACCGTCGCGACGACTTTTCCCGCCGCCTGGTGCGCGAAAACCTACTGACGGTGGACGACCTGATCCTGCCGGTGTTTGTCCTCGACGGGCACAATCGCCGCGAAACCGTGGCCTCGATGCCGGGTGTGGAGCGCTTGAGCATCGACCTGCTGCTCGAAGAAGCCGCCCAGTGGGTGGAACTGGGCATACCGGCGCTGGCGCTGTTCCCGGTCACGCCCAGCGCGCTCAAGTCTCTGGACGCCGCTGAAGCCTGGAACCCCGACGGCATCGCCCAACGCGCTACCCGCGCCTTGCGCGCACGCTTTCCGCAGTTGGGGGTGATTACCGATGTGGCGCTGGACCCGTTCACCACCCACGGCCAGGACGGCATCCTCGACGACAGTGGCTACGTGCAGAACGACACCACGGTGGCCGCGCTGGTACGCCAGGCGTTGTCCCATGCCGAGGCGGGCGCCCAGGTGGTGGCCCCGTCGGACATGATGGACGGTCGCGTGCAAGGTATTCGCGAAGCCCTTGAGCTGGCCGGCTACGTCAACGTGCGGATCATGGCCTACTCGGCCAAGTACGCCAGTGCCTACTACGGGCCGTTCCGCGATGCGGTGGGCTCGGCGCTGAACCTGGGCCAGGCGAACAAGGCCTCCTACCAGATGGACCCGGCCAACGGTAATGAAGCCCTGCACGAGGTGGCTGCGGACTTGTCAGAAGGCGCGGATATGGTCATGGTCAAGCCTGGCATGCCCTACCTCGACATCCTTTACCGGGTCAAAGAAGAATTTAAAGTGCCGACCTTTGTCTATCAGGTCAGCGGTGAATACGCCATGCACATGGCGGCCATCCAGAATGGCTGGTTGAGCGAGGGGGTTATTCTCGAATCCCTGACCGCTTTTAAACGGGCAGGCGCTGATGGCATCCTGACTTACTTTGCCGTTCGTGCTGCTCAATTGTTACGAGAGCCAAAATAGCCCTCCCAGGAACACGTCATGAATACCGAAGGACTGACTGAAGTGGCAGTAAAAGACGCTCAACCGGTGGTCGAACAGATCGTCGAAACCCCGCCGGAACTGGAGCAGGAGCACCCCGCGCCGGCCGTGGCCAGCGAGCCGCAACCGGCGCCGCCGGCGATTGCGATCCCGAGCCTGGATGACAGCAGCCTGTACATCCACCGCGAGCTGTCGCAACTGCAATTCAACATCCGCGTGCTGGAACAGGCGCTGGATGAGTCCTACCCGTTGCTGGAGCGGCTCAAGTTCCTGCTGATTTTCTCCAGCAACCTGGATGAGTTCTTCGAGATCCGCGTGGCGGGCCTGAAGAAGCAGATCACCTTCGCCCGCGAACAGGCCGGCGCCGACGGCTTGCAGCCGCACCAGGCCCTGGCGCGCATCAGCGAGTTGGTACACGGCCACGTTGACCGCCAATACGCGATCCTCAACGACATCCTGCTGCCGGAGCTGGAAAAGCACCAAGTGCGCTTCATCCGCCGCCGCCACTGGACTACCAAGATCAAAACCTGGGTGCGCCGCTACTTTCGCGACGAGATCGCGCCGATCATCACCCCCATCGGCCTGGACCCGACGCACCCGTTCCCGCTGCTGGTCAACAAGAGCCTGAACTTCATCGTCGAGCTCGAAGGCATCGACGCCTTTGGCCGCGATTCGGGCCTGGCGATCATCCCGGCGCCGCGCCTGTTGCCGCGCCTTATCAAGGTGCCGGAAGAAGTCGGCGGCGCAGGCGACAACTACGTGTTCCTGTCGTCGATGATCCACGCCCACGCCGATGACCTGTTCCAAGGCATGAAGGTCAAGGGTTGCTACCAGTTCCGCCTGACCCGTAACGCCGACCTGGCGGTCGATACCGAAGATGTCGAAGACCTGGCCCGCGCCCTGCGCGGCGAACTGTTCTCGCGCCGCTACGGCGACGCGGTGCGCCTGGAAGTGGCCGACACCTGCCCTAAACACCTGTCCGACTACCTGCTCAAGCAGTTCAACCTGCACGAGACCGAGCTGTACCAGGTCAACGGCCCGGTGAACCTGACGCGCCTGTTCAGCATCACGGGCCTGGAGAGCCAGCGCGAACTGCAATACATGCCGTTCACCCCGCAAATCCCCAAGCTTTTGCAAAACAGCGAGAACATCTTCAGCGTCGTCAGCAAGCAGGACATTTTGCTGCTGCACCCGTTCGAGTCCTTCACCCCGGTGGTCGACCTGCTGCGCCAGGCCGCCAAGGACCCGCATGTGCTGGCCGTGCGCCAGACCCTGTACCGCAGCGGTGCCAACTCGGAAATCGTCGATGCCCTGGTGGACGCCGCGCGTAACGGCAAGGAAGTCACCGCGGTGATCGAATTGCGTGCGCGTTTCGACGAAGAGTCCAACCTGCAACTGGCCAGCCGCCTGCAAGCGGCCGGCGCGGTGGTGATCTACGGCGTGGTCGGCTTCAAGACCCACGCCAAGATGATGCTGATCCTACGCCGTGAAGCGGGCGAGATCGTGCGCTACGCCCACTTGGGCACCGGCAACTACCACGCCGGTAACGCCAAGCTCTACACCGACTACAGCCTGCTGACCTCCGACGACGCCTTGTGCGAAGACGTGGGCAAACTGTTCAGCCAGTTGATCGGCATGGGCAAAACCCTGCGCATGAAAAAGCTGTTGCATGCGCCGTTCACCCTCAAGAAGGGCATGCTCGACATGATTGCCCGCGAAACCCAGTTCGCCCTCGACGGCAAACCGGCCCACATCATCGCCAAGTTCAACTCGCTGACCGATCCGAAGATCATCCGTGCGCTGTACAAGGCCAGCCAGTCGGGCGTGCGCATCGACCTGGTGGTACGCGGCATGTGCTGCCTGCGCCCAGGGATTGCCGGGGTCTCGCATAACATCCACGTACGCTCGATCATCGGCCGCTTCCTGGAGCACACGCGGGTGTTCTACTTCCTCAACGGCGGCGAAGAGCAGATGTTCCTCTCCAGCGCCGACTGGATGGAGCGCAACCTCGACAAGCGCGTGGAGACTTGCTTCCCGGTGGAAGGCAAGAAGCTGATCCTGCGGGTCAAGAAGGAGCTGGAAAGCTACCTCACCGACAACACCCACAGCTGGAGCCTGCAATCGGACGGGCGCTACATCCGCAACACGCCCACCGGCAACCAGAACCCGCGCAGCGCCCAGGCGACCTTGCTGGAGCGCCTGAGCAACCCGGTGTTGAGCGTTCGCTGAACAAAAAAGGGGCCTGAAAAGGCCCCTTCTTCGTTGCTGCACCCGGGGCTCAATGCACGTTGAGCACAATCCCGACGCGGGTCAGCCATTCGGCTTCAAGGGCGAAGTCGGCTTGGGTCAATTGGTTTTCGTCCAGCCAGCCTGCGGGGAAGGACACTTCCAGGCTATCGCCCTGGGCATGCAGCGCCACCTGGGGCATGGCCTGGGTGCCGCGGATGTGATGGAACAGAATCGCAAAGCGCAGCAGCACGCACAGGCGGATCAGCTTGATGCCTTCGTCGCCGAACTCGGCGAATTTGTCCTTGGGGATGTTGCGGCGGTGGCCGCGCACCAGCAGGGCGAGCATTTGCTGGTCTTCGCGGGAGAAGCCGGCCAGGTCCGAGTGCTCGATCAGGTAGGCGCCGTGCTTGTGGTAGTGGTAGTGGGCGATATCTAGCCCCACTTCATGCACTTTCGCCGCCCAGCCCAGGAGTTCGCGCCAGATACCGTCCGCCAGGTCCCAGTCCGCCGCCACTTGGTCGAAGGCATGCAGGGCCTTGCGCTCGACCCGCGCCGCTTGTTCCAGATCGACGTGGTAGCGCTCCATCAATGAGCCGAGGGTGCGTTCGCGCACGTCTTCGTGGTGGTGGCGGCCCAGCAGGTCGTACAGCACGCCTTCGCGCAGCGCGCCATCGCAGTGGTCCATGCGTTGCAGCTCGAGGGCATCGAAGATCGCTTCGAGAATCGCCAGGCCCGCCGGGAAAATGGTGCGCCGGTCAGGCTTGATGCCTTCGAAGTCGATTTTTTCCGCGTCGCCCAGTTTGAACAGCTTGCGCTTGAGCCACGCCAGGCCTTCGGCGTTGACTTCGCCGGTGCCGTGGCCGCCGGCCTTGAGCGCCAGGCCAATGGCGCGAATGGTGCCCGAGGAGCCGATGGCTTCATCCCAGGTCAGGCGATGCAAGGCATGCTCGATGCTCATGATTTCCAGGCGCGCGGCGGTGTAGGCCTGGGCGTAGCGCGCCGGGGTGATCTTGCCGTCCTTGAAATAGCGCTGGGTGTAGCTGACGCAGCCCATTTGCAGGCTCTCGCGCAGCAGCGGCTCGAAGCGTTGGCCGATGATGAACTCGGTGCTGCCGCCGCCGATGTCCGCCACCAGGCGTTTGCCCGGGGTGTCGGCCAGGGTATGGGAGACGCCGAGGTAGATCAGGCGCGCTTCTTCACGGCCGGAGATGACTTCCACCGGGTGGCCGAGGATCTCTTCGGCGCGGCGGATGAATTCGCCACGGTTGCGCGCCTCGCGCAGGGCGTTGGTGCCCACGATGCGCACCGCGCCCAGGGGCATGCCGTTTATCAATTGGGCAAAGCGCTTGAGGCAGTCGAGCCCGCGCTGCATGGATTCTTCGTTGAGGCGACGTTCGTCGTCGATGCCGGCGGCCAGTTGGACCTTCTCGCCGAGTCGCTCCAGGATGCGGATTTCGCCGTTCTGGGCCTTGGCCACGACCATATGAAAGCTGTTGGAGCCCAGGTCGATAGCGGCGATCAGGGACAGATGCTTGGCTTTGGATTGCGGCATGGGTAGGGGGTCTCGGTCGAAAACTTCGCCATCGTGCCACGATCACAGGCTCGCGCCAACGCACAGTGTTGGCTGGCGTGATCTGGCTCAGGAAAAATCCACAGGGCTTGTAGGCTATTGGATGTGTGGTGACGATCTTGTGGGCGCAAGCCTGCCTACTCAGGTGCCCCCCACGCCACCTCTGTGGGCGCAACTGTCTTACCCCTGCCCTTCGTCACCGCCACTCAGTGCCGCCATCGCGAGCAAGCTCGCTCCTACAGGGGAAGTCTGGTACGGCTTACAGCATCCGCTCCAGCCCCACGCGGGTGCTGAACCAGGCGTTGAAGCGGCGCCACCAACTGCCCGGTTCGCGGGTCAGGGTGTGACGCTGGCCGTGGTCTTCGGTGACCCACACCACGTCGCCGTTGTCGATTTTCGCTTCGTAGCTCAGGGCCGGGGCCATGCCTTGCAGGGCCAGGGTGCGCACGTGTTCGGCCAGTTCCGGGCTGTCGACCATGACCCCCACTTCGGTGTTCCACAGCACCGAGCGCGGGTCGAAGTTGAACGAGCCGATAAAGGCGTAGCGGCGGTCGAAGATCATCGCCTTGCTGTGCAGGCTCGAATCCGAGCCCTGGCGCGAAGCGCCGCTGAACAGGCGGGGGCCGCTGCCGCCGGTGGCGCCGGGTTGGCGGCGCAGCTCGAACAGGCGCACGCCGTGCTCCAGCAGGGCCTTGCGGTAGGGCGTGTAGCCGCCGTGCACCGCCGGCACGTCGGTGGCTTCCAGGGAGTTGGTCAATAGGCTCACCGCGACCCCCGCATCGGCGCGCCCGGTGAGGTACAACAGCCCCGGTTGGCCTGGCACGAAGTAGGCGGAAATCAGGATCAACTCCTCGCTCACCCCTTGCAGCTGCGGCGCCATCTGCGTGGTCAGCAGCAGCTGCGGGTCGGGCTCGCCTCGGGCCAGGACTTTGCTCGGCGCATCCCACAGCGCCTGGTTCCAGGCCCAAATCAATTCCTTGCGCCAGAGGTCCAGGCGCGGCTCGGTGCGATAGCTCATCAGTTGCTGGAACAGCGCGTGGTTCTCGCGCCGGTTCTGCTCCAGGGAGGCTTCGAGCTGCGCGCGGGTCTTGGCCAGGTCCTTGGCCGAAGGCTGCGAGAGGAACTCATCGATGGGTTTGCTCAGGGCGCTGTTCCAGTACTGGTCGAAGCTGTGGCCCAACTGCTCGGCCACCGGCCCGACGCTGAGCATGTCGATGTCGGTGAAGTTCAGGTTGGGTTCGGCGTCGAAGTATTCGTCGCCCAGGTTGCGCCCGCCGACAATCGCCGCCGCGTTGTCCGCCAGCCACAGCTTGTTGTGCATGCGCCGGTGTTGCAGCGACAGGTTGAACAGCCGCCCCATGGCCCGCGTGACGCCGGTGCTGCGCCCCAGGTGCAGCGGGTTGAAGAGGCGGATCTGGATCTGTGGGTGGGCGGCGAGGGTGGCGATGATCTGGTCCAGGCCATCGCTGGTGGTGTCGTCCAGCAGGATGCGCACGCGCACGCCACGGTCGGCGGCCTTGAGCAACTCTTCGACGAGCATCCGCGTACTGATGCCGTCGTGCACGATGTAGTACTGCAAATCCAGGCTGCTTTGGGCGTTGCGGATCAGCTCGGCGCGGGCCATGAACGCCTCGCTGCTGTTGGACAGCAAGCGAAACCCCGAGCGGCCCTGGTGCGGCGCGGCCTGGGCCTGGATCGAGCGGCCGAACGCCGAGCCCTGGGCGGGCAGGGCCTGGCTCGGTTCGCGCGGCACGTCGAGGCTGGCGCAACCGCTGGTGGCCAACAGCAGGAAAAAGGGCAGGGCCTGGGTGAGTTTCAAGGAGTGGCCTCTGAGCGCGGCGTGGAGTGTTGTTTTTCGACGCCAGCCAGCGGTTAAAAGTCCGTGCTGCCTTGGGTTTCGGCCAACAACCGGGCCGCCGCCGCGCCGACTTTGCGCACCGCTTCTTCAATCTCTGCCGTCGGCTTGGCAGCGTAGTTCATCCGCAGACAATTGCGGTACTTGCCCGAAGCCGAAAAAATGCTGCCCACGGCGATCTGCACGCCTTGCTCCAGTAGCACGCGGTTGAGCTTGAGGGCGTCGAAGTTGTCCGGCAGCTCAACCCACAGCATGAAGCTGCCCTGAGGGCGGCTGGCGCGGGTGCCAGCGGGGAAATAGCGGCTGACCCAGTCGAGCATCTGGTCGCGGTTGCGCTGGTACTGCGTGCGCATGCGCCGCAAATGGGGCTCGAAATGCCCGCCCTTGAGGAATTCGGCAATGGCGATCTGCGGCTGCGGCGCGGTGGAGCCGGTGCTGATGTATTTCATGTGCAGCACCCGCTCCAGGTAACGCCCGGGTGCTACCCAGCCAATGCGCAACCCGGGGGCGAGGGTCTTGGAAAACGAACTGCACAGCAACACGCGGCCGTCTTCGTCGAAGGATTTGATGGTGCGCGGGCGCGGGTAGGCCAATTCGCCATACACATCGTCTTCGATGATCGCCACGTCAAAGCGCTGGGCCAGGGTCAATAGCGCCCGCTTGCGTGCCTCCGGCATGATGTAGCCCAAGGGATTGTTGCAGTTGGGGGTCAGTTGAATGATTTTGATCGGCCACTGCTCGAGGGCCAGTTCCAGGGCTTCGAGGCTGATGCCGGTGAGTGGGTCCGTAGGAATTTCCAGGGCTTTCATGCCCAGGCCCTTGAGGGTTTGCATGGCGCCGTGGAAGCTCGGCGAGTCTACTGCGACGATATCGCCCGCCTCGCAAATGGCACGGATGCTGGCGGACAGCGCTTCATGGCAGCCGGTGGTGATCACGATGTCTT
>RCMZ01000625.1_pt1 | contig 16333 bp, 14 predicted proteins | sample 2041141 | NCBI WGS metagenome assembly RCMZ01 (sample SAMN09708263, study PRJNA481090) | Wastewater metagenome, whole genome shotgun sequencing project. | biome: sewage; isolation source: Davis station wastewater (DW) | place: Antarctica: Davis Station | collected 2010-03-01
GGCCATGGGTTCGCCATGTCGACACAAGACGTAGATGATCGCCGCGAATACTACCGTATCGACGACACGATCGCACTGGATTTCACCCCGCTGTCTGGCGCCAACGCCCAGGCCAATGAAGTGCTGCAAGATGCGTCACCGCTGTTCAATCTGCTCAGCGACCTGCACCTAATGGACTTCGAATCCCAGCACCTGCTGCGACATATCAGCGAACGTGACCGCTCCCTGGCCAACTACCTGAAAGTCATCAACAAGCGCATCGACTTGCTTGGCCAAGCACTGGCGCAGAACCTGCTGCGCGACATTGGCGCACCGCGGCGGGTATCGATGTCTGAAGGCGGCATCAGCTTCAACAACCTGCAAGCCATGCCAGTAAACACGCACCTAGCCATAAAAATGGTGCTCATGCCGCAGGGCTTGGGCTTGCTGTTGCGCGCCAAGGTGATCAACTGCCGTGAACGCAACGATGGCCAGTTCGAGATCGGCACCGAATTCGAAGCCATGACCGACGCCCAGCGCCAACTGCTAGCTCGGCATATTTTGCAGAAGCAAGCCTTAGAGCGCCGTCAGCTACGTGAACAACCTCAAGCCTAACAAGGAGCAAGCGTGACAGTTATCTACGGCCACCGCGGCGCCAAAGGCGAAGCACCGGAAAACACCCTGGCCAGCTTCCAACGCTGCCTAGAGCACGGCGTTACGCGCTGCGAGCTGGACCTGCACCTGTCCAGCGACGGCGAGCTAATGGTCATTCACGACTCGACCCTTAAGCACACCACCGGCCGGCGCGGCAAAGTCAGCCAACACAGTGCCGCCGAGCTAACGAGCTATGACGCACGCCAAGGCGGCCCTGGCTGGAAGCAGCCCTGCCCGATCCCACGCTTGGAAGAGTTGTTTCAGCACTGCGATTTCCAGCACTGGCAGCTGGAGGTTAAAAGCGCCTCACGGGTTAAGGCGGCTTGTATGGCGCTGGCCATCCGCGAACTGGTCGTGCGTTATGGCCTGCTCGATAAGGTCACCGTCACCTCCAGCTCGCGCACGGTACTGCGCGCGCTCAAGCGCCTGACGCCGGACTTGTCGCGTGGGCTGGTAGCCGAATACGCCTGGCTCGACCCGCTAAAAGTGGCCAAGCACTATGGCTGCGATTTGCTCGCGCTGAACTGGACCCTGTGCACGCCCGAACGCCTGCAACGAGCCCAGCGCATGGGCCTGCATGTTTCGGTGTGGACAGTTAACGAGCCCGCCCTGATGCGCCGGCTGGCGGATTTTGGTGTGGACAGCGTGATTACCGACTTCCCCGGCTTAGCTGCGCAAACCTTAAAAATCTAAAAACTATCGTTTGAGCAATAAAAAACCGACCTCATGGGTCGGTTTTTTATTGCCTGCTTTAGAAACTCTCGCGGTTCGGCCAGCGCCATGCCTGGGAGTCACTAAACGGATCTACCCCGCCCGGCTCAGGCCACCGGCCGGAGCCGCTCAAAAAAGCCGGTTGAGGCCGTCAAAGGCTGCTACTCGATAGGCTTCGGCCATGGTCGGGTAATTGAAGGTGGTGTTGACGAAATACTTGATGGTATTGGCCTCACCCTTCTGGTTCATGATCGCCTGACCGATATGCACGATCTCCGAGGCCTGATAGCCAAAGCAATGCACGCCGAGAACTTCTAGGGTTTCACGGTGGAACAGAATCTTCAGCATGCCCACCGGCTCAGCCGAGATCTGCGCTCGCGCCATGCCCTTAAAGAATGCCTTACCCACTTCGTAAGGAATCTTCTCTTGGGTCAGCTCCTGCTCGTTCTTACCGATCGAGCTGATTTCCGGGATGGTGTAGATACCGGTCGGCACGTCGTTAACGAAGCGGCAGCTGTCATTGCCCACCGCATTGCCCGCCGCCGAACGACCTTGGTCGTAAGCAGCACTGGCTAGGCTCGGCCAGCCAATCACGTCACCGGCAGCGTAGATATTCGGCACCTCGGTTTGATAGTGTTTATCCACCTCAACCTGACCGCGCCCGTTAGCCTTAAGGCCGATGTTTTCCAGCCCCAGCTTATCGGTATTGCCGGTACGACCGTTGCACCAGAGCAAGGCGTCGGCCTTGATCTTCTTGCCGGATTTCAGGTGCAGGATCACACCATGCTCCTGAGTCTCGATGCGCTCGTACTCTTCGTGGTGGCGAATCGTCACGTTGTTGTTGCTCAGGTGATAACTCAACGCCTGAGAAATCTCGTCATCGAGGAAGCTAAGCAACTGGTCACGATTGTCGATCAAGTCCACCAACACGCCCAGACCACTAAAGATCGAGGCATATTCGCAACCAATCACCCCAGCGCCATAGATAATCAAGCGCCGTGGGGTGTGGCCGAGGCTGAGGATGGTGTCGCTGTCATAAACCCGCGGATGGTTGAAGTCGACATCCAGCGGCCGATAAGGGCGCGAGCCGGTGGCAACCACTACCTGCTTGGCCACGATAGTCTCCATCACCCCATTCGGGCAGACCACTTGAATGGTCTGGGCATCAGCAAAGCTGGCAGAACCGCAGAACACATCAATGCGATTACGCGCGTAGTAGCCGGTGCGCGAGCTAACCTGCTTGGCGATCACCCGCTCAGCGCTTTTCAGCACATCGGGAAACGAAAACCAGCGCGGCTCGCCGATCTGGCGGAACAGTGGATTGGTGTTGTACTGCATGATCTGTCGTACGGAGTGACGCAGGGCCTTAGACGGAATGGTGCCTAGGTGCGTGCAGTTACCACCGACCAGGCGGCGATCATCAACCACTGCCACCTTGCGTCCAGCTTTGGACGCATTCATGGCTGCACCCTCACCCGCCGGGCCGGAACCCAACACCACCACATCGTAGTTGTAGACCGCCATGCTTACTCCTCGATAACTGACCGAGCGCGCCGCTCTGGCGCTCGGCATGACTACGGCAATAGGCCGTAGTACTTAAAATGCTGACAGCAGCTTAGCTGTCGCTCATGGCGGCGAACATTAGCGCTTGGTCGCGTCGTAGGCGAGTTTTGCCGGCACTACATTTTTATCGCGCTGCACTTCTTCGCACTTTTCTCGCACGCCACCGCAAATCGAGCACTCTTTCTCGATGCCTAGATTGGCAATGCCACCACAAGAACCGGCAATCGGTTTGCGCCCGAAGATCACGCCAACCGCCATGCCCAGTACCACCAAGAGCATGCCGACAAACACCAATAACCAGATCATGGTTGTTCTCCTTTAACCAGCCATTGCTGGAGTGCGCTGCTACGTTGACTGACGAAGCCTTGCGCACTGCGAGTCACAAACAACGCCTTGATCCCTTCGCGCTCGGCAAACGCCAAACCGCGCTCCGGCCCCAACACCATCAACAGCGTCGACAGGCCATCGGCGCGCTGCACCGAAGCATCCACCACACTGACCTGAGCCAGCGCATGGCTAATCGGCGCGGCTGTTTGCGGATCAAGGGTGTGCGAGTAGCGCCGGCCATCGCGCTCAAAATAGTTGTGGTAGTCGCCTGAGGTGGAAATGCCCTCGCCATCCAGTGTGAGGATGGTTTGCGCCACTTGCTGGTCGTCCAGCGGCGCCTCAATGGCAATATGCCAAGCCGAACCATCGCCTTTGCGGCCTTTGGCCTTTAGCTCGCCAGTCGCCTCGACTAGGTAGCTGCTAACCCCCAACTGCTCCAACCGCGCACTGATGCGATCCACCGCATAGCCCGCAGCAATGCTGTTGAAGTCGACCATCAAGGCCACGTCTTTGCACAACTGCTGGCCGTTGATGTGCAAATGCCGATGACCCACACGCTCACGCGCCTCGGCCAACTGCTCGGCAGTTGGGAGCTGCTCACCGCGCGACTGCGGACCAAAGCCCCAAAGATTGAGCAACGGCTCCAGCGTCAGGTCGAACGCACCGGCACTCTGCAGCGACAACTGCTCGCCAAAACGCACCAAGCTCAGCAACGACTCCGGCATGTTCTGGCAACTGTGCGCTGGCAAGGCATTGAAGCGACTAATCAATGAGTCGCCGCGATAGGTCGACAACTGCTGGTCAACCTCGGCCAAAATTGCCTCGGTTGCGGCTTTCGCCTCAGCCAACGGCGGACCGTCACTACCGCGCAAGTATTTAACCGAGTAATGGCTGCCCATGGTCGGGCCGCCAAACTCCTCGACCGGTTCACTGCAACCGCTCAAACCCAGACAGGCCAGCAGCAGTAGGCTACAAACGGATTTAACCACCGAAGTCGTCCAGCAGGATATTGTCCCGTTCGACCCCAAGGTCCAGCAGCATCTTCACGACTGCGGCGTTCATCATCGGCGGGCCGCACATATAGAACTCACAGTCTTCCGGCGCCGGATGGTCCTTCAGGTAGTTCTCGAACAAGACGTTATGGATAAAGCCCTTGAGGCCGGTCCAGTTGTCTTCTGGCTGCGGATCAGACAGCGCCAAGTGCCACTGGAAGTTCGGATTGTCGGCCTGCAGCTGATCGTATTCCTCAACGTAAAAGGCTTCTCGCAGTGAGCGCGCGCCATACCAGAAACTGATCTTGCGCTTGGAATGCAGACGCTTGAGCTGGTCGAAGATGTGCGAACGCATCGGCGCCATGCCGGCACCGCCGCCGATAAAGATCATCTCGGCATCGGTGTCCTTGGCGAAAAACTCACCGAACGGCCCGTACACGGTGACCTTGTCACCCGGCTTCAGACCGAACACCCAAGACGACATTTTGCCCGGCGGCAAGTGATCCTTGCCCGGCGGCGGTGAAGCAATACGGATATTGAATTTAACGATGCCCTTCTCGTCTGGGTAGTTGGCCATCGAGTAAGCCCGAATAACCGTCTCGTCAACCTTGGACACGTACTTCCACTGGTTAAATTTGTCCCAGTCGCCACGGTATTCCGGCTGAATGTCGAAGTCTTTGTAATGCACCTCGTGGGGCGGGCATTCCAGCTGTACATAACCACCAGCGCGGAAGTCCACACTCTCGCCATCGGGCAGACGCAGGGTCAGTTCTTTGATGAAAGTGGCAACGTTGGGGTTGGACTCCACCGTACATTCCCACTTCTTCACGCCGAACACTTCTTCCGGCACTTCGATGTGCATGTCCTGCTTGACCGGGGTCTGACACGACAGACGCCAGCCTTCGCGGGCCTGCCGGCGCGTGAAGTTAGCCTCTTCAGTGGGCAGCATCTCGCCACCGCCACTTTCAACGATGCACTTGCACTGCGCGCAGGTACCGCCGCCACCACAAGCCGAGGACAGGAACACATTGTTCGCCGCCAAGGTTTGCAACAACTTACCGCCGGCCGGCACCGTGAGGGTGCGCTCGCCGTTAATGACGATATTGACGTCACCGCTGGACACCAGCTTGGCGCGAGCAGCAAGGATAATCAGCACCAGCGCCAACACGATGCCGGTGAACATGCCTATTGCTAGAAAAATCTCAAAATTCAGCATGCCATTCCCTTACAACTGGACGCCGGAGAAGGACATAAAGCCCAACGACATCAAGCCAATAGTGATGAAGGTAATACCCAACCCTTGCAGCCCTTCGGGCACATCGCTGTACTTAAGCTTCTCGCGAATACCGGCCAACAGCGCGATCGCCAATGCCCACGACAAGCCCGAGCCGACGCCATAAACCACGCTTTCACTCAGGTTGTAGTCGCGTTCAACCATAAACAGCGAGCCGGCCATGATCGCGCAGTTCACCGTAATCAATGGCAGGAACACGCCAAGGGCGTTGTACAGCGACGGCACGTACTTATCCAAGAGCATTTCGAGGATCTGCACGATGGCGGCAATCACGCCGATGTAGCTGAGCAGGCCGAGGAACGACAGGTCGACCTCCGGCAGCCCGGCCCACGCCAGTGCACCGTCTTTAAGCAGGTAGGTGTACAGCAGGTTGTTGGCCGGGATGGTGATGGCTTGCACCACGATCACCGCCACGCCCAGACCAATCGCTGTTTCCACTTTTTTGGAGATGGCGATAAAGGTGCACATGCCGAGAAAGAAGGCCAACGCCATGTTCTCGACGAACACCGCCTTCACAAACAAGCTGATGTAGTGCTCCATCAATAAGCCTCCTTATCCGAAACCTGCGGCGCCATTTTGAAACTCGGCGCCTCCTTCTGTTCGGTCTTCCAGCTGCGCAGCGCCCAGATGATCAAACCGATCAGGAAGAACGCCGACGGCGGCAACAACAGCATGCCGTTGGGCTGGTACCAGCCACCTTCATTGATGGTTGGCAGGATGCTATAGCCGAGCAATTTGCCGGCACCCAGCAGCTCACGAATCACACCAAGCACCACCAGCATGGCGCTGTAACCCAGGCCATTGCCGATGCCGTCGCAGAACGACAGAAGCGGCGGATTTTGCATGGCGAACGCTTCGGCGCGGCCCATCACAATGCAGTTGGTGATGATCAGGCCGACGAACACTGACAGCTGTTTGGCCAAGCTGAAGGCGTAAGCCTTGAGCACCTGGTCAACCACGATTACCAACGAGGCAATGATCACCATCTGCACGATCATGCGGATCGAGCTGGGGATCTGGCTGCGGATCATCGAGATAAATAGGTTAGAGAAACCAGTCACCAAGGTCAGGGCAATCGACATCACCAACGCGGTTTTCAGGTTCGAGGTGACCGCCAACGCCGAACAGATCCCGAGAATCTGCAGGCCGATGGGGTTGTTGTGCAGGATTGGGTCCAGCAGCACCTGTTTAAATGTGGGCTGACTCATACTTACGCCTCGCCTTTTTGCAGTTTCACCAGGAACGGACCAAAGCCGTTCTCACCCAGCCAGAAGTGCAGCAGGTTATCCACGCCCTTACTGGTCAGAGTCGCGCCGGCCAGACCATCGACCTGATGCTGAGCATTGGCGGTCGTTGGATCGACGCCGCCCTTGATGATGCGCACGGCCAACTCACCGTTGTCATCAAACAAGGTTTTGCCGTGCCACAAGGCCTTCCACTTCGGGTTATCTACTTCACCACCCAGACCCGGCGTTTCGCCATGCTGGTAGAAGCCCAGGCCGACCACGGTATTCAAGTCGCCCTTTACGGCCATAAAGCCATACAGGGTCGACCACAGGCCATAGCCGCGAATCGGCATGATCAGGGTTTGCAACTGGCCATCCTGCTCGACCAGATACACCGTGGAATAGCGCTCGCGGCGTTTGATTGAGGCGATGTCTTGCTCAGCTTTGAGCGCGTCCGACAGCGCCGGATCTTTGGCTGCCTGCAGCGGATCAAACAAGGTGGCGTCCTGCGCATCGGTAAACTGACCGGTCTGCAGATCGACTACCCGCGCTTGGATACGCTCGGCATACAAGGCTTTAACCGCTTTGGCTGACATGTTGGCCTCACCCAGGCCGGCAATTGCCAGAATGCTGCGCTGCTTGTCCAGCAGGCGGTTTTCTAATTGCACCGGCTTGAGTGCCACCGCAGCGCCGGCGACGAACACCGAACAGACCAGGCAAACAATCAACGCCACCATCAGGGTGCGTAGAGTGGACTCTTGTTGACTAGACATTGCGCGCCAACCTCCGCTTGATATTGGCTTGGACGACAAAGTGGTCGATCAACGGGGCACACAGGTTAGCCAGCAAAATTGCCAGCATCATGCCCTCTGGGAAGGCGGGATTGACCACGCGAATCAACACCACCATGACGCCAATTAGCGCGCCGAAGATCCACTTGCCGGTGTTCGTCATCGACGCCGACACCGGGTCGGTGGCCATGAAAATCATGCCGAAGGCAAAGCCGCCAACCACCAAGTGCCAATGCCACGGCATGGCGAACATCGGGTTAGTGGTCGAGCCAATGCCATTGAACAAGTAGCTCATGGCAACCATGCCCAACATCACACCACTGACGATGCGCCAGGACGCAATCTTAGTCAGCAGCAATACCGCACCACCGATGAAGATCGCCAGCGCACTGGTTTCACCCATCGAACCTTGCTCAAAGCCTGCAAAGGCATTCCACCAGCTGAGGCCATTAGCCGTGACCTGATCGATGCCGCCGGCTGCCGCGACGCTAAGGGCAGTGGCGCCAGCAAAGCCGTCTACCGCCGTCCACACCGCATCCCCGCTGAGCTGCGCCGGGTAGGCAAAGAACAGAAAGGCACGCCCCACCAGCGCCGGATTGAGGAAGTTTTTGCCGGTACCACCGAACACTTCCTTGCCAATCACCACACCAAAGCTGATGCCCAACGCCACCTGCCAGAGCGGAATGCTCGGCGGCAGAATCAACGCAAACAGCACCGAGGTGACGAAGAAACCTTCGTTGACCTCATGCTTGCGGATCGAGGCAAACAGCACTTCCCAGAAACCGCCGACAATAAAGGTCGCGGCATACACAGGCAGAAAATAGGCCGCGCCTTGGATCATGTTGTCCCACAGACTATGGGGGTCAAAGCCCGCGAGCGCACCGATCAGCGCAAAGCGCCAGCCTTCTTGCGCACTGAGCAGCTCGGGTTGGGCGCTAAACAGGCTGTTGGCCTGATAACCGATGTTCCACATACCGAAGAACAACGCCGGCATCACGCAGAACCACACCGTCATCATCATGCGCTTGAGGTCGATGCCGTCGCGCACGTGGGCGGTGCTTTTGGTCACGCTGGCGGGGCGATACAAAAAGGTATCGGCGGCTTCATAAAGTGCATACCACTTTTCGAAGCGCCCGCCTTTTTCGAAATTGTGTTCGATTTTGTCGAGGAATTTACGCAAGGACATCGATCAGCCCTCCTTCTCGATGCGCGTCAGGTTATCCCGCAAGATCGGGCCATATTCATACTTACCGGCACACACATAAGTGCAGAGCGCCAGGTCTTCTTCGTCCAGCTCTAGGCAACCAAGCTTCTGCGCCATTTCGCTGTCACCGACGATCAGATAACGCAGCAGCTGAGTTGGCAAAATATCCAGCGGCATCACCGCCTCGTAATTACCTACTGGCACCATCGCGCGCGGACTGCCGTTGGTGCTGGTATCGAAGGCAAAGCGTTTAGCCGCGGCCAACTTAGAGACAAAAATATTCAGCACCGAATGCTTGTTCACGCCAGCGCGCAGGTAATGCAGCAGCTCGCGCTCGTCACCTTCATGCAGGCAAGACACTTGCTGGTGATAACGCCCCAGATAAGCGAGGGCACCGCGTGCGGTCCGCCCACCAAACACCGAGCCGGATATCAGCCGATTTAACCCCGGCTGCAACTCGCCAGCCGTCAACGTCTGCAAGCAGGCACCAAGACGGCTGCGCAATAGACGCGGCTGATTAACCACCGGACCTGCCAGAGCGATCACCCGCTCGACCCACAACTGGCCAGTGGCAAACAGCTTGCCGATGGCAATCACGTCCTGATAACCAATCTGCCAAACACTTTTGCTGATGCTCACCGGGTCGAGGAAGTGCATATGGGTGCCGGCCAGGCCCGCCGGATGCGGCCCACTAAAGCTTTCAACCTGCACGCCGGACACTTGCTCACCAGGCAGACTGACACCCGGCGCCTTGCACAAAAACACCTTGGCCAACCGCGCCAGCACTTGCACGCCGGCCGCGAAATCATCGGCATAGGCCGCGATGATCAACGCCGGATCCGCCGCTAACGGCTGAGTATCTATCGCGGTGATGAAGATCGAACTGGGCACCGCATCAATCGCCGGCACCTTACTGAACGGACGACTGCGTAGCGCAGTCCACAAGCCCGACTCCAGCAAATTGTCACGCACCGCCTGAGGCTCCAGACCGGCCAGCTGAGTGGTCGGATAGTGGGCAAATGAAATCGCCTCATCACCGTCCAGCTCAATCACTACCGACTGCAGTACCCGTTGGGCGCCACGGTGAATGGCACTGATCACTCCAGCACCTGGGGCGGTGAAGTGCACACCGGGGTTGTTCTTATCAGCGAATAACGGCTGGCCTAGCTTGACGCGATCGCCCACCTGCACGGCCATGCTCGGCTTCATACCGTGATAATCACAGCCCAACACCGCCACACTGCGCACCGGGCGAGCCGCCTCAATTTGCTGCAGCGGACTGCCGGTGATAGGCAGATCCAGCCCACGTTTGATCTTGATCATTGAGTACCCCATGCGCTGCAACCAACGCATTTACCGAATTCAAATACTGCCTGAGTGATAAAAACTCACGCTGCACAGCAAGCATCACAACCTTATGAGCAATTCGCCCTTGCAAGCAAAGCCTTTGATTATAAAAACATAGTTAACGTCATGCACCCGCTCATGCGACCTATTGATTCAAGCATTAGTAACACCATGCAACAGTGATCACTTGACCACCGCGCCGCTCTTGGCCAAATCTGCCAACGGGTTCAAGGGGCTAGGCCGTGCATCGATTAATTTGTCTGATTTTGCTGTTGAGCAGCACCCATCTGCTGGCAAATGAGCGCGAGCGCTTAGCGGAAGCGGCGTTCAGCCCCTCTCAACAGGTTGCCGATAGTCGCTTGCAGCGGCAGAACCAGGCTGTATTCAATTACCTATGGGTCGATGTGTACGCCGCCGCCTTGTACACCGAGCCTGGTATTAGCCCACGCCAAGCGGTTGGCCATGAATACCGGCAACGCCTAGAGCTGTACTACTTCCGCGCGATTAACCGCAAAGATGTGATCAAGGCGGCGTGGGTCGCACTAAAGCGCCAACACCCGGCAGCGCAACTGGCGCGCTTGCGGCCCGAAATTGACGCGCTGCATGCCACATTCGCCGACATTCAAGCGGGCGATCGCTATGCCCTCGACTACTCCAGCACTGCCGGGCTTAGCCTACTGATCAACGGTCGCCAAGTATTCAATAGCCGTAATGCTGAGCTGGCTCAGGCTTATTTGGGTATTTGGTTGGCCAGCGACGGGTTGTCCGCCGACCTGCGCGAGCAACTGCTCAGCGCCCCGCCCAATCAGGCCACTCGCCCTTTGAACCAGTAGCACAGGCCCATAAAGGCCAGCCAAAATGGAATTGCATAGACCGACATCTGGATACCTGGAATCAGCAGCATTACCCCCAGAATCAAAGCCACAAAGGCCAGACACAGGTAATTGCTGAACGGGTACCACAACGACTTAAAGCCCGGCACGATGCCGCGCTGATTCAAGCTCTGGCGAAATTTTAAATGCGACAGGCTAATCATCGCCCAGTTGATCACCAATGCCGACACCACCAACGCCATCAGCATCTCCAGCGCCTTCTGCGGCGCCAGGTAGTTAATCACCACACACAACAAGGTGATCAACGACGACACAGCAATCCCCAACACCGGCACGCCACGTTTATTCACCCGCATAAACATTTTCGGCGCATCGCCCTGCTCGGCCAGGCCAAACAGCATGCGGCTATTGCAGTACACGCCACTGTTGTAAACCGACAGCGCGGCCGTTAGCACCACAAAATTGAGCAGGTTGGCTGCCGTATCGCTGCCAATCAGCGAAAATATCTGCACAAAAGGGCTAGCGCTGTAGGGGTCGCCGGCAGCACTGAGGGTTTCCAGCAGCTTGTCCCATGGATACAACATCAGCAGCACGCTGAGGGCGCCGATATAGAAAATCAGAATCCGCCAGATCACCTGATTGATCGCCTTAGGAATTACCTTCTTCGGCTCCGCCGCTTCAGCCGCGGTAATCCCTACCAACTCCAAACCACCGAAGGAAAACATGATGATCGCCAAGACCATCACCAAGCCTTCAAAGCCATTGGGGAAGAAGCCACCATGCGTCCACAGGTTGCTGACTGCCGCCTGCTCCCCGCCCTGACCGCTGACCAGCAGGAAGATACCCAGCAGAATCATGCCGATGATCGCCACCACCTTGATCAGCGCAAACCAAAACTCAGTTTCACCAAACACCTTCACGCTGGTCAGGTTGAGCGCGTTGATTGCCACGAAGAACACCGCAGCCGAGACCCATGTGGGGATTTCTGGCCACCAGAACTGCACATATTTGCCGACCGCCGTCAGCTCAGCCATACCCACCAACACGTACAGCACCCAATAGTTCCAGCCGGAGAGAAACCCCGCATAACCACCAAAATATTTATGCGCGAAGTGACTGAAAGAGCCGGCCACCGGCTCCTCGACAATCATCTCGCCAAGCTGACGCATGATCAGAAAGGCAATAAAGCCGGCAATCGCATAACCGAGAATCATCGACGGCCCGGCAGATTTCAGCACTCCGGCCGAGCCAAGAAACAAGCCCGTGCCGATCGCGCCACCGAGGGCGATCAGCTGAATATGACGGTTTTGCAGACCGCGTTTGAGTTCACCCGTGTGGAGCGGCTGATTCATTGTTACTGCCTCATCGCGGCGGCGCGTATGGCGCTGCTGCAGTGGTCAACCGCAATGCGGGATCGCCGCTTGAAGTTGGGTGAACGAAAAACGGCAGCTAACGCTGCCGTCTGTATGACTTGCTTAATAGTTTAACGTGCCCGACCAACGGGGAACAGGTAAGCCCGCATCTGCAACTGAATGGTGTTGCCGCAGCTACAACTGAGCTCGATCGGTTCGATCATTACCCCATTTGATCCACGCGTGTACCGGAATACCGGCCAACAGCAACAACATGCCGAAATACACGGTCTCAGCACCGGCACCGTAAATCGCCCAGACACTGTAGATAAAACCCAAGCTGCCCAGCAGACCTACTTTAATCAGGGCTATTCCGCGCAACTGCACATCGCCTTTAAGGCGAATCATCAGTTCGGCTAGGGCGCAGAAGGTGTAAGGCACCAAGCTGGCCATCACCGCCAATAAAATGATGGCGTTAAACGCGCCTACCAAGCCATTGGCAAAGTTCATCAGCACCAGCACCGTCGCCAGCAGATTGGAGAACACCAGCGCGTTAGCCGGCGTACCAAACCGCGACAACCGCCCCATGCTCGGCGGGAAAACCCGATCCAGCGCGGCGCCATAAGGCACCTGTCCAGTCAGCAAGGTAAAGCCATTGAGCGTGCCAAAGGTCGCCACTACCGCGCCAATCGCCACCAGCATGCCACCAACTTCGCCCCACATAAGCCGGGCCACATCAGCCAACGGCGCAGACGATGCGGCCAACTGCTCAGCCGGCAATACGCCAATGGCCACCGCAGAGACGCTGATGTAAACCACCGCCGCCAGTAACACGCCAAAAATAGTGGCCCGCGGAATAGTCTTCTGCGGCTCGATCACCTCACCCGCGGGCACCGTCGCCGACTCCAGCCCCAAGTAGGCCCAGAGTGTCACTGCCGCCGCGGCTGAGATGGCGGACAGATTCGACTGGCCACTGCGATTGATCGTGGCGTAATTCGTCCCGTCCACCCACCACCAACCACACACGCCGATCAACAACAACGGCACCAGCTTGAGCACCGTGGTCAGCACCTGCACCGCGCCGGCCTCTTTGACTCCGCGCACATTGATTAGCGTCAGCAGCCAAATCGCCGCCAATGCGACCAGTAGGCTGTAGCTAGAAGACTCGCCAATCAGCGGAAACAGAAACCCAACATAACCGGCCAACGCCACCGCGACAGCCGCGTTGCCGGTCCATAGGGTAATCCAATACCCCCAGGCAATTAGAAACCCGGCGAACTCGCCATAACCCGCTTCGGTATACGCATAGGGTCCACCGGTTTTTTGTACCAGCTGCGCCAGCCGAGCAAAAATGATCGCCAGCACCAGCGCCCCCAACGACGTCAGCAACCAGCCACCCAGAGCAATCGGACCAAAAGACGCCAATGACGCAGGCAAGAGAAAGATCCCCGAACCAACCATATTGCCCACCACCAGAGCGGTACAAGCGATCAGGCCAAGCCCCTTGCGCGAAGGGTTTGCGGGTCTATCCATGGAGCAGAATCCTTCTGATAAGTCAGGCAAACCCTGTGCAAGCAGCGGCAAACAACAGGCGACAGCTCGCGCCCAACAAACGTCTGACTAAACGCAACGCGCGGGCCAAAGCCCCCGTTAGTCATATCTGCACTTAGCTTAGCGCGTTAACGCCACTCGCTTGATTGCGCTTACGTTAGCCCTTACCGCACAGGCTCACGCAGGGGCGGCGGTATCTCTCCGGGCAGCCAGCGCTGATAAATCGCCGCAAAGCTGCCGTCGGCCTTCATTGTGTCCAGCGTGGTTTGCCCGCGTTCTAGCGTCTGTGCGTCGGTACCGTGCCAGAAAGCGATATAGCCGTAAGAGGTGCGATATGGCAGGAGCATTTCCACATCGTTAGCGGTTAGGTAATCCACCTTATTGGCAGCCTCCCCACGGCTGAAGAAGCTCAAGTTGTCGGCCAATATCAACTTGATACGGCCACGGCGCAGCATCTTGAACATCTGTATCGGCTCACTAACGCCCAACAGATTGGGCATGCCTTTAGCGGTGAGCTCCTGAAAGGTGAACCAGTCACGCGGCACGGCAATCGGCCCGGCAGCGGCCAACTCGGCCTGTGTGCGGATCACCAAACCGGAGCCTTTGAGGGCATAAAAGCCATCATGGGCCTGAATAATCGGCCCCACCCACTGAAAAGAAGCTTCGCGCTCTGCGTTGCGAATGGTCGCAAACAAGGCGCTATCAGGCGTGCGCTGCACCGTTTGGTAGCCGCGCGCCCAAGGCACTACCTGAATGTTGGCGGTCTGGCCCTGGCGCCGCAGAATTTCCTCAACCACCTCAGTGGCCAACCCGGCAGCCTTACCCGCGTGTGAAAAACTGACCGGCGCATACTCCTCCGTATACAGCTGCAGTGGCGCCGCACACAGCGACACCGAGTAGCCCAGCAGTAGCGCAAATGACATAGCAACGGACTTGAGCACAGCAATCCTCAATCAGCACACAACCCAACATTAAGCTAAAGACTAACGCTAACCGCCCTGACGGGGCGAAAACCACAGCACAACGGGAGTAAATAACACTTACAACACAATGCAAAACGGGAGCCTAAGCTCCCGTTTTGTTATTGCCAAGCGCCGCTTTTAGCGCGGGAAAGCCGGCGGATTGACCCCAGCCATGTCTTCCATCACGCGCACAACCTGACAGCTATAGCCGAACTCGTTGTCGTACCAAACGTACAGAATCACCCGATTGTCGTTGCAGATGGTGGCTTCCGCATCGACCACACCGGCGTGGCGCGAGCCAACGAAGTCGGTGGAGACCACTTCTTGCGACTGTACAAAGTCGATCTGTTTTTGCAGATCTGAGTGCATGGCCATCTGGCGCAGGTACTCGTTGACTTCATCGCGAGTGGTGGTCTTCTCAAGGTTGAGGTTGAGAATGGCCATCGACACGTTCGGCGTCGGCACGCGAATGGCGTTGCCGGTCAGCTTGCCCTTCAACACCGGCAGCGCCTTGGCAGCAGCCGTAGCTGCGCCAGTTTCGCTGATCACCATATTCAACGGTGCCGAACGACCACGGCGATCGCCTTTGTGGAAGTTGTCGATCAGGTTCTGGTCGTTGGTGTACGAGTGCACGGTTTCAACGTGACCGTTAGTAATGCCGTACTGGTCGTTGATGGCCTTGAGAATCGGCACGATGGCGTTGGTGGTGCAAGAAGCGGCCGAGATGATTTTGTCATCCGCGGTGATCTCGCCATGGTTAACGCCGTGCACGATGTTCTTCAGTGCACCTTTGCCTGGCGCAGTCAGCACCACGCGGTCAACACCCGGGCAAGCCAAGTGCTGGCCTAGGCCCTCAGCGTCACGCCATACGCCGGTGTTATCCACCAGCAAAGCGTTTTCGATACCGTATTGGGTGTAATCCACTTCGCTCGGCGACTTGGCGTAAATCACCTGAATCAGGTTGCCGTTAGCGGTGATGGTGTTGTTGGCTTCATCAATGGTGATGGTGCCGTCGAACGGGCCATGTACCGAGTCGCGGCGCAGCAGGCTGGCGCGCTTGGTTAGGTCATTCGACGCGCCTTTGCGCACCACGATAGCGCGCAGACGCAAGCCGTCACCGCCACCGGTTTTTTCAATCAGAATACGTGCCAGCAAACGGCCGATACGCCCGAAGCCGTACAGCACCACGTCGGTGCCTTTGCGCGCTGCGCCATTTTGCTGACCAACGACTTCCGCCAGCTCTTCACGCAAGAACTGCTCGATGCTGCGGCCAGCGCCGTCGAGTTTGAACTTGGCGGCCATCTTGCCCAGGTCAACCGAAGCGGCACCAAGCTTGAGCTCGCTCATCGCTTTGATGATCGGGAAGGTGTCGTGCACCGACAGCTCGGCATCGTTAGCCAAGCGGTGACGGGCAAAACGGTGGGCTTTGAGGATCGAGATCACCGAACGGTTGATCAAACCGCGACCGAAGATCGAGGTCACCACATTGTTATTGCGGTAAAGCTGACCGATCAACGGAATCATCGCCTCGGCGAGCGCTTCACGAT
>RCMZ01000626.1_pt1 | contig 16312 bp, 15 predicted proteins | sample 2041141 | NCBI WGS metagenome assembly RCMZ01 (sample SAMN09708263, study PRJNA481090) | Wastewater metagenome, whole genome shotgun sequencing project. | biome: sewage; isolation source: Davis station wastewater (DW) | place: Antarctica: Davis Station | collected 2010-03-01
AGGGCGTTGATGTTGCGGTGAATGCTCTGCAAGGCGCCTTCATTGCGGCCGAACAGGATCTTGAAATCGGCGGGGCTGTTGTCGAGGTTGGGCTGACCCTCGGCGCACAGGCTGTAATCTTCGGTCTCGATCACCTTCAGCACATAGTCCGTCAGATCTTCATATTCCTTGACCTGTTCAGGGCTGGATTCGTGCTGCGGCCGATAGGTGGCCATCATGGTGAAGCTTTCACCGGGCGTCTTGCCGGGGAAGCCCCGCCAGAAACCAAAAATCTGCCGTTCCGAGCCCTGGCCCGCCATCATGGATTCGATGTTGCCCACGAACATGATGGTGTTCGGGAAGATCAGGTGGATGCCCTGGTAGGGCACGAAACCCCATTCAGACTCAGGCTTGTCGGTCCAGTTCTCGAAGAAATGCTGGGCGATCATCACCCGCTGGTGAGGCCCGAACTCGTCGTGAATAGCGATGTTGTTGAAGGCGTGGGCGTGGATCGTCGTCGGATGCAGCGAAGAGAAATGGTAGCTCTCGAAGAAGGTGTCCTGAGCGAATTTCCAGTTGGCGGCGACATCCAGGGTGCGCTTCTTGATTGGCACAGTAGTTTCGAGATTCAGCTGCTTGATCTCGTCCGCCAGCGGACCCAGGAAGGCCTCGATGTCGATCTCGTCGTCGCCCTCGTGCGCCTTGACGAAAATCAGACCATGCCATTCGATAACGGGAACACGCGTCAGATTGCGTTGGCTGCGGTCGACGCCTTCAAAGGCCTCCTGTCCGGGAATGGCGGCCAGCCGGCCTTCGATGTCATACGTCCAGGAGTGGAAGGGGCAGGTCAGGCGTTTCTTGGGGCCGCATTCTGAAACAAGGCGCGCGCCACGGTGCATGCATTTGTTGAGGAAGGCGTTGACCTTGCCGTCCTTGCCTCGCGTCAGCAGGATGGCCGGACCTGCGGCGTCGAACAGCATGGTGTCGCCGGGCTTGGGCATGTCGCAAGACAAACCCGCCAGCATGGGCAGCTTCAGAAACATCTCGCGGCGCTCGGCGGCCAGGCGCTCGGGATCCGAATAGACCGAGGCCGGCAGTTCCATCACGTCGTCTGCGAAGTCGGTCGTGCGATCGCGCACATGGCCGACAAGGCGGCGCTGCATGCCGCGCATGACGCTGTGTTGACGCGCCTTGCCTTCAGCGTTGTTTTGCTGAGGCTCGATTTCAATAACACTCATGATCCTCACTCCTGCGCACTGGTTTCAGCGAATTTCCACCGCATCGGGCTCCTTGTGGAGCCTCTCAGTTTTTATATAACGGACGTTATAAATCGCTTTTTCCGGATGATCGTCAATGCCTCTTTTGGTTAGTCATGATGAACGGCGCGATCAGGCCATTGCCGCCGCGTCGGCTATTCTCGCCCGTTCGGGCCTGCGTGCGGTCACCGTCAGGGCTGTCGCCAGAGAGGCTGGCTTCAGCACCGCTGTCGTGTCCCACTATTTTCGAGACAAGCAGGAGATGCTGCATCTGGTGTTCGAGCGAAACACCCAGTCTGCTCTCGAAGCGGCCGATGTTGCGCTTGAGCGAACCGGCGCCCTGAAAGCCTTTATCGAGCCATCCATGGTGCTGACGCAGGAAAGCGCCGATCGCTGGCGCATCTGGCTCGCCTATATTGCTCAGGTCGTATCGGAGGCCGATGGCTCCGCCTTGCAGCATGACAGCGTGATCGATCGCGTTGCGCGACTGGCGGAAGTCCTTGAAGCGTTCAAGGCGCAGGGCGACCTGCAGCCTGATCTCGATTGCCGTCTCGAGGCGCAGCGGCTTTTGGCCGTGATGGTGGGGCTGGCCATCCAGGTCATGTTCGATCCTGAGGGTTGGCCGAATGCGCGCCAGCACGCGCTTGTCGATGTTGAACTGCGCGGACTGTTCGTGCCGGATCGCATTCCGGCTTCGCTGTCCCCGTCTATGACGGCGGGCTGAGTGTGGCGCGGTTCGGCGCGAACTAGCGTTTCTCGGAGTTCCAGACCGATGCTGGCTTCTTGACGATAGGGCATCAGTCGGCGGCGACGCTGACGTCAAGCCAAAGCGCCGAGACTTCAATGAGCCTGGATTTCACCGATCGCGTCGCCATTGTCACAGGAGCGGGGGCTGGACTGGGTCGGGCCTATGCGCTCGATCTGGCGCGGCGGGGCGCAAAGGTCGTGGTCAATGATTTTGGCGGCGATGTGAGCGGCGCCGGTGGATCGTCCGGGCCAGCCGCGCAGGTGGTCGAGGAAATCCGTCTGGCGGGCGGTCAGGCCATGGCTCATGGCGCCGATGTCTCCAATCAGGCTCAGGTCGAGGACATGGTGGCCAACACCATCGAGGCCTGGGGTCGCATCGACATCCTGATCAACAATGCGGGCATCTTGCGAGACTCCAGCTTCGCCAAGGCGAACATGGAGGATTTCCGCAAAGTCGTGGATGTGCACCTCATGGGCGCCGCCAACTGTTCGCGCGCTGTCTGGGGCGTGATGCGCGAGGCCGGATATGGCCGGATCCTGATGACCACGTCCAACTCCGGTCTCTACGGCAATTTCGGTCAGGCCAACTACGGCGCGGCCAAGATGGCGCTGATCGGCCTGATGAATGTGTTGCAGATTGAAGGCGCGAAATCCGGCATTCGCATCAATGCCCTGGCCCCCGCCGCGGCGACACGGATGACAGAAGCCATTTTGCCGCCTGAGATGCTGAGCCTGTTGGCGCCGGAAACTGTCGTTCCTGTCGCAGTTTATCTGGTCAGCGACGCGGCGCCGGAACGCACCATTCTATGCGCGGGCGGCGGCGTTGTTTCACGTGCGAATTTGATTGAAACGCAGGGTGTTGCGCTGACGGGATCTGAGCTGACAGCAGAAGGCGTCGCCGCTCATTTTGATGAGATCTCGAACACGGATGCGGCTTCGACCTTTACCGACGGCCCGAGCCAATTCATGGCCCAAATCAGTCGACTGCAATAATGACTGCCGCCTTCACTCGACCCCCGCACAGCCGACGTCTGTAGAAGGGCATTGGATTTCACGTTCTGACTCAGATGCGAATGGGCGCTATGCCGGCCGCCTCCGACATCTTTGATCTTCGGTCGGTGTGTGTCGGCTGCTATGCAGGCTTATGGCGCGCAGATCGGATCATACTCGGCAGGAGCTGGAGCATTTGTTTGTGGTGGAGGGCCACAAGCATATGGAGGAGGTGGGGTTTGCGCGGTTCTCGGCGCGCGAGGTCGCCAAGCGTGTCGGCTACACGATTGGCACGCTCTACAACGTCTTTGGCACGCTGGATCAACTGCTGATCGCCATCAATACACGCACTTTCGAGCTCTGGGCCGACCATGTCCGCGAGCGGTTGGCGGCAGGATCAGGGCCAGAATCTGAGGTTGGGGCGGACGATCGGATCCGGCGGCTGGTTGAGGCCTATTTCGGTTTCGCCAGGGCCAATGAGAACAGTTGGTCGGCCATCTATGATCACCACCTTCCAGTCGACGTGAAGCTGTCCGATGAGCAGAACCAACGACGCGGCGGCCTGACGCAGATCATTGTCGATGAGGTGGCTGGGGTGTTGCCGGAGGCTGCGCGTTCTGAGGCGCCGCGTCTGGCCCGCTCTCTGATCGCTGTCGTTCATGGACACTGCGTCTTTGACCTGAATGGCAGTTTTGCTCTGATGGGGGTGAGCGGTCCGGTGGAGTTGGCGCTGGAGCGTGTGCGGGAAGCCTTGCGCCATGCCGGGGCAGAGATGGATTAGGCCTGAATAGGGTAGATCTGGCGGGTCTGATATCGGTTATTGAGCATTGATCAAAATGCATGGTAATCGTGGCGTAGCGGCGATCCAGGGGTTCGCCTCACGCTTGAGGGGACGAGGATATGGGCATGCGCCGAATATTGGGCCTGATGGTTTTTGGCCTCGCGCTAACGGCTGCAAGCCAGGGTGGGGCCCAGACAGCGAGCGTCGACACAAAACCTGCCCCTGGCCCAACGTCGAGCACTGTTCCCACGGAGGCTCCTGCTGACGAGGAGGCTTTCCGGGCCGCCATGCGGGCCTATCTGGCCAGCGATCCTGAGTATGCCGAGAACCAGCTCCAGCTGGTCAAGGCTCTGGCCGGTTTGGCGGTGCGGATCGAACGGCTCGTCATTATCGGTGCGGTTTGTCAGCTGCTGTCCGATGAGGACGCCCGCCTGATCGTGACCAATGCGCGCCAGGATGCGGAGGCCGAACAGACCCTGCTGCTGGACGACCAGAAGGCGAATTTTGCCATCTATTACGAAGGCTTGCGCTCTGGAGCCCTCGTTGCCGCCAACCCGATGATCCCTGAGCCCGCCGAATGCGAGGCCTTCGCCAAGCCCGGCGGAACCCTGGTCAAGCTGCTGACCTGGACGGGCCGACCGCAGTTTATCAGTCCCGGCATCCGGGCCAGTCCGCGCACCTTGCCGTAAGGCGGGGCGTCTAACGTGACGGATGGCGGACAAAGCACGGTTTTGATCGTTGCTCAATAACCCGTGAGCGAGATTTGATGGCGGGTCAGATATATATTGAACGATGTATAATTACGCGTTAGCCGGTGATTGGGTCGAAGCGCAAGCGAAACCCGACTAGGGTCGGATTGACCATTCTTGGGATGGGTGGTTGAGGCCCTAGGCGATATTGGCACGGTCTCCCGCGCCGCTTTTGGAGGTGATGATGGTTCGTTTGTCCTGCATCGGCGGCCTGGGTTTGCTTGCGGCGCTGGTGATTGCGCCGTCGCAAGCCTTGGCCTGTCTGCCGCCCTCGGGGCCGCCGCCATCGCCTGCCGAACGCGCCGCCGCACTGGAAAAGGCGCAGGCTGATGTCTGGTCGGTTTCGGCCCTGGTCTATGAAGCGGAGATTACCGAGAGCTTCATGGTGGTGGGGCCTGATCCAAGACATCCGGGCATCGAGACCGGGTTTCATGTCCGCGCCGCCCCGGTCAGTCTGGTGAAGGGGGCCGATACGCCGCCGAGCCTGTTGTTCTCTTATGGCCTGGGTCCGGAATGTGTCTTTGGCCCCAGCTATTCGCCGCGGGCCGGAGCGGTGGGGAGCCGTTTTCTGATCTATTCCTACAGTCCTACGGTCCGCTCGGCCCGAGACGTCTATGCCACCTTCCCGCTCAGCGTCGTGACGGATGCTGACACGCTCAGCGCCCTGAGCGTCGCGACCAGACTGACAACTCCAGGCGCGAACAACGCCTCGACCAAACCTTAACGAATGGAACCTCGAATGACCTTGCGCACCCTGTCCCTTGCCTGCGCCGCCGTGGCCTTTAGCGGCTTGTTGACCGCCTGCGCCAAGGCCGAAGAGGCCGCGTCGGGCGAGGCCGCACCGGCCGGCGCCAGCGCCCCAGCAGCCGCCGGCCAGCAGGCTGCCGCCTCGTCGCGACGCGGACCGCCGCCGCTTTCGGCCTATATCGGCAAGCCGCCGTTTGAGGAGGTTCAGGGCGTGAGCTTCTTCAAACATCCGTTGGTCCGGGCCGCGATTCAAGCCTCCGGCATCGACCGGGACCTGCAAAAGGCGATTGTCTATGACGACACGGTCGTGGGCGTGGTGACGCCGACGCGCGGTCGCCTGCTGGTCAGCGGCTATGATCCCGTGGGCGCCGGTTCGACCAACTGGTCGATCCTGTTGGTCGCGGACGGCAGCAAGGCGGCGGTCTGCTACTCGACCGGCGTCGTGCCCGATCAACAGGGCGCGGACTGGTATCTGGACGGCGACAAGGTCTTCACCCTCTATCAGCCCTGCCCGAGCGAAGAGGGCGATATGGAGTCCCTGAGCAACTGGCCCATCGGTCCGATCCCGGGGTGATGGGAGGCTGGCGATCCTGGCGGTTGAGGTCGCTCAAGGCGGGTTAGCTGCTGCCGTTCGCTTAGCCTCCAGGGATCCGCAGCGATCCAGCCGACGTTGTCTGTCAGCCGCCTCGAAGCTTGTCTCGGTAGGAGCGAGGCGGCGTTGGAGGGCGATGCCCCAGGGGTGGGGTGTTCGGTGGATTTGCCAGGGGCCGTTGGGGACGATTTGATCCGGGCGGGCGATGATCAGGTCGATGGGGGTTTGGGCATTGATGACGGTGGCGTCGGTGTTGGGGGCATAGAGGGTCAGGCTGGTGTAGTCGGCGCCGGGCGTCACCGTGATGGGGACGGGCCCGTTGCGGAGGTCGAAGACGCAGGCCGCATAGGCGAGGTCGGGCGAGGGGCGGACGATCTCGCGTGAGGTTTCGGTGGCGCGCGGCGGGTAGATCCAACGGTTGTTCAGCGCGCCGTTTTGGGAAATCCGGTTGGCGGCGATGGTCATCAGAACGCGCGGCGCGGCGAGCACCACGGCCAGATGGCTGGCGACCGCGATGGCCAATACCGCGCCTAAAAGGACGAGGCGGCGGGTCATTGCCGCAGGCTCTTGGCTATGGACGGGCAATCCTGTTTGACGATACTGGGGCCGACGGCCGGAACGCCGGCGACGAAAACATCTCGGGTTGGTTGGTAGAGGCGCAAGGTCAGGGTGAAATGCTCGGCCCCGCCTGAGGCGATCCACGGGCGGTTGTCGGTTGGGCGTGATGGGCCGACTTCAGCGCGCCACTCGCCATCGGGGCCTGTGGTTATGGTGGTGGCGTCGATGGACGGTGCGTTCTGGCCGTTGCGGGCGAGGTAGTTGTCTTCGGAATAGAGGGTGATGGACCACCAGCGGGCGGGTGGGGTTCGGCCTTGCAGCGTATAGCGGCAGTCGCCGCGCAGGCGCTGACCGTCATCATCCTTGGTGCGGTCCAGATAGACGGCTTCCTCACGGCTCATGGCCAGCAAGCCGATGCGGGCGATCAGGGCGCGGGCATAGGGCGAGGCTTGAGCGGACCCAGCCTCCGGATGGCCGACCCAACCGCCGCGTTCGACCATGCCCAATCGCGGCGCGATCATCAGGGCAACGACCGCCGATGTGACGCCGAGCAGAATCCCTGCGCCGATCGCCAGCATCCAGGTCAGGACAGGACGGCGACGCGCTCTGCTCATTTCACGTCGCGTGCTGTTCGAAAACCGATATGCGATGCGCCGAGCGTCAGGTCCTGGGCATGGCGAGCGCCGGGGCGGTAGCGCATGCAGTAGTTGGGCGCGCACAGATAGCTGCCGCCCTTGATGACGCCGACGGCGACGCCGGGTTGGCCGGCATCAAAACCGGTATCAAAGCCTGTGTCTTTCAACGCCGGTCGGTCTGGCCGCGAGGCGTGATAGGCGTCGGAGGTCCATTCCCAGACATTGCCGATCATGTCGTGCAGACCCAGGCCGTTGGGCTGGAAACAGCCGACGGGAGCGCTGGCCTTAAAACCATCAGTCTGAGCATTCTTCTGCGGGAACTCGCCCTGCCAGGTGTTGGCCTCGGCGGGCTGAAGCGTCGAGTTCGGCGCATCGGCCCTGGCGGCGCGGGCGGCCCATTCCCACTCGATTTCGGTCGGCAGACGTCTTCCCGCCCACCGCGCATAGGCCTGGGCGTCTGCCAGGGCGACATGGACGACGGGGTGATGCTCCAGACCGTGAAGGTCGCTCCTGGGGCCCAGCGGGTGACGCCATGAGGCGCCGGGGGTGAAGACCCACCAAGTCCCCGGATTGCCCGGATCGAAACTGCGCTCGTCAAACCTGAAGACGGCGGAGCCGGGTTGCAGGGCGGCGGGCGGCAGGCCGGGATAGGCGGCGGGATCGACCGGGCGTTCCGCGACCGTGACATAGCCGGTTTCAGCGACGAAACGGGCGAACTGGGCATTGGTCACTTCGTGGCGGTCGATGTCGAAGGCGGCGACCGTCTCGGTGCGGACCGGGCCTTCTTCGGCATAGACGGTGTCGCCCATCTGGAACTGCCCTGCGGGGACCCGCTGCATGATGTCGGGCGTGTCCGTTAGCGGCGTGGCGGGGCAGGTTGCCGCTTCGGGAGGCGAGGCGGGCGTGGATCGACATCCGGTCACGGCCAGGACAACGATCAGCGCAAAGGTCGACGCCGCGATGCGATGTCTGTTGATCGTCACAGCCGTAGCTCTCCCCCGACGATCTGATCATGAACCGTCTTGTCCAGCGCGATATAGGCGCCGATGCGGGCGTCGTCGAACAGGATCGGATCGCGCACGATACGCGGATCAAAGCCTTCCTTCACCGCTGTGATCTTGATCTGTTTGAAGGTGCCCGTCGTCTCGGCGGTGGCGGGAAAACGCAGGAACAGCGGCCGGGCATAGGCGGGCAGTTCGGCGTGGAGGATTTCTCTCAGCCGCCGGACATCGAACCGGCTGTCGTCCACGATCAGGGCGGCCATGCCGGCCCGGCCATTGCCGCACGGCGTCTCCACGCCATAGACATTGGCTTCCAGCACGCCGGGGGCCGAGCAGATGGCCTGGGACACCTCATTGGTCGAGACGTTCTCACCCTTCCAGCGATAGGTGTCGCCAATGCGGTCAACGAAATAGAGATAGCCCAGCCTGTCCTGACGCATCAGGTCGCCAGACCGGAACCAGGCGTCGCCGGGCGCAAAGACATCGCGCAGGATCTTGGCCGAGGTGGCGGCTTCGTCGCTGTAGCCTTCGAAACGCATCTTGGCCTGGCTCGGATCAATGCGGGCGATGGCCTCGCCCGCTTCGTCGTGGGCGCAGGGGACGCAGCGGCCAGCGGCGTCGCGCACAGGCTGTTCGGCCTCGCGGTCAAAACGCACCAGAGCCACATTGACCGCGCCGCGCATATAGGGTGGCTGACGGCCCACGGCGTGGCGTGCGCCGTCAAAGTTGAACAGGGTCAGATTGCTCTCGGTCGCGCCATAGAATTCCAGGATGCGCGGCACGCCGAACCGGGTCTGGAACCGGTCCCAGACGTCGGGCCGCAGACCATTGCCGACGGCGATGCGAAGATGGTGCCGGCGTTCATCGGGATGGTGCGGAGCGTTGACCAGATAGCGGCAAAGCTCGCCGATATATTGCACCATGGTCGCGCGGTAGTGATGACAGTCGGGCCAGAAGCCGCTGGCGGAAAACCGGCGTCGCAGGGCGATGGCCCCGCCGGTCGTCAGAACGATCCCCGGCGCGCAAAGCCCGCCGACGGTGTGATAAAGCGGCAGGGGCGCGTAAATCACATCTCTTGGCCCGGCTCCTGTCGCAGCGGCGAAACTGTGCATGGTCAAGAGCACGCGCAGATGTGAAATCCGCGCCGCCTTGGGCAGGCCCGTGGTGCCGCTGGTGAAAATATAGAGGACGAGATCATGACCCTGGACACCTGCGCGCAGATGGCGCTCGGGGCGTTGATCGGACTGGATATCCAGACAGGTGTCGAGGTCTGAAAAGCCCGCCGCCGCGCCCTTGGTGCGCCATGCTGTGACGGGCGCGTTCAGATGTGATGTCGCGGTCGTCCAAGCCCGGTCGAGATCGGCGTCAATGATCACGTGCCGCGCGCCCGCTTCCTCGACACAGTAGGCCAGCCCCTTGCCGGTCAACTGGTTGTTGATGAGAGCGGTGGCGACGCCGATCTTGGCCAGGCCGAACCAGACGCAGAGGTAGTCGGGCTGGTTCTCCATGAACAGGCCGACGACATCGCCTGATTTCAGGCCAAGACTGGCCGCCCAACCCGCATAGCGATTGGCCCGGCGCTCCATATCGCCATAGGTCCAGATTTCATCCTCGAACAGGATGGCGGTCCGGGTCGTGAAGCGGTCGACCGATCTCTCCAGCTCGTCGGCGACATTGGCCGGAGCGCCAGCCTTCAGCCGCCGGACGCGCGCGAGGGTGCGCAGGCCGCCATTCAGGAAACGCCCCTCACGCTGGGCGGCGGCGATCAGCCCCATCAGTCGCCAGCAGTCGTATTGGCGCCCGTGTTCACGATGGTGCGGGCCCTTTTGGCGAAGTCGTCGGCGCTGTTGCGGCTGGCGGCCATCAGCTTGTCGAGGTCATAGGGAACCTTGATCCCGGCCTGGGCGGCGGGGCGGGCCGCGATCTCGGCCATCCAGCGTTGCAGGTTGGGGAAGGGCTCGATGCCGACGCCGGACCAGCCGTGGGTCCGCACCCAGCACCAGTTGGCGATGTCGGCGATGGAATAGTCGCCCGCCAGCCAACTGTGGTCGGACAGGTGTTTGTCCAGCACCCCGAACAGCCGCGCGGTCTCGCCCTGATAGCGGTCGATCACCGGCTGGATCTTCTCGGGAAAATAGCGGTGAAAGACATTGGCCTGACCCATCATCGGGCCGACGCCGCCCATCTGGAACATCAGCCATTGCAGGACCCGACTGCGGCCCTTGGCGTCGGTCGGCATCAACCGGCCAGTCTTCTCGGCCAGATAAATCAGAATGGCGCCGGATTCGAACACGGCGAAATCATCGGCCTCTCGGTCCACGATGGCGGGGATGCGGCCATTGGGATTGATGGCCAGATAGTCGGGCGCGCGCTGAGCCCCGCTCATCAGGTCGATGGCGTGGACGTCATAGGCCAGCCCCAGCTCTTCCAGAGCGACAGAGGCCTTCCAGCCATTGGGCGTCGGGGCGGTGTAGAGGTCGATCATGACAGGGTCTCGTCGATGGAGTTCAGGTCAACGGCGCAGCGGAAACCGATGTGCTGGCTGGTGGTTTCGGGGCTGAGGCCGATGCGGGCGGCCGGGCGATAGCGGGCGCAATAATCAGGCGAACACAGGAAAGACCCGCCCTTGAGGACGTGGAGGACGGAAGAGGGCGCAGAGGTCGAGCAGCCGCAACCTGCCTTTCCAGGCGAGGCCCCGAAACGGTCCTCGGTCCATTCCCAGACATTGCCGATCATGTCGTACAGGCCATAGCCATTGGCCGGATATTGACCGATGGCGCTGGGGCCGGGCGCGTGATCGCCCTGTGACCACCACGGAAAGGCGCCGTTCCAAATATTGGCCATGGGCCGGTCGTCGGGGGCGAGATCCGGGCCCCAGGCATAGGGTTGGCCGACCAGACCGCCGCGCGCCGCGACCTCCCATTCGGCCTCGGTCGGCAGGCGCCGACCCGCCCAGGCGGCATAGGCGCGGGCGTCTTCAAGGGCGATATGGACGACCGGATGGTGGGCCAGACCGGCGAGGTTGGACGCAGGTCCGCTGGGTCGGCTCCAGCAGGCGCCATCGACAAACCGCCACCAGGCGTCGGGCCGGTGCAGATCGACCGGTCCCGCCGTCATGGCAAAGACCGCAGATCCGGCGGGCGTCAGTTGCTCGCAGGCCGTGACCCAGCCGGTGGCGGCTACGAACAGGGCGAAATCGGCGTTGGTGACCGGATGGGTCTCCAATCCGAAGGCTGTGACCCGAACGGTGCGAACCGGCGCCTCTTCGCGATAATGATCGTCCGAGCCCAGTTGATAGACCCCGCCCGGAATGACGGAGATGGCCGCCGAGGGACGGGTGTGGATCATACGGTCATCCCCATGCGGTTGAGGAAGCCGTTGATCTCGATCGGATTGATCGGGCTGTTGTCGACATCAATGGTGACGCGCGCGATGCGGCCCGGATAGGGGCTGGGGCCGTGATAGGCGGACGAGACCTGATTGCCGAGATCCGCCCCTATGCTGAAGCCGTCATAGCCGGGCGAGAACAGGGCCTGTTCCCAGGTCCGCGATCCGACGGCCTTGCCGTTGATGTAGAGGGTTCCGCCGCCGTCAAAGGGTCGGCGCGTCATCTTCTGTACGAAGCGGACGGCGTTGGCGCCGCGCCGCAAGGCGGTTGATGAGGTGATCCGTTCTGACCAGGGCGTCAGGCTGTACTCATAGTTGAGTAGTCCGTCCTTTACGAAGATTGCATAACCCGCGTGTTTCGACCCGGAGGCCAGCAGCACCCCGTCCTGACCCGGCGCCCAGTCCAGTTCGATCTCGATTTGATGGTTCAGGCCGCAGACGATCGGAGCCACGTCATGACCCAGCCGCTCGACCGGCGGCAGGAACTCCCAGTGTTTGCGGATGCCGCGCTTCTGACGATCCTGCACCAGTTTCAGCATCAGATTGCGGTCGTCGATGGGGAAGACGCCGTAACGTTCGGCGTCGGCCTGCCAGGCCGCCTTCAGTCGGGCGACCTGATCGGGGTGCTGGGCGGCCAGATCGTTAGATTCATTGTGGTCGCGGGTGAGGTCGTAGAGCTCCCAAACGTCCTCATCCAGCGGACGGCCGCGCCTGTGCTGGGCCACGAGACGCCAGCGCCCGTCTTCATAGGCGCGGTTGCCGCCGAGTTCATAATACTGGCCCGTCCGCGTCGGGGCGTCGCCGCTGCGCAGATTGGCCAGGAAGCTGCGACCCTCAACCGGCTTTTGCGGCAGGCCCAGATAGGTGTCAGGACGCTGAACGCCCGCCACCTCCAGCATGGTCGGCATTAGGTCGATGACGTGGACAAACTTGTCGCGCACCTGACCGTGGCTGGTCAGTCCCTTGGGCCAGGACAGGATCAGAGGATCGGCGACGCCGCCTAGATGGGCGTATTGTTTATAGAGGCGATAGGGGGTGTTTGAGGTTGAGGCCCAGCCCATCGGATAATGGGGGAAGGTCGCGTCCTCGCCCATGACATCGTACATTTCCGCCGCCTTTTCGATCGGCACGGGACGGCCATAGGCGGGGGCGAAGACATTGGGCGACCCCTCGGGCGTGCCTTCGCCCGAACCCCCATTGTCGGACAAGACGACGACCAGGGTGTTCTCGTCCTGGCCCAGATCGCGCAGCGTCTGCATCAGCCGCCCGACATTGGCGTCCATATTGGTGATCATGGCGGCATAGACCTCCATGTAGCGGGCGAAGACCTTGCGCTCGACGGGCGACAACTGGTCCCAAGGCCGCGATCCGAAGGACAGGGGCGGCAGCTTGGTGTTGGCCGGGGCGACGCCGAGTGCCTGTTGCTTGGCCAGACGGGCGGCGCGCACCACGTCCCAGCCTGCATCATACTGACCCTTGTAGGCGTCGCGTTCACGGGCTCGGGCCTGCAGCGGCGAATGGGCGCCGGGGAAGGCGAGGGTCAGGAAGAAGGGCTTGTCCGGCGCCATGCCCTTTTGGGTGCGGACATAGGCAATGGCCCGGTCGGTCAGGTCGTCGCAGACATAGTAGTCGTCGCTCTCGGGCGGTTCGACGAGCGCTACGCCGTCGAACAGTTCGCCGGGTTTGAAATAATCGGTCGAATGACCCTGAAACCAGTAGGCGCGCTCGAAGCCGCGTGAGGTCGGCCAGTTGTGATAGGGCCCGTTGGGGCCGGTCGAGGAGGCATTATTGACGTGCCACTTGCCGGCCAGAAACGTCGACCATCCGGCATCGCGCAGAACCTCGGGCAGGGTGGCGGCTTCACGGGTCAGGTCGCCGCGATAGCCGGGATAACCGCTGTCGATATCGGCCAGCCAGCCCATGCCCGCCGAATGGTGATTGAGGCCGGTCAGCAGGGCCGCGCGCGTCGGCGAGCACATGGCGCAGGTGCGGAAGTTCGAATAGCGCAGCCCGCGTCCGGCCAGGGCGTCGAAGTTCGGCGTGCGGATCTCGCCGCCATAACAGCCGATGTCGGAATAGCCGACATCATCGAGTACGATGACGACGATGTTCGGGGCCTGATCGGGGGCCTTGGGCGGCTCGGCATAGGCGGGGTGGGAATCTCGAAACGACTCGCGGATGCGCGGCGCGGCGCCCGACTTGACGGCGGGCGGTGTGACATAGGGGGCTGCGGCCTCACGGATGGCGCCGACGGCGACTGCGCCGCTCGCAACTACTGCCCCGCCGCCTGCTGCGCCGAGCAACAGGGCGCGGCGATCAAGGCCGGAGCGCGATTTGCCCGACCCTTTGTCTTTCCCCTTTTTGAGATCATCGCTCACTGGGCGGACTCCAGCGTCAGCGACAGGGCGTCGAGCGCACCAGCTTCGGCGAGCAAGGGCGTCAGGCGCGCCTTGACCTCATCGGGCAGGGCGGCCCAGGCGGCGCGTAGTGAGGCCAGGCATTTGACATGATAGCGATTGACCTCCTGAGCGACGGAGACGCCGTCCATGTCGAGACTGAAACTGGCCTCGCCGGCGCGGGCGGCGCGGTCATTGGCGATCAACAGCGGCAGGTGATGAGCCCCGCATTCGGCCAGCAGCGCGGCGATAACAGGGGTGTCGCCGGCTTCTGCCCAGTCGCCCTCGGGCTCGCCTGACAGATCATCTATCCGCAACGTCCAGCGATAGAGCCAGGGATAGGTCTCGCGCATCAGGGCCTGGGGCGTCGGGTCGCTGGCCAGTTGCGTTAGCTGGCCATAGAGGGCGAAGTCGGCGGCGCTGGGGCGTGACCCGAACAGATAGGGCGTCTCGAGGACATGAACATCCAGCGCCGCCATGATGCGGGCGGCGGAGGCTTCAATGGCCGGGCGGGCGTCGGCGCCACAGCCGACACGCTCCAGACGGGCGATCTGACGGTCGCGAAAACTGGCGCCCATCTGGGTGATCATCTCGGCCCCGCCGCCTTGCAGGACATCGAACGCCAGCCAGCGGCAGCATTGTTCCTGATCGACCGGGCGGGTCCAGCGATAAGCGTACATGGCCTTGCTGAACCATTCGTCCGCCATGTCCTCAATCAGCAGGGACAGGAAGGCCGTGGCCGCATCATCGGGCGCGAGGCTGCGCTCGGCATGGCGCGCCTCCAGTTGCTCGATCAGATGGGTGGAGTCGTTTTCGGCCTGTCCATCGGGAAAGACCAGAACCGGAATGACCTTGGCCTTCATGGCCTGGGCGGCGGCAAAACCCGCCTTACCGCCCTCCCAGATGTGGGGAATGCGGCGGTGGCGCAGGATGGCGCGCATCTTCATCGAAAAGGGAGATCCGAGCGCTCCCTGAAGCCGATAGAATCCTGTTGGCGGCGTCATCGCTTTTCCCCCAGAGCGCCGATTGTCATCGGTCATATATTGGCATCTATAGTGCCACAATATGAGGTTGCCTCAATCGGGTCAACGGGGCGAAGGCGGGGGAAGACGCGATGATCGTGCACGGGCTGGACCTGTCCTATTTCACTGGCAAGCTTGAGGGCTATTTGCGCCTCAAGGGTCTGAGCTATCGGTTTGAGCCGATGGACACCGGCGCCTTCCTGGCGCTGGGAGATCGTGTCGGCGTGCGCCAGATGCCGCATCTGACCCTGGCTGACGGGCGGATTCTGACCGATACGGTGGAGATTATCGACGCGCTGGAGCGCCAATACTCCGTGCCGTCGCTGACGCCGGATGATCCGGCCACCGCCTTCATCGCCCATTTGATTGAAGCTTTTGCCGACGAGCATCTGTGGCGCCCGGCGCTCTATTACCGCTGGGCGTTTGAGGATGATGCGCGTCAGGCCAGCCGTCGTCTGGCCGATACGCTGCTGCGCGACATTCGAGCACCGTTCTGGCTCAAACGGGCCTATATTCTGCATCGCCAGCGTTGGCTCTATCTGCGCGGCGAGGGCAGCGGGCGAAAACAGGCGCGGGTGATCGAGGCCGATTATCTGGCGCTGCTTGATGCGCTTGAGCCTGTGTTTCAAGAACGGGAATGGCTGTTGGGCGGTGCGCCGACCCGCGCTGATGTGGGTCTGTTCGGGCCGCTGTTCCGGCATTTTTTATGCGATCCAACGCCGGGGCGCATCATGCGCGAGAGGGCGCCCGCCACGGCGGCCTGGGCTATGCGGCTTTGGGCGGCGCCGTCGGGTCAGACGCCTTGCGCGAACGATCTGGCGCTGACGGACGCGACCGACCTGACGCCGCTGCTCACCCTGATCACCGAGCATTTCCTGCCTGAAGCCGAAGCCAATGCGCGGGCTTGTGTTGAAGGAAGGCGAGGGGTGCGATGGTCGCGAGACGGCGCCGAGTTTCGGTACCGGGCCAATCCGTACCGGGCCTGGCGGCTCAGTCGGCTGGCGGGTCAGTATGCCGCCCTGACATCGGGAGAGCGCGTCCGTGTTGCGGCCCTTTTGGGCGCCGAGGCCTGTCAGTTGCTGCGGCTGGTTTCGCCCGTGTCTAAGGTCCCGCGCGACCCACACCATCCACGCGACCGATGGTGGCGCCCCGTCTGAGGGTCGCGACAGACGTGCAATCGGCTGTTATGACATCTGCACTGTCAGCACCGGAGGCGGCATGACGACCACGCCCGACAAGGCCGAACCCGAGACCGACGGACGTCGTGTCCGCAGTGAGCGCAGCCGCGCCCAGATCGCCCGCGCCATCCTGGATCTGGTGCGCGAAACCCGCACCATGCCGACCATGGACACGGTCGCCGACCGCGCCAATGTCTCGCGCCGCTCGGTCTTTCGCCACTACACCGACACCAGCGAACTCTTGTCTGCCGCGTTCGAGATGCAGCGCGCCGAGGTGTTCTCGCATTTCAAACC
>RCMZ01000627.1_pt1 | contig 16283 bp, 15 predicted proteins | sample 2041141 | NCBI WGS metagenome assembly RCMZ01 (sample SAMN09708263, study PRJNA481090) | Wastewater metagenome, whole genome shotgun sequencing project. | biome: sewage; isolation source: Davis station wastewater (DW) | place: Antarctica: Davis Station | collected 2010-03-01
TGGCGGAGGGGCCAAGCGCCGCCGCATCAGAGTGGCTGGGGGGCGGCCGTGCCGTTGGCTTGGGGTTGGGGCGGGGGGTTGCCCCCCCGGGTTCTCGCAGATCACTGCAAATTGATACGAGTTGCTTGTTTTTGGTGTCTGCAGGGGATGACGAAATGGCCTCATAGTGTGGGTCGGCGGCAGGTGTTTTTTGTGATGCGCACGGCAACTGGCGGCAAACCACGGAACTGAGTGCTGTGCAGCCCCCTCTGACCGCCGATACCCCGCCGCAGAGAGGCCCCGTTTGATGAGTCCGATGATGAAGAACAAGGAGTACCCGGTTTTGCGTTTCCCAGGGATGAGCATTTCTTCGCTATTGCCGCCCCCGCGTGGGCGGCGCACGTTGGGCCGCACCGTCGCATGGGCGGCAGTGGCCTGCGCCGTGACTTTGCTGAGCGGCTGTGTGGGCACCACCGCCAAAAAATTCTCAGTGCAGGAAGACTTTGGTTCCGTCGCCACCTACTCCCGCCTGTTTGATGCCACCCCCCTTGAGACCTGCGAGGCATCGCGCCGCGCGCTGCTGAGCCAGGGCTATGTGATTTCGTCCAGCGCCAAAGAGATGGTCGAGGGCAGCAAGAATTTTCAGCCCGAGCCGGAGTCGCATCTGCAGATGGTGGTGCGCGTGGTGTGTGTGCCAGAGGCCGACAACGGCAAGGTGAGCCTGGGTTTTGTCACTGCCACGCAGGACACGTTCTCGCTGCGCAAAACCAACAACTCTGCCAGCCTGGGGGTGGGCGCCATCGGCTCGGTCTCATTGCCGTTTTCTTCCACCAGCGAGTCGCTGGTCAAGGTGGGCAGCGAGACAATCTCGAAGGCCGCGTTTTACGAGAATTTTTTTGATCTCGTCAAACGCTATCTCGTGATCGATCAGGCATCGGTTGATTGACCGATTGACCGATTGACGGCTTGATCGACGGATCGAATAAGCACGGCGCGCCCGTGCTGCGGCGCCTACGCCAAGGCGCGATTCACGGTGGCGCAGGCAGTCCATAAAGTGTGTTGCGGGCTGTTGCCAAGACAGCCTGCCTTGCGATCCGAGAGGATGCTGTGTCTCCACGCCAGTTCTTCAGCCTTGTTCAATCACGCGGCACCTCTTACCCTTCACCCCTCCCAGGTTCCCGGCGCTAGCCCTTCGAGCGTGTGCGGCCCAATGGCCGCGCGAACAAGCCGCAGCGTGGGGTGGCCTACCGCTGCGGTCATGCGCCGCACCTGGCGGTTGCGCCCCTCGCGAATGATGAGTTCGATCCATGTGGTGGGGATGGCCTTGCGCTCGCGAATGGGTGGTATCCGGTCCCACACATCGGGTGCTGGCTGCATCAGGCGCGCGCGGGCGGGCAGGGTGGGGCCGTCGTTCAGCACCACGCCGCTGCGCAGTGCTGCCAGTGCCGCCTCGCCCGGGATTCCCTCCACCTGCACCCAGTAGGTCTTCTCCATCTTGAAGCGTGGGTCGGCAATGCGGGCCTGCAACGGCCCGTCATTGGTGAGCAGCAGCAGCCCTTCGCTGTCGGCATCCAGCCGCCCCGCCACATAAACGCCGGGCAGGGCGATGTAGTCCTTCAGACCCTGCCACTTGCCTTCGGCCGTGAACTGGCTCAGCACACCATAGGGTTTGTTGAAGCGAATCAGGCGAGAGGTCATGAACGGGCGGAGCAGGGAGTGGGCGAAAAACGGAGCCAGGGGGCAGACCGTCGAGCATAGCGGCAGCGCCACGCCAAGCGGCGCTGCGCCACGCATTGCACGCGGTGCGGCGGTGTTTGTTGCGGTGGTGCAAGGCTTGGCGCTGGGGGCGGTGCAGCGCCGGGGAGGTGTTGTGAATTGACGGTTAAAATAGCCCGCTAGCGCTTGCAATCATTGCGCAGGCAGCTATTTAATTGGTAGCAATTTCATTGGGGCAGATGTTGCCTGAATCCACTTAGACAAGGCACCGACATGGTCACCATACAACTCGATATTGCCCAAACCATCGGGGTCGCCGCCGTGCTGCTGGTGGTGGGCGAGTTCATCAAAAACCGCATCGGCGTGCTTTCTCGGTATTTCATCCCGGGGCCCATCATCGGGGGGCTGCTTTTTTCGATCATCGCGCTGATCGGGCACCAAACGGGCAGTTTCACGTTCGAGTTCTACGACAACATGCGGGCGTTTTTGTTGCTCGTGTTCTTCACCACCATCGGTTTTTCGGCCAGCTTCGAGCTGTTGAAAAAGGGCGGTGTGGGTGTGGCGCTGTTTCTGGCCGTTGCAGTGGGCCTTGTGCTGCTGCAGAACACGTTGGGGGCGGGGCTGGCGGCGCTGCTGGGGGTGCATCCGCTCATCGGTGTGGCCGCAGGATCGATATCGCTCACGGGCGGACATGGCACCTCGGCCGCCTTTGGTCCGTTGCTGGAGCAAGCGGGCGCTGCGGGGGCATTGCCTGCGGCCATTGCTGCCGCCACCTATGGGCTGGTCGCCGGGTGCGTGATTGGTGGCCCGTTGGGCTCGATGCTGATGCGCCGCAATGGCTTGCACGGCCCCGCGGCCACGGTGCCAGCCAGTGGTGCCGCCGGCCATGCGCGCGCGGTGAATGACACCGCCAGCCCGACGCCGGCCGCCCTGCGCCCCGGCAGCCACGACACGGTGATGTACGCCAGTATCTTGATTGCCGTGTCCATTGGTGCCGGCACCCTGCTGGTGAACTGGCTCAAGGGCATGGGCGTCACGCTGCCGTCTTACCTGGGGCCCATGTTGGTCGCAGCCGTGGTGCGCAACATCATCGACTGGCGCGACGGCGAGCTGCCCCTGCGGCAGTTTGAGGTGGTGGGCAACGTGTCGCTGGGGTTCTTTCTGGCCATGGCGCTCATGTCGATGAAGCTCTGGGAGCTGGCGGAGGTCGCCGGGCCGCTGCTGGTGATTTTGCTGGCCCAGACGGTGCTGATGTTTGCCTATGGCTACTTCGTCACCTTCCGCGTGATGGGGCGTGACTACGATGCCGCCGTGATTGCGGCCGGGCACTGCGGCTTTGGCATGGGCGCCACGCCCAACGCCATGGCCAACATGCAGGCGTTCACGGCTGTCAATGGTCCGTCGGTGAAAGCGTTTTTTGTGATTCCGTTGGTGGGGTCGCTGTTCATCGACTTTTTCAACGCCGTGATCATCACGGGCTTCATGAACTACTTGAAATAGCGCTGCGCACATGTGCTGCCGTTGAAACCGATGCTGTCAGAGCGAGGGACGCCGAGCAAGGGACGCCCCGCAGTGAGGGCGTCGTCCCCCCGGGGGGAAGGCGCTGCAGGCGATTCAGGGGGCAGCCTATAAGAACAGTGCGGGGTCCACCATGGTGCGGTTCAGCATCACGCCCCAGTGCAGGTGCGGGCCCGTCACGCGGCCGGTGGCGCCCACTTTGCAAAACGCGTCGCCTGCCTGTACCACGTCGCCCACACGCACGTCCATGCTGCTCAGGTGGCAGTACATGGTGAGCAGGCCCTGGCCATGGTCCAGCCACACCGTGCCGCCGTTGAAGAAATAGTCCCCCACGTCAATCACCTTGCCCGGCATCGGCGCCACGATGGGCGTGCCCGTGGCGGCGGCAATGTCCATGCCGCTGTGCGGATTGCGCGGCTGGCCGTTGAACACACGCCGCAGCCCGAATGAGCTGGAGCGCCGCCCTGGTACGGGCACCTGCATGCGCAGCGACGGCACGGCAGCGCCAGCAGGTGGGTCGGTGAAGGCGGCCATCACCGCCGCCTGGTGGTCGCGCTCGCGCTCGTAGCGCGCCTGGTCCTCGGGCGACAGGTCCACGGTGCGGGGCGACACCTTCAGGTGCTGCTCTTGGTATTTCTTCGGCGTTACGTTGTAGTGCACCTGCCGCGTGCCGCCGCCCTCTGCGCGCACCGTGATGTACGCATCCCCAGGCGTTGCCGCCAGCGGAATGCCCACCACGGCCGTCCATTCAATCGCATCTCCCACCACCAACAGCGGCACATTTACATCGCCCTGGCGCACGTGTGCCACCGGCCGTTGGGATGCCGGGCCCAGCGACAGTCGCGCTACCCCACCCGGCACTGGCAGTGGATGCGGCCACACGCCTGCGTTTGTTCCCTTCGCGTGCAAGTAGGCCGGCGTGGTGGCACACAGCATGCCCAGCATGGCCAAGCGGCGATTCAGCACGAGTAAGGAAGAAGAGGGAAGGAGCGTTGGATGGATCGACATGAACGGGGCAGATCAGAAGGCAGGCGAGAAAACCAGAACGAAGGGCAAGGTGCACATTGGGTTTGAGGGCTAGAACGCTTTGGCAGTTTAGGCCGCTGGTCGTCTGAAAAGTCCCACACATCTTGCCGTGCAAGTTTTGGAGGCGTTGATTCCGGGAAAACCCTTTATGAGTGATGATGTACTCGTCATACCATCACACCACTTTAAAGCCTCGCTTTGAAGCACAAGGCACGGCATCCCGGCCGCGCACCGACAAAACGATGGAGAGATTCATGACCGCAAAAATCGCGCTGTTCGGCGCGGGGGGCAAGATGGGCGTTCGCCTGTCGCAAAATTTGAAGGGCTCGGACTTTGACGTGCGTCACGTTGAGCCGGGTGCCGTGGGCCAGCAGCGGCTGCGCACAGAGGTGGGCGTGGAGTGCGTGTCCATTGCGCAGGCGCTGGATGGAGTGGATGTCGTGATCCTTGCGGTGCCCGACACACTCATTGGAAGACTGGCCGCAGATATCGCGCCCCAGCTCAAACCCGGCACGATGATGATGACGCTGGACGCAGCGGCGCCCTTTGCCGGACATCTGCCCGACCGCCCTGACCTGGTGTACTTCGTGGCGCACCCCTGTCACCCCTCCATCTTTCATCCCCGGGCGCACCAGGCGGGCGCGCCCGACTACTTCGGCGGGGTGGCAGCTCCACAGTCGGTGGTGAGCGCGCTGATGCAGGGCCCCGAGTCGGCCTTCGATCTGGGCGAGTCCATCGCCAAGACCATTTATCAGCCGATTGAGCGTTCGTATCGCGTGACGGTGGAGCAAATGGCCATGCTGGAGCCTGGTCTGTCGGAAACCGTGTGCGCCACTCTGTTGGATGTGATGCGTGAAGCTATGGATGAAGTCGTCGCCCGGGGAGTGCCTGCCGACGCTGCGCGCGATTTTCTGCTGGGCCACATGACCATTCTGAGCGCGGTGATCTTCAAGCAGATCCCTGGTCAGTTCTCCGACGCTTGCAACAAGGCCATCGTCCACGGCAAGCCTCGGCTCATGCGCGACGACTGGAAAAACGTCTTCGACAAACACGAAATCGCAGAAAGCATTCGCCGCATCACCTGAGCACTTCGCGCTGCATTCATCTTTCGCAAAACACTACTAAGGAGACAAAACGATGAACAAGACAATCCGCGTTTCGCTGGCCATCGCTGCTGTGGCCGCTTTGGGCTTGAGCGCCACGGCCCATGCGCAGGCGGTGCTCAAAATCGGCTATTCCAACGCACTCAATTCGCACTATGGAATGGGAGCTGTAGCGTTCTGTGACGCCGTGGAAGCGGGCACACAAGGGCGATACAAGTGCCAGCAGTTTCCCAATAACGCTCTGGGGGGAGAGCGGGAGATGATCGAGGCGGTACAGCTGGGCACACAGGACGCTGCCAATGTGTCCACCGGCGCGTTGGGTAACTTCGTGCCCGAGGTGAAGATCGTTGATATCCCCTTCCTCTTTCGTGACTATGACCATGCGCGAAAGGTGATGGATGGGCCTATCGGGCAAGACCTGTTGCAGAAGATGACGGCCAAGGGGATCGTCGGGCTGGCGTGGACGGAAAACGGTTTTCGCCACATGACCAACAGCAAGCGCGCGATCCACAGCGCTGACGATGCGCGTGGTTTGAAGCTGCGGACCATGGAGAACAAGGTGCACATGGAGGGGTACAAGACCTTTGGCATCCTGCCGACGCCCATGGCATGGCCCGAGGTGTTCACCGCGTTGCAACAAGGCACTGTCGATGGTCAGGAGAACCCCATCCCTGTGATCCTCTCCGCAAAGCTGTCCCAGGTTCAGAAGTACCTGTCGCTGACCAAGCACGTATATTCACCCGCCGTCTTGGTGTTGTCGCCTTCGGTGTGGGGCAAGCTATCTGATGCGGACAAGCAGGTTTTTACTGCAGCAGCGCGAAAGGCCGCCGCGATTCAGCGCAAGAAGGTCAACGACGACGAGTCCAACGGCATTGCCGAGCTGCGCAAGGATGGCATGCAGATCGATGAAAACGTGAACGGTGAGAGCTTTCGCAAGGCGGTGGCACCCGCCTACGCGGGCTATGCCAAGGAGTTTGGTGCAGAGCGTATTGCTGCCATCCAAGCGGTGAAGTAGGCCGCAGGATCACCGCACTTCTCGATGGCCGAAGGCGCACAAGGTCTTCCGCCATTCCTCCTATCCTTTAAGCGATGTTCCCGGTCACACCGCTGCGCCATTGACGCGGGGGATGCTAAGGACACGCCGCGCTACAAATCGCATCCATGAAAAATTTCATCCTCCATTTGGACCGTGGGTTGACCGGGCTGTGCATGGCAGTCGCCTGCGGTTTGCTTGCCCTTGTCTCGTGCCTGGGCCTTTGGCAGGTGGCCGCTCGGTTTCTTTTGCAGCAGCCGTCCTCGTGGACGGAAGAGGCCATGCGGCGGTTGCTGGTCTGGATGGTGGCGTTGGGCATCGTCGCTGCGTTCCGGCAAGGGGCGCTGGTGTCTGTGGATCTGATGCTGCGCGTGTCACGGGGCGGCTGGCGCCGCGTGGTGCGCGGTGCCATCACCATCGCCAATCTTCTGTTCCTGAGCGTTTTGGTGTGGTTTGGAGTGGACTTGGTGCAGCGCGTGCGCTTCCAGACATTTGCAAGTATGGATCTCTCCATGGGTTGGGCCTATGCCGCATTGCCAGTGGGGGCCTTGCTTGCCATGGTGGCTGTGGTTGCCCATCACCTGGACCCACGTGACGACGAACTCACCACCGCGCAGTAGTCCCCTGCTGCGCCAACTTTTGCATATCCGGCCATGTCATTTACCCTGCTTGTCACCATGGTGCTGGGCTTTGCGTTCAGCGTCTCCATCGCCGTGTCCATTGGTGGTTCGGCCATCCTTGGACTGGCATTTTTTGACAGTGCGCGGCTTATCCTCGTGCCCAAGGAAATGTTCTCCGCCATTGACCGATTTCCGTTGGCCGCCGTGCCCTTTTTCATCCTGGCGGGCAACTTGATGGAAAACGGTGGCATTTCGCGCCGTCTGGTTCATTTCGCGAAATCGCTGGTCGGTGGCGTGCAAGGCGGGTTGCCCATGAGCTGTGTGCTCACTTGCATGATCTTTGCAGCGGTGTCCGGCTCGTCTGTGGCCACGACCTTTGCCATCGGCTCCATCCTGATACCTGCGTTGGTCAAGCATGGTTACCCCACCAGTTACGCAGCGTCGCTGCAGGCGACGGCGGCAGAACTGGGTGTGATCATTCCACCCTCGATTCCGATGATCTTGTTTGGCGTGGCCGCCGAGGTCTCCATTGGCGAGCTGTTTGTGGCGGGGCTGGGGCCTGGCCTGCTGATTGGTGGAGCGCTGATGCTTTTCGTGCATCTGCACGCTCGATTCAAAGGCTGGGGCAAGCGTGATGGAGAAGGCCGTTTGCCGCTGTGGGTGGCCACCCGCGAGGCCGGATGGGCGCTGTTGATGCCCGTGATCATTCTGGGCGGTATCTATGGCGGCATTTTCACCCCCACCGAAGCCTCCGTCATCGCCGTGTTTTACGCGCTGGCTGTGGGGCTGGTCATCCATCGGGAGCTGAAGCTGGCTGATCTGGTCAAAGTGCTGCGCAAGTCGGTGTTGTCCAGTGCAGTGATCCTTTTCATCATCGCCAATGCTGGGCTGTTCGCTTTTCTCATCACGCGCGCAGGCATCCCGGATGCCATTGGCGTGTGGCTGACCGAAGTGCTTCGTTCTCCGGGTTGGTTCCTGCTGGGCGTGAATGCCGCACTTTTCTTGATCGGCATGTTCATCGAAACCTCTGCGGCCATCATTGTTCTGGCGCCGATCCTAGTGCCTGTGGCCGTGCACTTTGGTGTGGACCCCGTGCATTTCGGAACCATCATGGTCGTCAATCTCGCCTTGGGCATGATCACGCCCCCTTTTGGGGTGAACCTGTTTGCAGCCTGCACGGTGGCCCGCATTTCTCTGGACCGCATCGTTGGCCATCTGGTGCCCTTTGTTCTGGTCATCCTGGGCTGTCTGATGCTCGTCACCTACGTGCCCTCTATCTCGCTGCTGGCACGGGACGCCGTGTTTCCCCGCAAAGCGGCCGCTGAACTTCCCACACCGGCTGCGCCCGCAGTCCCTTCCATCGCACCGCAATCATGAATATGCAGCAACCTCCCTCGTCGTCCGAGCGCATCCATGCGCGGTATTGGCTGGAAACCAGCGAGTCGCCCGCCAAGGCTGCAGAGATCATTGCGGGCGAGCAGTCCAGCGGCACCTTTCTTGCGCTGGCCAACGAAACGGCCGAGCTCAAGGAGCGCAGTGGCGCACGTGTCGAACACCTGGAACTGCTGGAAACTGTGGATAGCCCCAGCCTGCCAGGGCGTTATTCCGCGGGCGTGCGCTTTTCCCGCTGCTCGCTGGAGCTGTCCTGGCCTTTGGACAACATGGGCACGTCGCTGCCCAACGTGCTGGCCACCGTGGCGGGCAATCTCTTTGAGTTGCAGTGTGTCTCTGGGCTGCGCATTACGGATCTGCAATTGCCCGCGGCCTTCGCGCAGGCCTACCCCGGCCCTGCATTTGGCATTGCGGGTACACGGCAGTTGGCGGGCGTTATGCAGGGGCCACTGATTGGCACCATCCTCAAGCCGAGCGTGGGCATGGGCCCCGAGCAGACTGCTGCAGAAGTGCGAAAACTCATCGATGGGGGTATCGACTTCATCAAGGATGACGAGCTTCAGTCTGATGGGCCCCATTGCCCGTTTGACGAGCGCGTTCGGGCGGTCATGCGTGAAGTCCACGCGGGGGCTGATCGCAACGGGCGCAAGACCATGGTGGCCTTCAATCTGACTGGTGAGCTCGATGAGATGAAGCGGCGCCACGATGTGGTGCAGTCCCTGGGGGGCACTTGCGTGATGGTCAGCCTGAACTCGGTGGGCTTGGTGGGGTTGCGCGAACTGCGGCGCCACAGCGCCCTGCCCATTCATGCACACCGCTGCGGCTGGGGCTATCTCAGCCGCCACCCGGCGCTCGGGTGGGACTACGCGCCCTGGCATCAGCTATGGCGGCTCGCTGGCGCAGACCATCTCCATGTCAACGGGCTGTCCAACAAGTTCAGCGAAACCGACGTCGATGTGGCCGAGTCTGCGCGGGCCGTGCTGCGGCCGCTGTGGGCAGACCACCCCATGGCGGCAATGCCGGTGTTCAGCTCGGGCCAGACAGGCAGGGTTGCCGCCGCCACCTATGCCGCGACGGGCAGCCAGGACCTGATCTTCGCGGCTGGGGGAGGCATCTTCGGCCACCCTGGCGGTGTGGCGGCAGGCGTCATGGCGATGCGCCAGTCGTGGGACGCTGCGGTACAGGGTGTGGACCTGGAGGCCCATGCACGCCAGCACCCAGAACTGCAACAGGCCCTGGGCTTTTGGTGAGAGGTGGCCATGTCCGTACAACAACCCGGTGTGTCCGACGCCTTCCCCCATCTTCCCGCCGGTGCGTGGCTGGCCTACTACGGCGATGACTTCACGGGCTCCACTGATGTCATGGATGCCTTCGCCCATGCGGGCATTCCGACGGTGCTTTTCTTGCGCACCCCCGACGCGCGCTGGATCGAACGTTTCGCGCACATGCGCTGCGTAGGGCTGGCCGGTACAGCACGGGGCCATTCCCCTGCCTGGATGCGCGAGCATCTGCCCGCCGCTTTTGCCAGTCTGCGGGCATTTGGTGCCCCCCTTCTGCAATACAAGGTGTGCTCTACCTTCGACTCCAGCCCCGACGTCGGCTCCATTGGGCAGGCCATCGATTTGGGTCTGGCCGCCATGGGTGGAACCTGGTCGCCCATGGTGATCGGGGCGCCGCGTTTGCGCCGTTATCAGGCATTTGGTCATCTCTTTGCCGCAATGGGGGAGACGGTACACCGGCTGGACCGCCACCCCACCATGTCGCGCCATCCGGTCACCCCCATGCCAGAGTCCGACTTGCGGCGCCATCTGGCGCATCAAACCTCTCGGCGGCTGGAACTCATCGATCTGGTCACACTGCACAGCGGCCATGGCAATGCGGCCCTGGCCCGCTTGCAAGATGGCGCCGAGCCTCCGGTTGTTTTGCTGGATGTGGTGGACGACCAAACGCTGGCCGAAGCCGGGCGGGTAGTGTGGGAAGCGCGCGGCCAGGGCTTGTTTTCGGCGTCATCCTCCGGGTTGGAATACGCGCTGGTGGCGCACTGGCGCCGCACCGGTGCTTTAGGGGCGGGGGCGTTGCTGCCGCAAACGCAGCCTGCAGCCTCCATGGTGGCCGTCAGCGGCAGTTGTTCGCCGGTGACTGCTGCGCAAATTGCGTGGGCGCAGCGCAACGGCTTTTCCACCGAGCGCCTGGTGGTGGCACGCTTGCTGGATGTCGATGCCGCAGACGCCGAGGTGGCGCGTGTGGTGGCGCAAGCGGTGCGCGCGCTGGAGGATGGTCTTCAGCCATTGATCTACTCCGCCAGCGGGCCAGACGATCCCCATGTTCAGCAGTTTTCTGCTGCAGCGTCGCATGCGGGCATCGCATTGCCACAGGCCCATGCCCTGGTGGGGCGGGCGTTAGCACGCTGCATGCTGCAGGTGATCGCACAGACCGGGGTGCGCCGCGTGGCGATTGCTGGCGGCGACAGCTCGGGGGCTGTAGCCAGTGCGCTGGACATTACGGCCTTGACGGTGCTTTCGCAACTGGCTCCTGGCGCACCCTTGTGCCGCGCATGGTCGGATGTGCCCGCTATGGACGGCCTGGAGGTGGTGCTCAAAGGGGGGCAGATGGGTGCCGAAGATTTCTTTGGGCAAGTGTTGAACGGCACGGTCGCCTGACGTGACCGTGACACTCGTGTGGCCACCATGAACGGCTCAGCGGCAGCGCGGTCCTCCCCTGCGGCCGTGTTCGGCCAACCTCCGCCAGTGCGTACGGTATCCTCCATCGCCATGAATTCCGAGCCCATTCAGAGAAGAAAAATCTACCAGGAGGTGGTGGACCGCCTGTTGACCCGTATCCGTGCCGGTGAATGGGGGCCAGGGGATCATCTTCCGTCTGAGCGGGACCTGATGGATTCTTACGGCGTGGGTCGGCCTGCGGTGCGCGAAGCGCTCCAGGATCTTGCGCGCTCAGGGATTGTGGAGATCACACACGGCGAGCGCGCCCGGGTGGTGGTGCCTACTGCGGACCTGTTGATTGAGCAGGTTGCAGGTGGTGCCAAGCATTTGTTGCAAATGCAGCCCGATATGTTGGGCCACCTCAAGGACGCGCGCCTCTTTCTGGAGGCCGGTCTGTGCCGCATTGCCGCGCAAAAGGCGACCGATGCAGACATTGATCGCCTGCGGGCCTGCCTGGACGCACACCGCGCTGCACTGAGCGAGCTTAGTGTTTTTGTGCATCGGGACATGCTGTTCCATCGAGAGATTGCGGTTATCACGGGCAACCCCATCTTTCCGGCCATTGTGGAGGCGCTGTTCAATTGGGCCAGCGCGTTCTATCAGACCATCGTGCGTGCGCCTGGGGCTGAAGAGATCACACTCGCGGAGCATACGCGTATCTACGAGGCCATCGCGGCCCACAACCCAGACGCAGCCGCAAGCGCCATGCACGACCACTTGACCCGTGCCAACGTGCTTTACCGCGCAAGTACGTAAGCCAGTTTTTCCCCGCAGCCTCGCCATAGGCGCTGAGTCGCTGCGAGCCATACCAGGCATGGTTGCGCATGCCAAGGCCGTTGGCGGCGTCGGCCTACATGGCGCTGCGCAAGCGCCACCCACAATCTCGCCATGAAAAATGCAGGCGCAGGTCGCTCCCGTTCCACCATGCTCACTATTGTTCTGACCGCGTTGGTGACCGGTGCCCTTGTGCTGCTGGTGCTCAACTTCACCGCTGGCGAAAAGAAGGTGCAGCAGCAGCTGCCTCGCCTGTACAGCACCGCCAGCCCCGAGTTCGAGCGCGCCTTGGGCAACCTGCTCGGCCCAGGCATCGTGGGGGGCAACCAGGTGACCGAGTTGCTCAACGGTGACCAGATCTTTCCGCCCATGCTGGCGGCCATCAAGTCAGCGCGCGAAAGCGTTACTTTTGAAACGTACATCTATTGGTCCGGCGACATCGGCAAGCAATTTGCCGATGCCCTGAGCGAACGCGCACGCGCTGGCGTGAAGGTGCATGTGCTGCTCGACTGGGTGGGCAGCGCCAAGATGGAAGACAGCTACCTGGACGAGATGAAGCGGGCAGGTGTGCAGATTGAAAAATTTCACGAACCCCACTGGTACAACCTGGCGCGCTTGAACAACCGCACCCACCGCAAGCTGCTGGTGGTGGATGGGCAGGTGGGTTTTACCGGTGGCGTGGGCATTGCACCCGCTTGGACGGGCCACGCACAAGACCCCGACCACTGGCGCGATTCGCATTACCGGGTGCGCGGCCCGGCGGTGGCGCAGATGCAGGCCACCTTTTTGGACAACTGGCTCAAGGTGACGGGCGAGGTGCTGCATGGCGACCGGTACTTCCCGCCCCTGGTGGCCGCCGGCACACAAAAGGCGCAGATGTTCTCCAGCTCGCCATCGAGCGGCAGCGAGAGCATGCAGCTCATGTACCACCTGGCCATCACGGCGGCAGAGCGCAGCATCGATCTGTCGGTGGCCTACTTTGTGCCGGACGAACTCACCCGCACGCTCCTCTTGGATGCACTGGAGCGGGGCGTGCACGTGCGCTTCATCACACCCGGCGAACATATCGACACCGACACCGTCAAGGCGGCATCGCGCGCCACATGGGGGCCGCTGCTGCAGGCCGGTGCCGAGATTTATGAGTACCAGCCCACCATGTACCACTGCAAGGTCATGATCGTGGACCAACTGCTGGTGTCCGTCGGCTCCACCAACTTTGACAACCGCTCGTTCCGCCTGAACGACGAGGCCAACCTCAATGTGTATGACGCTGCGTTTGCCAAGCGGCAGAGCGAGGTGTTTGAAGAGGACATCAAGCGATCGCGCCGCGTGACGTACGAGGCCTGGCTTAACCGCCCTCTGCGCGAGAAGGCGCACGAGAAGCTGACCGGCTGGCTGCGGTCACAGCTCTGAACCCCCCCAAAAAAAAATGGCGTCAAATCAGGCCCTGGCGCTTGTGAGATAAGCGCTGGCTGCTATAAAAAAAGAAGTTTCCGACGCCCTGTCGGGTTGAGGGCAGATGCCAACTGGCTTTGCAAGCCCAGCGAATCTGCCCTTGGTTTTTTCAGTGCGTCACAAACTCGTACGTGACGGCTTCGCTCTCCACCATGTCCAGAATGTCGTCCAGCACGTCTTCGTCTTCGGTGCTGGCCCACAGGTCTTCGGGGTCGGCGGCAAACAGGGGTTCGATGGCAATGTCCATGAACTTGCCGTCGGGCAGCTTGATGACGGGGGTGCCTTCCGACGTGTCGACCAGCTCCCAGTCATCGGGCACGGACATTTCAAGCTGAATGGTGACGTTGAGTTTTTTCATGGCGGTTCCTTCGTTGCTAAGCCGGGCAGGGTAACCCAGTTTGAGAAGAAATGTGCGTGCAGCGCTTATTGCATCAGCGCAATACGCTATAAAAATTGGAGCGCTGGCGTTGATCTGCCGCAATGTGCCATGGCATGCCACTTGCATGCATCTGGTGCGCTTGGTGGACTTGGTGCGCTGGGTGCGCTCAGGCCAAGGCCCGCAGCCCTTTGCCCAAGAGCTCCATGGCACGCGGGCCCTGGCGGAAGCGCCAATGCCTTCGAACCCTGGGCAAGCCCCGATGGTTTGGAGGCAGGCCTGCGGTAACGTGGGTCGCCCTTCTGGAAGGCACTGGGCGGGGCTGCGCGCCGGCCAGGTATTGGCCCCGTTCGTCTGCCCTCCCAGTGGGCCAAGCCGCCCCTCACCGTTTGGAGAATATTGAAATGATCGTTAAAAAAACCTTCGCCCTGGCTGCCACCGCTGTGCTGGCCAGCCTCGCCTTTGTCCAGGCCGCGCAAGCCGGCCCCCGGCTCGACAAGATCATGGAGGCCAAGGTCATCCGCGTGGGCACGCCGGGCGACTACCGCCCGTTTGCCATCAAGACCGACACGGGCTACAGCGGCCACGACATCGATGTGATCGAAACCATGGCCAAAGAACTGGGCGTGAAGATCGAATACGTGCCCACCACCTGGCCCAACCTGACCAAAGACCTGCAGGGCGACAAGTTCGACGTGGCCGTGGGTGGCATCACCCGCAACGTCACCCGCATGCGCATTTTTGACATGCTGCCCGGCTACGCACCCTTTGGCAAAGTGGCCCTGGTGCGTGCGGCCGACAAAGCCAAGTTCACCAGCGTGGACGCCATGAACCAGCCCTCGGTGCGCGTCATCAAGAACCCCGGCGGCACCAATGAAACCTATGTGCTGGCCAACCTCAAGGCCGCGCAGGTCAACACGCACGACAAGAACGCCGAGATCCCCGCACTCATCGCCGAGGGCAAGGGCGACGTGATGATCACCGAGACCTACGAAGCGCTGCACTACGCCAAGACCGACCCGCGCCTGACCGCCGCGTTTGTGGATGCACCGCTCACGCCCAAGAACTACCTGGGCTTCATGCTGCCCACCGACGACGCCGACTATGTGCGCGTGATGGGCTTTGTGTGGGGCCTGGTGGACAGCCGGGGCACCATCAAGCAGGCGGCGGACAAATGGTTGAAGTAGTTCAAGCGCTCAGCCATTGAGCGGTTGCCATTTCATGACCAGCCAGGCGCCGACCGGTCGGTTGTTCTGACCACAAAGCCAGAAGCCAGAAGGCCGGTTCATAAGACCGCTTCAGAAGACCGTTCGGGCTGAGCTTGTCGAAGCCAAGGCGCCACGTCTTTGCCGCAGCGGCGGGCCGTGCCCTTGATCGCCATGGCAGCACCTGGCCCGCGTCGCATCAACCCGGAATCTCTGGCTCCACCAACAGCGCCAGCAACTGCAGCGACTCTTGCCAGCCTAGGTAACACATCTCGGTTGGAATCACCGCCGGAATGCCCGCCTGCTCGATGGACACCTCCGTGCCCACGAGCACGGCTTTGAACGTGATGGTGGTGCGCATCTCGCCCGGCAGGTGCGGGTTGTCAAACGTGTCGGTGTGCACGATGCGCTCGCCAGGCACCAGCTCCACATAGTCGCCGCCAAAAGCATGCGTGCCGCCACTGCCCATGTTCGTGAACTGCATGCGGTAGCTGCCGCCCACACGCGCATCCATGCTCAGCACCCGGCCGGTGAAGCCATGGGGTGGCAGCCACTTGCACATGGCGTCGGGGTCGAGAAATGCGCGGTACACGCGCTCGGGCGGGGCGCGCAGCACGCGGTGCAGGGTGACGGTGCCGGTGCCTGTGGTGGTGGCGGTCGTTGGGGTGGTCGTGTTGGTCGTCATGCGCAGTCTCCTTGAGGGGCGGGAGGTCGGGGGGAATCAAAGCTTGGGCCCTTCAGCCCTGCCCGTCAATCATTCAACGGGTTCCTCCTACGACGAACGGCACGGTGCCTTTTCGACAAGACGGCACTGCAACGGTGCCCGTTTTGCACCGTTTCCTGCGGATTCGCGTTCGATCCCTTCGATCCCTTCGATCCGTCTGAGCTGTCTGAGCTGTCTGAGCCGTTCGGGCTGCACTGGCCGATGCCCCGTGCGGCGCTTCGACGGGCTCAACGTGAATGGGTTTTTATTGTTGAACGCGCACCCGCATCAGGCCGGCACCAGGCGTGCTGCAAAACTCTCGGGGCCCTGCGCCCAGGCCAGCAGCCGGTCGATGTTGGGGTGCTTGCCCGGGAACGCCTGGGCATCTGCCACATGCTCGGCATACCACTCCAGCCCCAGGCGCGCCGCCGCAGGCGTGATGTGGCCGCCATACAGCGCCGCCAGCGCGGCATACACCACCAGCGAACCGGTCTGGCCGGGCTTGTTCTCGATGGTGGCCAGCACGTCACCGTCGGCGCCCAGCAGGTGCAAGGCGGCGAGGTGGCTGGCAGAGGGGAGTTGCTTCAAGCGGTCTGCAAAGTTCATGGTTGTCAAAATTTGAATGAAATGGGCTGCTAGCGCTTTTGCATAAAGCGCTGGTAG
>RCMZ01000628.1_pt1 | contig 16282 bp, 14 predicted proteins | sample 2041141 | NCBI WGS metagenome assembly RCMZ01 (sample SAMN09708263, study PRJNA481090) | Wastewater metagenome, whole genome shotgun sequencing project. | biome: sewage; isolation source: Davis station wastewater (DW) | place: Antarctica: Davis Station | collected 2010-03-01
GGCCGCGCGGCACCGGCAGCACGCGCGCGCCCAGGGCATCGAGCCGGGCAAACTCCACCGACCAGCCCGGCTCTTCCACCATCACCGGGTCGCCCGCCTTGAGCAAGGTGCGGCTGACGATGTCCAACGCGTGCGTGGCGCCCACCGTGGTCATGATGTGCGCGGGGCGGGCGGGCACATTCAGCTCGGCCAGGCGGCGCGCCAGCACGTTGCGCAGGTCGGCATCGCCCAGGGGCTCGCCGTAGCTCAGGGAGCCGTCTTGCAGCGCGCGGCTGCCCGTGACCTTGCGCACGGCGGCAGGCATGAAGCGCGCCTCTTGCAGCCACTGCGGCGGAAACACCCCGGCACCGGGCTGCGGCTTGCTGGAGGCCTGGTGGAACATGCCCCGGATCAGCGCCGTGGCGTTGATGTGTGAGCCCGAGGGCAGCGGCCCGGCCTCTGCCGCAGCGGGGGCGCCCTCAGACGCTATGTTTTCGGTAGCTGCTTGCGCTTGTCGATATTGCGCTTGCGGCTGATTTGATAATAATTACACCCTCGGCGCGCCGCCTTGTGGCTGGCGCGTCAATGTCCTACGGGGTCTGCATGACGGGCTCCGCTACCATGCACGCTGCTCACATTCTCTTTCATTGTTCTCTGGCCGCTGCGGCTGCCCACCCATGACCGATCACGCACCACGCATCGCTCACTCCGATACGCCCCAGGGGCCGTGGGCGCAGCTGCGTGGGCGCTGGGGTGCCGCCGAGCTGGGCGTAAAGGCGCAATGGCGGGCCGTGTCTGCGCAGCTGCGCAGCCATCCGCCAGCGCCCGACTTGGGTTGGGATTTGCGGCAGCTGGAGTGGCTGGACCACGTGGGCGCGCAACTGTTGTGGAACCACTGGCAACACGCCTGGCCCGAACGGCTGGAGTGTTCAGACCGCCAGCGCAGCATCTTGGCGCGGGTGGCCGAGTTCACCACGGCGCCGCCGCCGCCCGAGCCCTGGCGACTGGGAGCGCAGATCGACCACCTTGGGGTGATGGTGCTGCACGCGGTAGACCACGCGCGTCACCTGGTCGAGATGATCGGCCGCATGGTGCTGGACCTGGTGCGCCTGGCGCGCAACCCGGCCCGTGGCCCCTGGCGCGATCTGTCGGGTCACCTGTATCGCATGGGGGCCACTGCCTTGCCCATCACTGCGCTGGTGGGTTTTTTGATCGGTGTGGTGCTGGCCTATCTGATGAGCCTGCAGCTGCGGCAGTTTGGGGCCGAGTCGTTCATCGTCAACATTCTGGGGATTTCGCTGATCCGCGAGCTAGGCCCCATGCTCGCGGCCATTTTGGTGGCAGGCCGTTCAGGCTCGGCCATCACGGCGCAGATAGGCGTGATGCGCGTGACCGAAGAGCTCGATGCCATGCGCGTCATGGGCATTCCCCACGGTTTTCGGCTGGTGATGCCACGCACGCTGGCGCTGGCGGTCGCTATGCCGCTCATCAGCCTGTGGACGACCTTGGCGGCCCTGGCCGGGGGCATGCTGGCCGCCAACGTCGCCATGGACATTTCGCCGGCCTATTTCCTGGAGGCGTTGCCAGCGGCCGTGAAGGTCGGCAACCTGGGGCTGGCCATGGCCAAGTCGGTGGTGTTTGGTGCGTTTATTGCGCTCATCGGTTGCCACTGGGGGCTGCGCGTCAAGCCCAACACCCAGAGCCTGGGCGAGGGCACGACAGCGTCGGTGGTCAGCGCCATCACGATGGTCATCGTTGTGGACGCGCTTTTTGCGATCGCTTTCAAGAACATCGGCATATGACTCGCAAGCCTCCCATGAGCCGTTTCTCGCCTTCCCCCCGAGGGGTGGGTGCCACCCGTGGCCTGGCAACGCCCGTTCCACGGTGGCACGGGCATGGCGCTGCGCCAGTGGTGCGTGGCGTGGACCTATTGTGGGTTGGGGGGGCGCTGTCATGAGCGAGCGCACCGCCAAGCACGCCCCCATCGCCGCCGATTCGGGCGATGCGCCCATCGTCGATGTGCAGGGCCTTTGGACCACCTTCGGCAAAGGCGACGAAGCCTTTACCGTGCACCAGGACCTGCAGTTCACCGTGCGGCGGGGCGAGATTTTGTCGCTGGTGGGCGGCTCGGGCACCGGCAAGACGGTGTTGCTGCGCCAGATTCTGGGCCTGACGCGGCCCACGCGCGGCACCGTCACCGTGCTGGGGCGGCCCGCGTCCGAGATGGGGCGCGAAGGTGCGGCCAGCCGGGTGGGCATGTTGTTTCAGCAAGGGGCGTTGTTCTCGGCGTTCAACGTGCTCGATAACGTGGCGTTTGCACTGCGTGAGCAGGCCACCCTGCCCGACGACTTGGTGCGTGATGCGGCCTTGGTCAAGCTGCAGATGGTGGGCCTGCAGCCCGAGCACGCGACCCGCATGCCGTCTGACTTGTCGGGCGGCATGATCAAACGCGTGGCGCTGGCCCGTGCGCTGATCATGGACCCGCCCCTGCTGCTGCTGGACGAACCCACGGCCGGGCTCGACCCCAGCAGCTCTGACGATTTTTGCACCCTGCTGCGTGAGCTGCATGAGGCCCTGGGCTTGACGGTGGTGATGGTCACACATGACCTGGACACCCTGTTCGCGCTCAGCACCCGCGTGGCGGTGCTCGCCGACAAAAAGGTGCTGGTCACCGGGCCGCCCAACGAAGTCGCTCACTTCGAGCACCCCTTCATTGAGCACTTTTTCTTGGGTGAACGCGGTCGGCGCGCCATGGCGCCTTTGCAGGCAGCCCCTTCCTCCTCCAGCTCCTCCCGCGCCGCTGTTCCCTCCTCTTCGTCGCATCCCCCTGCAGCGCTGCCCGCAGCGCCCGTTCTGGCGTCTACGCCTGACAAGGACCCCCTCTGATGGAAAACAAATCCCACGCCCTGGCCGCAGGCCTTTTTGTGCTGGTGGTGGCTGCCATGCTGGCGGGCTTGGCCGTCTGGCTCACGCGCGACGACGCCAACTACGAGCAGTACGAGCTGTCTACTCGCGACGGGGTGACGGGCCTGCAGCCCCAGGCGGCTGTGCGCTACAAAGGGGTGGCCGTGGGCAAGGTCACCCGCATCGGGTTTGACCCACAGGTCACCGGCAATGTGCTGATCCGCATTGCCGTCAATGAGCAGGCGCCCATCAGCCCCACCACCTTTGCCGTGCTGGGCTACCAGGGCGTCACGGGGCTCTCGCATGTTCAGCTGGACGATGCCGATCAGCCCTATCCGCAGCTCCCGCCCGGCCCCAGCGGACTGCCCCGGCTGCCGCTCAAGCCGTCGCCTTTTGGCAAACTGGCCGAGCAGGGCCCAGCCATCCTGGCCCAGGTTGAAGAGGCCACGCGCCGCGTGAACCAACTGCTCAGCGATGCCAACCAACAAAAGCTGGCCGACGCCATCACCCATATCGGCGATGCCGCGGGCAGTGTGAACACGCTCACGCAGCGGCTGGACAACACGGTGGCCAAACATCTCGATCCCGCCCTGGCCGCGCTGCCGCCGCTGGCCAGCGATGCGCGCAAGACGCTGCAGGCGCTGCAGCAGGCGGGTACCAACGTGTCGGCCCTGGCCGCCGACATTGGCGAAACCACCAAACGCCTGAACGCCGACGGAGGTGCCATTGACCAGATCACCATCGGCACGCAGGCCCTGGCACGCACGGCCGACCAGTTCGGCACCACCACGCTGCCGCGCCTGAACCGCGCCGCCGATGACACCTCGCGTGCGGCACGCCGCCTGAGCCTGGCCGCCGGCGGTGTGACGGACAACCCCCAGCTGTTCATCTACGGATCGGGCCGCATCCCGCCTGGCCCCGGTGAGGCCGGGTTTGCTGCACCCTGAGGAACGGAAAGTCCATGAAAATCGCTATTAAAAACAGAGCTGCTAGCGCTTATTTATCAAGCGCTAGAGCCCTATTTGGCTTGAAACTGGGTGCCGCCACGCTGCTGCTGGCGGGTTGCTCGGCCTTGCCCAGCCCGCCTGCGCGGCCCGTGTTGTATGACTTTGGCCCCGGCGCCATGGCCGCTGCGCCTGCCGATGCACGTGCTGCGCAGGCGCCCCAGGCAATGCGGGCACCCCTGGCGCTGGCCGAGATCGAACCCACCGGGTTGCCCGACGGCAGCAACGCGGTGTTGTACCGCCTGGCCTATTCGGGCGCCCAGCAACTGCGCCCCTATAGCCAGGCACGCTGGAGCCAGCCGCCCGCGCAATTGGTGCAGCAGCGCCTGCGCGAAGAGCTGGGCCGCAGCCGCCCCATCCTGCAGGCCGACGATGGTGCGGCGTTGTCGCGCAACAGCGCGCAAGGGGGCACGCTGCCTTTGGTGTTGCGCGGGGAGCTGGAGGAGTTCAGCCACATCTTCACCAGCCCCACACAAAGCACGGGCACGGTGCGGCTGCGTGCCACGCTCGTGGATTTGACGCCCACGGGCGAGTCGCTGCTCGGTCAGCGTGTGTTCATCGTGCAGCAGCCGGCGCGCTCGGCAGATGCCGAAGGCGGCGTGGCGGCATTGGCCGAGGCATCGACCCAGGTGGCCCGCGAGCTGGCCGCGTGGGTGGATCAAGCGGGCCGCTAACGGGCGGCGTATCGGGCCACCACCGCAGAAGCAGCGAGGGCTGCAGTGTCTGTGGAGATCCATCCGGTTTTCAGGCGATTGCGATCAGCCTGGAGGGCCCCGGCGAGGGCCTGAAGTGGATTGGGAAGAGGCCTTGAGACGAAGCCTTTGCTAGCCCATGAAGCCCAGATCCACCGGATAGTCGGGCCGACCCGCAGGGGCCCCGAAGTGCACGATGTTGGGCAACACGCTCGCCATCTCTGCGTCGGCCACACCAAACCACTTGGCCAGCGTTGCAGCGTATTGGGCGACCGACGTGGTTGGCAGCAGCCGGCCCTGGCCCACATGCCACTGGTCATCGGGCGCTGCGGTGTTGGTGATGCTGACAGGGGGTGCGCTGCCATAAAACGCCTTGCCCCTGACAGCGCCGCCCACCATCAGATGGTGGCTGCCCCAGCCATGGTCGGAGCCGTCGCCGTTGGAGCTCAAGGTGCGCCCAAAGTCCGAGGCGGTGAAGGCGGTGACTTTGTCCGACACGCCCAGTTCCACGGTTGCGTTGTAGAAGGCGGTCATCGCCTCGCTCAGCCGCTGCATCAGCGCGGGTTGCTGTGCGATCAGGTTGTCGTGCAGGTCAAACCCACCCAGCGACACCATGAACACCTGGCGCTTGCTGCCCAGCGCCGTGCGCGCACCGATCAGGCGCGCCACCATCTTCATCTGCGTGGCCAGCGCGTTATTGGCCGGAAACGCGGTGCCCAACGTGACGCCCGATAGCGCGCCGGTCACCTGGCTTTCGGCCGTGACGGCGCGTGCAGTGATGCGGTTGTATTCGTTCTCCAGCGTCTGGCTGCTGGGCTGCTGAATGAGCGATGCGAGCGCCGACTGCACAGCCGACGAGCCGTACACCTTGTTTTTGACCCCATTGATGGGCACAGCGCCGTTGGTGCTGACCTGGTACTGCAGCGCCGAGTCGCCTGACAGGAACACGGCATTGCCTGTGACCGAGATGCAGGTAAACAGCGAATTGCCGTTGGACGACAGCGCCAGGTCGCCCATGTTGCCGCCCCAGCCGACGGTGGAGCCTTCGGGGGAGGACGACTGCCATACCGACTGCTGGTCGTTGTGTGAGAACAGTTTGGGAGGCACCGGGTAGGTGGTGCGGTCGGCGCTGTTGTATTGCGCGCGTGTCAGCGGCACCACCAAGGGGCCCACGTTCAGCTGCACCGCTGCCTTGCCACTGTTGAACAGGCTCGCCAGCCCGCCCATGGCGGGGTGCAGGGCGTATTGGCGCCCACCGGGCAAGGGGGTCGTGGGGGTGAGCACTGTGGGCGTGAGGTCGGCCCGGGCCAATGCAATGCCACCTGCCGTTTGGCCGGAACCACCACCCCGAATGGTGCTGTAGCGGTTGTAGCTGTCGTTGTCGTAGGTGACCACGGTGTTGGCATAGTCGTTGCCGCCATACAGGAAGACGCAGACGAGCGCCTTGTAGTCGTTGGCGCTAAAGGCTGCAGCCTCGCCCATGGCGGCCAGGTTCAGCGCAAAGGGCAGCGCGGTGCCCGCCAGGCCGAGTTGGGTGGACCGGCGCAGGAACGCGCGGCGGCTGTGGAGTTCTGGTTGAAGCAGGTGCATGGCGTGGCTTCTTGGGTTCGATGAGGGGCGTGCGTGGGGTGCCGTCGGCACTCACTTCTGGACGAGGTATTCGGCCGAAGCCATCACAAGAAAAATGGCCGCTGCCACACGGTCGAGCTTGGTGTTGTCGGCACTCGCCGCTGTGACGGGGGTTGCCTTCAGGGCATCGGCAATGAGCTTGGTGGTGGCGCTGGACAACTGGCCTGCGCACATCAGAAGGTTGATGCGCGCCACCAGCGCGTCGGCATCCGCGACCACTGCCAGCTCATTGGCGTAGTTGGCTTTGATGTCGTAGCCGTTGCTGGATGTGCTGCCGTTGTTGGGCTGCTCGGGCGCATTCACATAGAGTCCGTTGCGGATCACGCCCTGCATGTAGTTCAGGTAGCCCCCCACGCTGCTTTCGTTGACGAGCTGAAACTCTGGCGCCACAGCGCCCCCTGCCGCCAGCGCGGTGGATGGCGGCACATACCCAGGCCGGAAGAAATTGAACACGGACGGCGAGCGCAGCGGGCTTTGGCCCAGGCGGGAGCCGGGATCGCTCAGGTCCCCGATCTTCCAACTGCCCCGTGCCGACTCCAGGCCAAACGTTCGGCCCCACTGCACCAGCCGCAGCATGGGCTCGCGCAGTTTGCCAAAGCCCGGGGCGGTGAGGCCTGTCGGGGAGCGGGCCTCGTCGTCGAGCAAGATCGCGCGGATTACTGCCCGCATGTCACCGCGCACGCCCGCACCGTTGTTGTTGAAGGCGGCGGCCACGCGCGCCACATAGGCGGGCGATGGGTTGCTGGTGACCAGGCGCTGAATCAACTGCTTGCCGATGAACGGGCCCACGTTGGCGTGGTTGAACAGGGCGTCGAGTGCGATCTTGAGTGCGGCGGCCCCGTCGGTGTTGGCGGGCACGGAGGTCCCCAGAAAGGTCGACGCCAGCGTGGAGTGGCGTGACGCGGTCAGGGCCATGGGCAGGCGCGCGAACGTGGGGCTGGGCACCGTGCGGGTGGTGCCCGGAACGGTGGTGGGCGCGTTCTGTGACTGGTCGTAGTCGTAGCCAGTGAACACGCGCGCAAGGTTGCTCACATCGTTCAGGGTGTAGCTGTCGATGGGTTTTCCAGCGCTGTCTCTTTGGGGTGTTCCATCGGCGTTGAGCTGGGTGAGCCCGATCGACATGAGCTGCATGACCTCGCGGGCGTAGTTCTCGTCGGGCTGGCGGCCCGTGGCGGTGTTTTCCTTCTGGTTGCCACGGGTGTTGAGGTAGTAGCCCATGGCCGCGTTGAGCGTCACGTCCTGCAGCACCGAGCGGTAGTTGCCAAACGCATTGTGGGCGAGCTGGTCCCAGTACCACGCCATGGCGTGGCTGCGCCAGCTCACGTCCACCCCCGTGAGGGACACCACGCAGATCTCCGACAGCGCCAGTGCCACCCGCTTGCGCAGGCCGTCTGGCGACTTCATGAGCTGGAACCAGATCATGTAATCGGCGGGGTAGCTGTTGTCGTAGTAGGCGGTGTCCTTGCTGATGTCGGCATATCCCCGCTGATTGAGCCAGTCCCAGCCCGAGAGGCTGCTGGGGGCATTGAACTGGCTTTCGAGCCAATCGGCGTAGGTGGTGGCGCGCAGCGCGGCGATGTCTGCGGTGGAGGCGGAGAACTGCGACTGCAGCAGAAAACGCGCGGCCTCCTGGTCGGTGGCGGCAGAGCGGTAGGTGCCGCCGCCGTTCGACGGCCCCGGTGAACCGCCACTGCTGTCACCGCCTCCGCCGCAAGCCACAAGGGCCGCTGGTGTGGCCAGCATGCCGGCCCACAACGGCACGTTGGCAGCGCCAGAAGGAGGGGCTGCGACCCCGCTGGGGGTGGATCGGAGTGTGGGGGCCTGTGCAAGCTCGGTGGCCAGGGGCTCGTCGTGGGCGTTTTTCATGGTGGATGGTGTGACGAACGGGTTTTTCTCGCGGTGCAGCCGCCACTTCAACACACGGCGCGCTTGCGTGGCGGCACAAGTGTTACGAGGCGAAACGGTGTCTACACGGTGGCGCTTTTTTTGTGCGCGTATTGATGGGAATTCGCGACACATTGCCGCCTGTGATGGTGTACCGCCGCCAGCGGCGGACCTCGTCGCTTTGGCGGTGCGGGCACAGCTTGCGTTGCGCACACTGCGTTGTCATCGGTGGCGTCCGTCACCCCCGTAGTCCTGTGCTGACGTGGCTTGCGTGGTGTGGACTACGGCGCTGGCGCAGATTCGTTTTTACAGTGGACCCCATCGCATCAAGCATGTGTTCCACCCGCATCGAGTGGATGGCTGAAGCGAAGTTTTTCGAGGATGCACACCATGAATGAAGATACCGTCAAGGGCAACTGGAAGCAGTTCAAGGGCAAGATGGTCGAGCAGTGGGGCAAGCTCACGAACGACGACCTGGATGTCATCGATGGCAAGCGCGAACAGCTCCTTGGCAAGCTCCAGGAGCGCCAGGGCATCGCCCGCGACGCCGCTGAAAAGCAGCTGAGCGACTGGCAAAAACGCCACCCCGAGTTCCGTTTTAACGACTGACCAGCGGCGATCCGCAGCACGTTGCCGGGGATGAACCCCTCAGCGCTGCCCGCCGTGCTCAACAGCCCGTTTCAAGCACAACACAACACCCGACCCCTTCAATCCCCGAGGAGAAAATGATGAAATTCACACGTACGCTGATCGCTTCTGTTGCCGCTGCCCTGATGGCGACTTCCGCCTTTGCCATGACCAAGGAAGAGCACAAGGTCGAGAAGGACCGCATTGCTGCGGAATACAAGGTCGACAAGAAGAACTGCGACACCATGAAGGACAACGCCAAGGACATCTGCATGAAGGAGGCCAAGGGCAAGGAAGACATTGCCAAGGCCGAGTTGGAGTCGCATTACAAGCCGAGCGTCAAGGCGACGCACAAGGTGGCTGACGCCCGTGCAGATGCCGCTTACGAAGTGGCCAAAGAAAAGTGCGATGACCTCAAGGGCAACGACAAGGATGTCTGCGTGAAAGACGCCAAGGCAGCCCACGTGAAGGCCAAGGAAGACGCCAAGGTCGCAGCCGTTCAAGCCAAGCCTGCAGACAGCATGGCTGAAAAGAAGGCCGACGTTGCTGAAGCCAAGAAGGACGCCAATGCCGAGAAGAACGACGCCAACTACAAGGCTGCCAAGGAGCGTTGCGATGCCTTGTCGGGTGATGCCAAGTCCAAGTGTGTGGACGACATGAAGCGCATGTACAACAAGAGCTGATCTCGCGGGCAGGCGCCTGGCGCCTGTCAACGATAGGAAAAATGCAAATGCCGATGCCCCGCCTGTGCGGGGCATTGTTGCGTCTGGCCTGTGGACACAGGGCACGACAGCAACGCGTTTCACCGCGCACCGTGCACAACGGCGTAGCTGATCTGTGTCAATGTGGATGTGTCACTGCGCTTCTAAGCTTCGACCTTTGTTTGCCGACACACACGAGGGATTTCCATGGCCCAACTCGAATGGTCTGATGCGCTGAACCTGGACCTGCCTTTGATGGACGACACACACCGCGAGTTTGTCGATCTGTTGGCCGCGGTGGAGCAGGCCGGTGACACGCAGCTGCTTGCGAACTGGCGTGTTCTCGTCGACCACACCGATCAGCACTTCGGCCAGGAGGACGCTTGGATGTTGTCGACCCGTTTTGCGTCCGGCAACTGCCACAGCATGCAGCACAAGGTGGTGCTGCAGGTCATGCGAGAAGGGATCGCGCTGGCTGAAAACGGCGATCTCAAGGCGATACGTGTGATGGCCAGCGAGTTGGCACTGTGGTTCCCGCAACATGCGCAGAGCATGGACGCGGCCTTGGCACTGCATCTGCGCCGCGTGGGGTTTGACCCCGCCACGGGTGTCGTGAATGCGCCGCAGGCACTGCCCAGCGACCTCATTCAGGGCTGTGGTGGCTCGACCTGCTCCGATGCTTCCGAGGATCTGCACAGTCGGCGTAACGATGTGATGCCAGAGCCCGTTGCGGCCTGATCTGTCGAGTTTTGGTGCTGAACCACGCCTTTGGCGCAGTGGGCGGCCGATTGGCCGAGCGCTCGCGCCAGTTCTCTGGCCCCATCGCGGCGGCGCATCGCGCATCCATGCCGACCGTTGGAAGCTGGCCCACCGACTGCAGGGGGCCTTTGCCCCGTGTGTGGCCTTCTTGCCCGCAGTGCGGTGCCCGCGCATTCATGGCGCTGCCCTTCGGGGGCGTTCTGTGGCGCGACGGGCTGGTGCGCCCGGTGGGCCCTGCCCCTGTGGGCGGCTTGTGGGTTCGGCGGCATGGCCGCTGCTCTCCCCATCGTTTCTCCGTGCGATGGACACACACAACAGCCCGCCTTGCCGCTCGATGGCAGTCTCGATACGCCCATGGAACCTGCCTACCACGATCTGGCTGATATCGCGGGGCACATCTGCGAAGCCCCGGTGGCCCTGATCAACCTGCTGGACGGTCGCCGCCAGTGGTTCAGGGCGGCTCGTTGGTGGGAGCTGCGGGACATGCCACCGGACCAGTCCGTGTGCCGGTATGCCATGCAGCAGTCGGGCGTGTTCGTTGTCCCAGACCTTGCCCAGGACCCCCGGTTTGCGCACTTCCCTGTCGTGACCCAGCCGAACCCCTTGCGCTTTTATGCGGGGGCTCCGCTGATCTCTCCGGACGGAGGCGCCCTGGGCACCCTGTGCGTGTGGGACCACCGCCCGCGCGATCTGCCCCAGCGAGAGCGGGACCTGCTGTGCGCGCTCGCGCGCCAGGTGATCCGGCTGCTGGAGCTCAAGCGCGCCAACGACCTCCAGTGCCAGATGTTGGCCGATTTGGAGGCTGCGCGGCACCAGATGGCCGTGTTGGCCCACACCGATGCCTTGACCGGGCTGGCCAACCGCCGCTCGTTCACCGACCGGCTGCGGCAAGAGCTGGCGCTGCAGCAGCGTGGCAACGAACCCGCGTGCCTGTTGATGATGGACATTGACCACTTCAAGCGCGTCAACGACGCGCATGGTCACCACGTGGGGGACCAGGCGCTGCAGCTCTTTGCCACCCTGTGCCGTGGCGTGTTCCGCTCGGCCGACGTGGTGAGCCGCTGGGGAGGCGAAGAGTTTCTGGCCCTGTTGCCCGCCACCAACGTCGCCCAGGCCCATGCCGTGGCGCAGCGCGTGCACGCTGCGCTGGCCGCGCATCCCTTGCCGGGCATGGAGCCTCCCCTGGTGCTGTCTGTCAGCATGGGGCTCACGCTCTTTGACCCGCAGCGACCGCTCGACGTCACCTTGCGCCGCCTCGATTCCGCCCTGTACACGGCCAAACACGAGGGGCGTTGCCGCACCGTGGTGCGGTAGCGAGCAGAAAAGCGTCGTTTGCTCTGTTTTAGATAGCTGAAAGCGCTTGTTGTATAAGCGCTTCCGCTGCTTTCTTGCCATATTCGCGTGCGGGGTCAGTGCGTAGGGCTGCGGGGCAGCAACAGGCCCGCCATGCGCCACGACAAATCCCGCAACGCGCGCCGCAGGGCCGGTGAATCTGTCGCACTGGCCGCGTTGGCAGCGTTGTGCGCATCACGCGGGGTGAACGCTGCCGCCAGCACCTGCTGTTTGGCGGTGAGCAACGCCACCCGGTCCCGCGCCTGCAGGGCGCGTATGAGCTGATCGCGGTGGCGCTGTACGCGCTGAGCCTCTGCGGTGGTCAGCAGCGGCGGAGGGGCGGCGGCACAGGCGCCCACACCCGCCGGGTGGCTTGCCGGGTGTTGTGCCAGGTGCTGCGCCCAGGCGGTGGGTGTGGCGTGGGCGCTCATGCGGCCTCCGTGCGGGGGGCGGTGGGGCGGGGTGTTGGCGATGCGGGGCGGCTCGGGGGGGCCGTTGGCGACAGCCCGTACCAGTTGACGTTGCGCGTGAGCACCATCACGGCAGCCAAGACCAGGAAGAGCGCGATCGATCCCACCACCAGCGCCGTCTGCTCCAGCTGCAACAACACATACAGCAGGGCATACAGCAGTGCGATGCCGGCGCCCAGCGGAACGCCGCGCGCCAGGCTGCCAAGCATGTGGCTGGCGTAATAGGCCAACAGCAGCACACACGCACTGGCCGCCACGGCATACGAGGTGCCAAAGGGCAGGTGCTCCGACAGGCTCACCAGCAGCAGGAAGAAGCTGCACAGCGCACTGCCCACCAGCAGGTATTGCACCGGGTGCACACGCCGCTTCTTCATCATCTCGAACAGGCCAACCGCCACGAAGGTGAGTGCAATGAAGAGCACGCCGTATTTGGTGGCGCGGTCGCTCAAGGAATAGGGGTTGACCGGGTCCACGAAGGCCACGCTGAAACTGTCCGCGCACTGGCTGGCGTTGGATGCCCCTGTGGGGTAGTCGTCACCGCGGGCGTCACCCGCCGCCCCGATGCACAGGGGTTTACCGGCTGCAATGTCTGCTTGTGCCGTGGTGGCCAGCGACGACAGGCGCCACTGGGCCGAGAAGCCGGTTTTCTTGATCTCCCGGTCAGAAGGTAAAAACCGCCCGGAAAACGATGGATGGGGCCAGCCACTGGTCATTTGTACTTCGGTATTGCCCCCCAGCGGCACGATGGCCAGGCGCTCGGTTCCCACCAGCTCCAGGTCCAGGGTCGCGGTCAGGCCGTTGGCCTGGCCCCGCACCGATTCGGGCAGCACGGCATGCAGGCCCCGGCTGTAGGTGGGGTGAAAAGTGCCGGGCCTGAGTGCCAACGTCTGCTCGCCCACCGAGACGTTCGCCGTGCGGATGCCGCGCGCATCACCCACGGCCATCATCACAATCGGCGCGCCGCAGTGCATGCGCGAGTTTTTCATGCTGCTTTGCGGCACCAGGCTGGCCAGCGACCCCCACTGCGCCGTGACGTGGGCCTTGAGGTTGTAGGTGTTCACCTTGTGCAGGCCACGCGAACGTTCTTCCATCGCCGCCCCGGTGGTGAGCTTGAGCTGCTCGGGCATGGCGGTCAGCAGGAACTCGCGGCGTTGCTCGACCATGCGGCGGTCGTCGCCCTTGCCGGTTTCGGCGTCCCAGCTTTCGACGCAGGCACTATGGATCATGGGGCCCATCAGCGTTTGGGGCCCGGCCAGACTGTCGGCCACGCTCTGCGCGGTGATGCTGCGATAGCGCAGCCGGTCGCGCACCACGTCGCCGATCATGCCGAGCCCCACGAGCAGCAACACGGTGATGGCCGCCAGGGCAGCCAGTTTGATGAAAAGGGGGTGTTTGAACAAGAGAGCCTCCGCAAATGAATGTGGAGGCAGTGTTTCGCCCGGGTGTGAGGGGGCTATGAAGTTTGTGAGGCGGGTGTGAAGTTGGGGCGGCACCGGTGTGACGCGCCGCCGATGTGGCCCTTGCTCGCCGTTTTTGGGGGGGGCCTCTTCAATGGGCTGTGACCAACTTCATCCACGCCCTCACTTCAGGGTATGCGACTTCGGGTGTGGACAAATGGGTGCCTTTGACTTCCAGCAACCTGCTTTCTGGATTGGCGGGCAGCTGGTCCACGTAGTACGCCCGTACGTGCGCAAACAGCGGGTCCGCGTCGCCCACCACGGAAAGCACCGGAACCGACGGGGGAATCCTGGGCGCGGTGACCGACATCTCCGCATCGGAGGCTGGATCGAAATAGGACAGGTAGTCCGCGGCCGTGGTCGCCACGTTCAACGTCCGCCCTTGGTTGATGTCATTGAAACGGCCGCGCTCGTTGCCTTTGCCGGCGGCTACCAGCGCACGGGCTTCGTTGACACTGTCGTGCACGCTTTTGAATCGCGGGTTGCGGTAGTAACCCGAAGGTATGTGGCCCGGTGCCAGCAGCACGAGCGCTTGTACGTCGCCACCCCTTGCCGCATAACTCATGGCCGCAGGCACCCCCAGGCTGTGCCCCATCAGCACGATTTTTTCAGCGCCTTTGGCGCGCAGATCTTTGACCTGTGCATCGATTTCTGACATGGCCAGATCCCAATTGCCCTCAAGGTAACGCGTGCTCGACCATGGCATGTTGGGAAAGCTCACGAGCCACCCCTCCTGCTCAAGTTTGTAGACAACCGGGCGAAAGTGTGGGTCCCGGTTGTCGCCTGGGTTTTTGCCGTGGAGCATGAGCACGCCAAGCTTCGGTGCCGCTGCGGCAACGGTGCTGCCAAAGAGCGAACAAACCACAAGAACAGCACTGAGAAAAAGCGATTGCAACGGCATGGGGCGCTCCTGGTGAATTGAGAAAAAAGTGTACTTGGGTGTGCGACGCCGTGCAGCTCACGACGCGGGGAACTCCAGCGTGACGCACAGCCCCGGGGAAACATTGCGAACCCGCATGTGCCCACCGTGAAGTGCCATGACACGTTGAACGATGGCGAGCCCCAGGCCTGAGCCCGTGCGCTCGCCATTGGGCCGGGCCGTGGTGAAAAAGCGCTCTCCCAACCGAGGCAGCGCGTAGTCCGGTACGCCGGGGCCGCTGTCCTGTACAGCCACCGTGGCGCCCTCCAGCTCCACCCGCACCGTGCTGCCGGCGGGCGCAAAGTCAATGGCGTTGTCGAGCAGGTTGGTCAGGGCCAGCGTCACCAGCTCGGCCTCCCAGGGGCCGCTGGCGCCCTGGCCCGCCAGTGCCAAGGTGATGCCGCGCTGGCCGGCACGGGCGCGTGTCTGGCCAATGGCGGCTTCGGCGCAGGCCTGCAGGGCCACGGGTGCGCGGCCTTCGGCGTGCTGGCGCTGTTCCAGCTTGGACAGCTCCAGAAGCCGGTCGATGATGCGCTGCAGGCGCTCGCTTTGTTCCACCACCTGGGTTGCAAACTCGGCACGGTCGGCGGCGGGCAGGTCGTCTTGCAGCAGCTCGCCCGCACCCCGGATGGCGGCCACCGGGCTTTTGAGCTCGTGGGTGAGGGCGCGCACGTAGCCCTCGATGTAGTCGCGCCCTTCCAGCCGGGCGCGCATGCGGTCCATGGCGCGGGCCAGGTCGCCCAGCTCGCCGGGCACCTGGGGCACGGCCAGGGCGGTGGTGGGGGGAGCGTCCGGGTCGTGGCGTTCGCCGTCGGCGGGGCCCTGCACGCTCAGCGCGTAGTCGCGCAGGCGGCGCACGTTCCACACCATCCACAGCGTTACCGCCACCCCCACGGCCGCTGAGAGCGCCAGCAGCAGCAGCCCGCCCATGAACACCTTGCGCTCGGCGCGGTCGATGAAGCGCTGCACCGTGCGGGTGGGCTTGGCCACGGTGAGCACGCCTGCGATCTTGCGGCCGTCGGGGGCCTGCACATAGATGGGCGCGGCCACGTGCATGACGCCGCTGGTGTCGTCGGCGTCCACGTCGCGTGTGGAGCGTGCGCCGTATTCGCCGCGCAGCGTGAGGGCCACATCCCGCCACTGCGAGTAGTCGGCACCGACGGCGCGGTTTTCGGAGTCGAAGAGCACGCGCCCCGTGGTGTCGGTCACGTAGATGCGGTAGTCGAGTGACTGCTTGGAAAACCCCCAGATCGCCGCGTCAATGGGCCGCGTGGCATAGCGGCGCACATGCTGCGCAAACGCACTGCTGTCGTTGTTGTGGCCCGCCTTGCCGTTCAGCCGCCCGGCCCCCAGGTCGTCGCTGGCCAGCTCGGCCAGGATGTTGGCGGTGTCCACCATCATGTCTTCCATCACCTCGCGCACGCTGGGCTTGATCTCGGCCATGAACACGCGCAGCACGAAGAATGCGGCAATGCCGTTGATGAGGAAGAAGGCGAACAGCAGGCGGATGCCGAGGCGCATGGGTGGGTCGGGTCCTATTCAAAAACAATAGCTGCCAGCGCTTGATACATAAGCGCTAGAGGCCGATTTGGCTTCAATTTGGCTTTGAAGGGGCGTCAAAGGTCGATGCAGTAGCCCATGCCCCGGTGCGTGCTGATGTATTCGCATGCCGGGTCCACCTCGCGCAGTTTGGCGCGCAGGGTCTTGATGTGGGTATCCACCGTGCGGTCCGTGCTTTCGCTGTCGTCGCCCCAGGCGGCGGCCAGCAGTGCGTCGCGCGAATGGATGCGGCCCGCGCCGCGCAGCAGGTGGGCCAGCAAGCGGTATTCACGCCGTGTGAGGGGCAGCGGCTGGCCGCGCAGGCTGATGCGTTGGCCAGACTCGTCATCGTGAAAGAGGGCGGGGGCCGCAGAGGCGGGCGGGGG
>RCMZ01000629.1_pt1 | contig 16209 bp, 12 predicted proteins | sample 2041141 | NCBI WGS metagenome assembly RCMZ01 (sample SAMN09708263, study PRJNA481090) | Wastewater metagenome, whole genome shotgun sequencing project. | biome: sewage; isolation source: Davis station wastewater (DW) | place: Antarctica: Davis Station | collected 2010-03-01
CGACGTAGAGGGCTTCGAATCCGATGTTTTGGCGGGATTCAATTGGCAAAAAAACCGCCCGTGGATTGTTGTTGTCGAGGCAGTTCGCCCCGGTAGCAGTGAGGCTGTTTGGGCCGACTGGGAACAAACGATATTGACTTCTGGGTATGAGTTCGTATGGTTCGATGGCCTCAACCGCTTTTACTTGCGTGAAGAAAGCTCGGTACTCAGGGAGCATTTTCGAGTCCCAATAAACCTCTTTGATGGAGTCAGAATTCCATGGATAAAAAATGCCATCTCGTCCAGCGAGTTGCGCCTTCGCAGCTTACTCGGCTGAGTAAGGCAACGCTTTCGCCTTTCGCATTGCTCTTACTCCTCTCCGTAAGGCTGCTGCAAGCCATGCAGGCGTCAGGCTGTAGCCCAATAATTGGCAGCAACTTATGAATGTTCGATCCAGGTGCAATCGATCATAAAGTGAATCCAGAAGGGCTCTATTTTCGTGATCTGGTTTTTCACGACACTGTATTTTGGCGTTCAAAAACATCCGCAACGTAAACTCATTGCGCAGTACTCTTCGAATATGAAATGCTTCGGCACTTGCATGGCCGAATAGCGTTTCACCAATTTTTTGATACCCGTCAATAGCGATTCGATAACGGTTTACAACGCCAGCATGAAGGAAAGAATCGTTCTGTCCGCGCTGATCAAGCCAAACCTCGGGCACGTGAGTAACGCGAAGGCCCTCATCAGCAAGCGCGAGCAGTCGAACAACATGCGCCCAACAACTGCTTGCAAATTCGTCGTGGGTGCTGCCCCGATCCCACGTTTTCTTTCGCACGATGATGCAGCTAAGAAAGCTGAAAAATGCCTCTGTAGTGGCAGAGCGGCCGAACCATTCCATCCGCTGTTTAGTATCGCTAAATTCCTTTGTCGTGAGCTCGGACGGCTTTAACACAGGATGATGAAACAAGAACCGCATTTTGATGTCACAAATGGTGTGACGGCACAAGAGCACATCACTGCCGCCTTTTAACCATTCAAAGGCTTGGGCCAAAGCCCCTGCTCGCATTACGTCGTCGCCGCTGAACAGCCAGCAAAATTCCCCGTTCGCATGACTGACACAGGTGGCTAGGTCGGCGTCAATCCCCCCCCGTTTAGCCCCGCGAAAGTATTTGACGTTAGTTCGTGTCAAATAAGCCGACATCAGATGTTGGGTATTATCTGTTGAAGCACCGTCATACACAATAATCTCCACCCGATCGTCAGCCTGCGCCAGAACTGAGTCCAGCGCAGCTGGCAGAAATTCTCCGCAGTTATACACGGGGATGCAGACGGAAAGAATGATCTCGTGCATTACTTTTTCAGAAAAAATTGGAAGGCTGATTCTCTAATGCGAGGAAGACACACTATGGCTACTACTGTCGTCACAAGCCAATACATGAAAAGCCTGATAGCTATGGCCCAGCGCGATAGATTTTCGTGGCTAAGCAACCATAAAACCCCCACGGTTGCCATGCATGCCGCTGCGGGAATGAATATGCAGTTCCAGTACCAGTTTAGCTTTTCGTTGGAAAGCAGCCGCTTGTGCATTAGCTGCGGGGTCACTAGGAGGTAGCCGAGGTTCAGCATGAACCAAGCGATAGCTCCGCCCGCTGCCCCCAAATGCTTAGCCAACCACCATGTTAGTGGAGCAAGCAATAGCACTGCGGCAACGTTAATACTTACAGTTAATCCAGTCCATCCTGCTGCCAGTTGCATTGCATAAGGTACATTCATTAGCCCATTAAGGGCTGATCCTATGACCAACCATATTAGTACCCAGGCGCCTTCTGCGCTAATCGTTGAATCACCTGTGAGCACGAAAAGCGACTGCTCAGGAAAATAGACCATTACTGTGGCTATCGGCATTATGAGTGCCGCCATAGTTTGGCTACTCGCATGATAAAGACGAGATATTGCCTGCAGATCACCTGTGATCCACGACGTGGCAAGCCGTGGATAGATGACAGAAAACACTGGACTGATTAGAACGTACAAACCAGAGGCGAGCGTACTGGCGATAACGTAGACACCAAAATCCGGCAAACGTAACAAATGGCTGAGAATCAACTTGTCCATTTGGACTAAAAAAATGCTTGTAATAGTGATTGCCGTCATGCCGGCAGCAAAGCCTCGCAATCGCCGCAATAATGCTATATGAGGCGCAGCACGGTGACCAAGCAGTGCGAGAGCCCGCCACATTTGAACTCGCATAACGGCTGATTGCAGCAATGATGCCGTGATCTGCGCTGCAAAAAAACTTCCCAATGTGGGTAAATACCATAAAGCCAACAGGCTTAACACAACGCGTAAGCTGGCGAGTGCACTCGATGAAATGGCCAACGAGATTTGCCGATGCAGACCAGCGAGACCCGCGGTGTAAAGATTGCTCGGCCACTGGCATGCCAAGGCAATACCGCCAAGCTGGAGTGCTAGAGCAACATCGTCGGCAGCCAGGGCCTCCAGTTTGACCCAGCGATGCGAGACGACTGGTGAAACCGCAGCCAGCACAACTCCAATGAGTACCGCCAGCGCAAGGTAAGCCAACTCAAATGTGACAGTCGCATCCCGTCCATGTTCCAGCCTTTCCCGATTGTGGCCTGCGCCTGCGAGCTCCCGAGTAAGTGTGGTCGCCAGCCCCATGTCCATGAATGCGACAAGCACTTGAAGGCTGGCGAACAGCCCGACAACGCCATAAGCCTCAATTCCAAGAAAGCGTATGTAAAAAGGCAATGCTAAAAAACCCAGCGAGGCCGCAAATGCCCGCGCAAAGATAGAGACTATCAGCGCCTTTCTTACGTCTTCCATGGCTCCTCTAGCAATTGATCAATCACCCTCAAGAGATCTTTCGCACTGTCGTTCCAGGTAAATGTAGTCATTGCTGTTTTTGGGGCTGGGCGATCTATTTTCCCATGCTCCATTACTAGCGTTTCCAGTTCTTTGAATGAGTTCTGTTGATATAAGGAGACCCCCTCATCTTTCAGTTCTAGAAATATTGGTAAATTACTCGCAATCACATGACAACCGCGAGTCCTTGCCTCAACCAGTGGCAAGCCAAACCCCTCTGCTAGCGATGGGAACAGCAGCGCCCGGCACTTTTCATATACGTAAGCCAGCTCCGTATCATGGGCATCAAATACGGTGAGCAACTTGTGCCCCTGCTCCGGATGCTGCTTCATTTTGTTGATAAGTGTCTGTCCGTCGGTTGTTGGGCGACCGACGATGAGGAGGCGGATGTTATTGCCTTTTGCCCACATTTGTTCAAACGCATGGAGCAGCCATGCGTAGTTTTTCCGGAGTTCAAATGAGCCCACAGCCGCGAAGCAAGCAACTGGCGTATCCAGGAAATTCGCGATCAAGGGGCGGACCGAGTTACCGCTATCGACTTCGCGGATTGGATCGCAACCCAAACGGAAATGCCCCGTCTGGGGCAGGGGCAATCCCGTCATTTTGGCGTAATCGCGAAGGTCTTCTTCTACGGCGGCTGAAATGCAAACAACTGCATCACTCGCACTGACCATTTCAGCCAACCACCGTCGGAAAACACACGAAACTAGTTGCGCGCAAAATTCGGGGTGGCGCAAAGGAATGAGGTCATAGACCATCAGTATCACTCGGGCACCCTGATGTCGGGCTTTCTGCGCTGCATCCCAAGCTTCGTAGTGCCACGATGCATCACACAACAAGAGAACATCTCCGACTTTGAACTCGATTGTGGGTGCGTGTCGACTCAAAGTGTCAAACGTCCAGCGGGTGTAAAGCCGCCAAGCTGCGTGCAGCCAATGAACTGGCAAAAAGGACAGAGCGACACTGCGCAGGCGTCCTTTGGCAGCCCACCTAAGCGTATGAGCTGCAATACTGTTGGCCGCCTTGGGGGGAATTGTGGCCGATGGGAGAACTGTCGACTGCGGCAGTTCCGAAAAGCCCCGGCTGTGTATGACCACTGGCTGGCACGTCAACTCGGTGAGTAATGCAGATTCCTGCAAAGACTCCAGTAACCGCCGAACGGTCCGCGTCACGCCAACACTGCCGTGTTGGGTACGTGTATAGCTCACATCCATAAACAGCCGACCAGCCGCGTTCATATTTCACGCTCCCACGGCAGACCCGAGCGCCCTTGGATGTTGTTGCAGTCAACTTTTGCTTTTCCGCTCAAAACCTCGTTAAGGGTCCCAATCAGGACGGGATTTAAGGCTCGATAGTATTTGTAGAGTACAGGCCCGTTTTCGTACGCGTAGATTTTCATCTCAGATTCCGGATAAATCCGCATCTCACCACCCGGTATGGTGACGACATCCGTCTGTCCAGGCGCAAAAAAACGTGGGCATTGCTGCTCCAGTTTTGTGAACACAGCGACTAGCGATTTTTTTTCTGGTTTCTTTGGCGTTGTTGGTACATCTACTGGATATTTAAGCGGGCACGCCCAAAAACCCAGCTTATTGCTTGTCTCCATATCGTTTCGCGCACCGCGCCTGAGGGCGAGTGAGGCCATCCCACTAGAGCGCAGCAGCCGACAACCGTGTGGTTCCCGAAGTGCGAGGTGGTGTTGGGCCAGTTGCATATTCAGCACGCGAAATAATTCGGCGTCGGGCATTCCTTCTTCGGTGCTATAAGCAGGTATAGAGGGTATCAGGAGCGTTAAATGACCTGCTGCAGCCCTAGCCAAAAACTTCTGAGCTCGGTAACCATCTGGCGTGCCACTGGCTGCAGCGGGTGCATTCGTCAAACTCATCCAGTGCGATGCGTTGGGAAAGCGTGGCGCGATCAACGAGTATGAAATGTTGGACATCGTGACATAGGTAGCAGGTTCAGATTCCATGTCTTGCGGCAATTCAACGTCAAAAAAAGGCGGTTCTTTCCATTGGGTCAGGCTCCATGACTGCCAGGGGCTGCTTTGCTGCACGGCGAAGGTTTGCAACGCGACTAGCACCAGGGCCAGCGAAAGCCGAAAACCACGGGTCATGGGCAGCAGATAGACCATGGCAATGCACAATGGCCCCACTGCCAGGAGCAGGGCGATAAAGTAGCGACCATTGCCCGTGGTGCCCAGCCAAGGTATGAAGGAAAGAGCAACTGCGGCCAAAAGAAGTGCGCTCGGACGTAGCGGCGCTACAACTAACCTTCGGCCGAACAACCCAAAGATCGCCAAGCTAATCAGCAAGACCAGTACACACAGAAATCGAAAATCTGGCGCCATGATTTCGATGTAAACGCCAGCATCCGGTGCTGCCATGGCAAGCGGTCGCAGGAGTGCATCTCGCCAAGTGTCGGGCAAGAAACGAATCATGGTTGCCATCCCATCAGGCTGCGCAGCGGGACAAACCAATCGTCATAGAACGGATAGACGGGATTGCCGAAATGAGTCCAAAGCAGCATGCCCCAGTATCCATAGGCCAGCGCAAACCCAACCAAGGTTGCCAGTGAGCCAAGGACGACTTGGAACCATCGGTCACGAGTGGTGGAGGCTGTGGATAGCCACAGAATCGGCAGGACAACGGTTAGTGGGCCATTGCTGAGTTTGAAGGCAACAGCCACCCCTGCAAAAAGACCCGACAGCACCATAGTTTGCCGGATCGTTAGCCACGCCGATTGATTTTTACGTAGTGGTTCCATTGCCAGCGCCAATGCCCAGACCAAAGGCGCCGCTGCCATGAGGTCGTTGGAGGTGGAGTCAAATAGCGACAAGACCACGCCCGTCATGAAAGCCAGCGTGATCCCGAGCAGTCGCATGGCGACGTCAAACATGGTGCGTCCAGGCATGCAAGTCCGCGCCAGCATCCAGACGGGTGGTACGGTAACGAGGTGAAGGGTCGCCAAGACCACGCCTGCCTCTCTACCCGACCAGCCGCTTGATGCGAGCTTGTACACAGGCCAGTACAGGTAAGGATACTGAAACGATTGATAACCCGTAGCCAGGAAGTCTTGGTCAAACCGTGACTGCTCGGCAGTCCAGCCCAGGTAAATATGATGATTCAGGGCGTCCCAACTGATGCCTATCTCACCCAACGAAAGTGGAAATGAGACAAAGGCCAACCATGCCATGAGACAAATGAGTGGTAGTTCCCACCTCAACAGCTTTGAGCTGACCTCGCGTTCAAGCAGATTCATGGCTCGATTTGCCGATTCGGGGACAACCAGCAAAAATGCAGAGCCCCTGCAAACAATGCACCAGTGGCAGCCTGTACACCCAGGATCATCAGGGTAACGGCCGGAATGGCAGAGCGCATCACTTGGCTGGGGTCAAGTGCTCCATAGCCACCAGATCGCCAGTTCAGAACCAACTGAATAGACCATGCAATACCAAAAAAAACGAGTGCCGCGCCGAGAAGCAAGCCGTTTTCGAGCTTCAGATATGGAGCCCAGCGCAACAGCCAGCGCTGAGGTGGAACCACTCCAGACAGGATTCCTATCCATTTAGTCAGAACCGCCAACTGCACCATCTGCGCGCCCAAAATTGTGGCGGCAGCCATATAAAGCAGAGAGTGAATATCCAGCCCCACCGCAACCAAATTGACTGGCCCATGCTGAAGAACTACGAAGCCCAGTAGCCCAAGGGTCAATAACGCTAAACCAGGATATAGGAATAGCCATCGAGGGCAAAACAGCATTAAAAATCGAAGATGACGCCAGCCATCGCGCCAGGTACGCAGATGGGGCGGACGACCACGACCATCGGGACGGAGCGTGGTGGGAACCTCGGTGATTTTCGCCCCAGCAAGTGCGGCTTTTGCAATCATCTCACTGGCGTATTCCATACCGGGGGCTATGAGGCCCAAACGTATGATGGAGGCGCGGCAAACACCGCGTAGGCCACAATGAAAATCACCAATCTTGACTCGAAAAAACAGTCTTCCGATAAAACTAAGTACCGGGTTTCCGAGATAGCGATGCAAAGGCGGCATCGCACCAGGGGCAATCCCGCCCTGGAACCGGTTCCCCATCACGAGGTCGGCTCCGCCACGCAATTCCTCAACAAAACTAGACAGGTTTGAAAAATCATAGCTGTCATCGGAGTCGCCCATGATGACATAGCGCCCGTGGGCCTCGTGAATCCCGGCCTGAAGGGCTGCGCCATAACCTCGTTGCGCCACCTGAATGCCCCGGGCGCCTGCCGCACCAGCTGCTTGTTGCGAACCGTCGCTGGAACCATTGTCGGCAATAAGCACTTCTCCGCTGATGCCTGCCCCCGACATGAATTGCTGCGCTTTATTGACGCATCGTTCCAGTGTCCGGATCTCGTTCAGACAGGGCATCAATATTGTCAATTCAAGTTGCGAATTCACCATTGCACAGTCAAATAGCTAAATCACTGTTGATTTTGCATCATAAAAAAAACGAGCGGTAAACCGCTCGTTTTTTATTCCAGAGAATATTAACCGCGGCAAGAGCCAGGCAAAAACTTAGGCAAAACGGTTGTGCCCGCGCCGCCACAGATCCAGCGATTGATTGAGACCCCTGGTGCATAGGTCAGAGCTGCTCCTGCTGCATCGGCAGGAAACAACGTGACATCCTTGTCGTCGATATTGTTATCTCCTGTGCCCTGGGCTTTAACCGTTACAACACCATCTGCACTGGTCAGAATGCTTCTGACATATTTAGACGTGGAGCCTGTGCTTTCGCAGCCCCAATCGTTACCAGCCATGCTTGTCTTGCTGCCGGATTGATACACCTCTGTAATGGTGGTGCGGCAAGCGGAAGCGGCAAGAATCACTTCCGACATTTTTGCGCGCTTAGTGTAGTCCTGGTAAGCAGGCAGAGCCACAGCGGCCAAAATACCGATGATCGCAACCACGATCATCAATTCGATCAGGGTAAAACCCTTTTGGAGAGAGCGCTTCATGAAAAACTCCTAGGAAAAATTGCAAATGCGTTCAGTACGAGCAATTGCCGTGCCAGATCCGAGAAGTGGTTTTCACCAAGCCAGGCGACCAATTGTTGGGCGCTAGTAGGCATGGATGGTGAGACGGGGCGATAGAAATTGCTTTCTTTGGGAGTGGTTATCCGAACCCATGAGGGTGCATTTTTGATGCAAAAATTACATTTTTGTCGCCCATGAATGTCATTTGGTTGCGCTTACACGTCCAGCACTTGTCCTGCAACCAGCCAGTGAATGTCGTGCGTCGCAACGTTCGCCTCCCGGTTCACTTCAACAATGCCTTGGATTTCACCCATGATCATGTTTGTTTCAGATGGCTTGGTGTGGGTGATGTAAATCGGGTAACGACTCGTTCGCGCGATGTGCGCCAGTTCTTTCGCGAGTGTGTCTGGGGAAAGATGCAAACTGCGTTTGGCCAGATCGCGCTCGCGGTTGCTGAATGCTGTTTCTATGATCAGATACGACACCGGCATGGCATTGATGCGCTCCCAAAATGCTGGATTGCGCTCGGTGTCGCCGCTGAACACCCACCAGCCCGATTTCCCCATTGCCGCAAAGCCGACGGCGGGCACGGTGTGGCGGGCAGGGAGAACTTCTATGTCGATGCCGTCTGCTGTCAATCGATCGCCGACAGCAAATGGGTGATAGGTAAGAAAAGGTGCCGCTTGTGAGGGAATCGCACTGAAATCCGGCCAGATCACGTTGTTGAAAACATGGGCCGCCAGCGCTGCGATGGTGGCGGACAGTGCGTGGATTTGTACGGGAGTGCGTCGAACGGAGGAAATCGCATCCAGCATGAGGGGCAAAGCGGCGATATGGTCCAGGTGGGAGTGGGTGAGAAAGACATGGTCAATCTTGCCCATTTCCTCTAGCGTGAGGTCTCCTACACCCGTGCCGGCGTCGATCAGTATGCGCTCACCAACCAAGAACGAGGTGGTCCGGCAATCTTTGGCGATGGCGCCAGAGCAACCCAGCACGCGAACCTTCATGTGAGCCCTTGGTTACTTGGTTTCAAAATTAGTGGCGCCGTCCCAATCGGGATCTTTGGGCGCTGACCGCCGTTCAGCGACCCGTCTCGCATAGAGTTCATGCAGCACCGAGGCGTACGCTGACTCGGTCAGCTTTGAAAGCAGATCATCGCATTGTGCCCACTGCTGCAGGCGGTACGACATGAGAAATTGTGTCCATAGGGCCAGGTGTTCAGCACGCTGAGGCGTCAGCGCTTGCAGGGTTGATAGCGGCTGGTAAATGGGAACCGCCTGGGCTTTACCTTTGACCCGCACGAGATCCATCTGTTGCCAAGCAAAGCTGGGCGCAAGTGCCTGGGTAGATTCGCTCACAACAATGGACGTCCCATAGTGTTTGGAGAGGCCCTCCAATCGAGAGCCCAGGTTGACTGCATCGCCTATCACCGTGTAACTGCGCCGGATGTCCGAGCCCATATCGCCAACGCACATGATCCCGGTGTTCAGCCCGATACCGACGCCAATCTCGGGAAGGTCGCGCGCGCGGTGGTCGATGTTGAGTTGGGCGACGGCTTGGGCCATCTCCAGGGCCGCCGCAACAGCAAGATGGGCATGCTCCGATGTTGCAACGGGGGCGCCCCAGAAAGCCATGACGCAGTCGCCCATGTATTTGTCGATGGTGCCTCTGTGGGCGCGAATGATGTGCGTGAGCCGGCTGAATACCTCGTTGAGCAAGGCCTGAAGCTGCAGCGGTTCCATGCGCTCCGACATGGCGGTGAATCCGCGCATGTCGCAGAACATGACCGTTAACTCGCGGTTGGCGGCCTGCATGGTGTATTTTTCGGGCTGCTTGACCATTTCCTCCACAAGTTCGGGCGGCACATATGTGGCGAACTGCGCAGCCAGTTCGCGTTTGGAGCGGCTCTCCACGAAGTAGCCGTAGGCCATGTTGAGCGCGAACGCGAGCATCGACATGGCGACTGCGGTGGCAAGCGGCAAAGCCAGGCCTTGCGCAACGTAGAGCCACAGGTTCAGCCCGATCAATACACCTACGACCCCTGCGCTCAGCAGCACCGCAGAGGCGGCAGAGAGCAGTGGCAGCACCACCGCGAGCAGCAAGCCGGTGCTAAGCACTTGCAGCATGTCGAAACCGATGGCGTAGTCAGGGCGCACAATGTTCTTGCCGTCAAGAAATGCGGAGAGAACATTGGCATGCGTTTCAACGCCCGGATAGGCCCTGCCCACAGGCGTGACCCGCAGATCCAGAAGTCCGGGTGCGGTTGATCCGACCAGCACAAGTCGGTCTTTCAGTTGCCCGGCCGAGAGCCGCCCTTCGAGAACATCGGCGGCCGAAATGTAGGTGAATGAGCCTCCTTTGACATCGCCAGGGCCTCTAAAGGGGATGAGGGCTGCCAGCTGATCGTCGACAGGGAGTACCAACGAGCGGCCGTCTTGGTTCAGCACGATCCCCTGAAGCGCATCCTGTGTCCCGCTGGGGGTGGCGTTGGCAAAACCCGGGGCAACCTTGGGGTCGCCGAGCAAGACCCGAAACATGGCCAATGCCAAAGATTCGTAGTACTGGCCTTGATACTCTGCAAGCAGCGGCAAGGACCTTACGACACCATCGCCGTCCGTGACCGAGTTGAAAAATCCCGCAGAGGGCGCTGCACTGGCCAAGGTCTCGATATTGCTGCTGTATCCCTTCCAGCTGGAGGAAACCAGCGGCAGGCCACGCAGCTGTGCCTGGTCGATGACAGGAGGGGGGAGAACCCCTTTCTTGATGCCATCACGATCATCGCCTGAAAGGTAGTAGCCCAACACCACGGGGTGGCCTCGGAGCGATTGGGCAAATAGCTCGTCGTAATTGAGGCTGGGCGCGAGGAGCGCCAATTGCGCTTTGAACTTCGGTTGATCGCGCATTGGGCCATCTGCCAACTGTTGAAGGGTAGAAAGGCCCGATGAATTGTCCGTTTCGGCGAATAGAACGTCAAACCCAACCACCGCGACCTGCTGGCGCTCAAGCAGCTCCCGCGCCATTGCCGCCAGTTTGTCTCTCCTCCAGGGCCATTGGCCAATGCGGCCCAAGCTTTTTTCGTCGATGTCCACAATGACGATGCGTTCGTCAAGCGTTTGTGGCATCGTGACCCGCAGGCGGGTGTCATAAATAATATTGTCCAGCCGCTCAAGCACCTGGAGATGCAGAATGCCTGCAATGTGCAAAACTGCGAACAGCAGCGGTATCAGCGTGACCGCGATGCGCCGCCAATGGCGTTGGATTGGTTGCGGTAAACGTCGCCGCATAGGCGCTGCGGAGTTAGAGTCGGTGCAAAAAAGAAACGCCTGAGGCAGCTTCGGGCAGTTTCGACCTGTCAGCTTTGCTCAAACTGCATTTCTGTGCCGGCCAGTTCCAGTTTGTCGCCGTGTTTCAGCGGCACGGGGGCGTCGCCGATGGCGGCGCCATTGAGCATGGGCATGTCTGGACCTTCAACGTGGGCGAGCACGAACCCATGGTGTCGCTTGGTAATGGACGCAACCGCAACCCCTGGTTTTCCAATGGTGGTCACCACTTTTTGCAAAGACACTTCGCGGCCCGCTGCTGCGCCTGACATCACGCGGATCACAGCGGTAATAGTCGCTGCGGGTGCCGGTGCAGCCGCCGGGCGCGCGGGCGCTCCAACAGGTGGCAGCATGCCCGGCTTGAAAATCATGGTCTTTTCGAAGTTCTGGCCCTCGGCTTCCTGAAGGAAGCGTATCTTGTATTTGCCCAGCTCCACCGTGTCACCATTGCGCAGGTCCTGCCGCTTCACGGCCTTGGCATTCACGTAGGTGCCGTTGGTGCTGCCCAGGTCTTCAATTTCGACCTCATGCCCGGCCATGTGTATCACGGCATGTTCTCCGCTCACCGCGAGGTTGTCGATCACGATGTCGTTGTATGGGCGCCGCCCGAGCGTTGTCCGCTCTTTGGTGAGCTGTACTTCTTTGATGACGACGCCGTCAATTGAAACGATCATTCTGGGCATGATCTACTCCTGATGTGATGAGTTGTTGTAGTTCGGGCCTCTCATGAGGCTCCTAGCAATCGAGACATAAGGCTGCGCTTCTTGCCTCCCGCTGCAGCCTGCACCAGCAGCACGCTCACGTTATCACGCCCGCCGTTGGCGTTGGCGGTGTCGACAAGCAGTGTCGCTTTTTCCTCCAACGGAATGGGTGTGCGCACCAGCTCTGCAAGCTCCAGGTCCGGGACCATGTCTGTCAGACCATCGGAGCAAAGCAGAAACAGGTCATTGGGTGCTACCTGAAATTCATTGACTTCCATGAGCACATTGGGTTCGACCCCCAACGCCCGGGTGACCAGGTTGCGGTTGGAAGAAAGCGCAGCCTGTTGCGCAGTCAGAAGGCCGGCGTCAACCTGTTCTTGCAGCCACGAATGGTCTCGGGTGATTTGCTGTAGCGAACCATCTCTCAACCGATAACACCGCGAATCCCCGATGTGGCCGAGGATGAGGCGACTGCCATGGAAAACGGCCACAACCAGTGTGGTGCCCATGCCTGCGTATTGCGGATTGGAGAGTGACGCGCCCAAAATGGCATGGTTCGCGTTTTCCACGCAAATCTCCAATGCCCGGCGAACATCGGTTGATTGGGGTGTCGTGCCCGCCTGTGCCAGCCAGCGAGCCATCTCTGAGCGGATGAAGGTCGTCGCCATCCCGCTGGCGACTTCTCCGGCGTTGTAGCCGCCCATGCCGTCGGCAAGAATGGCGACTTGCGCGTCCGTGTCGACGGTGACCGCGTCTTCGTTGTTTGTACGCACGCGCCCCTTGTCGGTCAGTGCGGAAAATTCGTAGCTCATGGATGTTGCGGCGAGCGTCATGGGGCGCCTGAAATCGGCGGGGCTGCCGCACCCCTCACGGCGAGGGGCTCCATCACGGTTTCCTGAAAATCCACCATCTCATGCCCAGATGCATCGCGGTGCGAATCATAGACGACTGCCTCGGGCGCCGACATCTCTTCATGGGGTGTGGCGCCGCCCGCGGCTGCGGCCTGTCGCAGTGCGGCCGCGAACTGACGACCCGTCTGGTAACGCGCCTCAGGCGACTTTTTCAGCGCCATGGCAACAATCTGGGCAACTTCCAAAGAAATCTCGGGACGCGCTTGGCGAATGTCTGGCGCATCCACACTGGCAATCTTGTGCAACAGCTCTGTCAGGGTGTCTCCTCGCAACGGCAGGGAGCCCGACAGCAACTGGAACACGGTCACCCCCAGCGAATACAGATCGGATCGGCCGTCAATTTTTTTGCCTGCGAGTTGTTCGGGAGACATAAAACTGGGCGTTCCGAGCACCAGCCCCGTCCTTGTTCTGCTGGAGTCCGTGATTCTCGCAATCCCGAAGTCCGTCACTTTTACGGCATCCGTGTTCGCGTCGAACATGATGTTGGCGGGTTTGATGTCGCGGTGAACAACGTTGTTGGTGTGGGCGTAGTCCAGTGCATCGGCGACCCGTGCTGCGATCGAGAGCACCGTGGGGACGGGCAACAGTGCATCGTGGTGGCATGCGGAGGCCAGATCGCTGCCTTTGAGAAGCTCCATGGCGATGTACGCCAAATCACGCTCTTCGCCGGCATCAAAAATGGTCACGATGCACGGGTGCTGCAAACGCCCGGCCGATTCGGCTTCCCGGAAAAAGCGGGCACGGGCATCGATCAGTGCATCGCCCTCAAACTCTTGCCCCAGTGCGAGCGTTTTGATGGCAACGACGCGCCCGATCTTTGGGTCACGCCCACGGTATACAACGCCCATGGCGCCTTTCCCAATCTCCCGTTCAAGCTCGTAGCGACCGAGCACGAGCGCACCCTGTGCGACATCTTCCTTCCTCGAAAGCCGGGCTTCGATGGGAGGCTGTGCCGAGATAGGCGGTGTGCTGTGGACCGTATCTGCTGCCTGCGCGAGTGTCCGTGCGCGCTGGCGCCTGCCCCGAGCGTCTTTGTAGTGAGGGTTGTGTCGCAGGATGTGTTCATACACCACCTTGGCTTTGGCAAATTTGCGCTTGCGTTCAAAGTCTTCTGCCAAGTGGTAAAGGTTGTCTAGAAGGGCATTGGTTGGGGGGGCTCTGCGCAGGCGTTCAAAGGCTTTCTCGAGATGCCCCTGCCCCTGAAGTGCCAACCCCATCATCCGGTCTGCTTCCGCCACGTCTGCCGGAGCCTGGGATACGCGATCGCCCTTGAGTTGCAGCAGGGCCGTAGCCAGGAGCCCCGTGGTCAAAGCAATCATGGCCAGCACCATTGGCACCCAAATCTCCGCCAATCGAAGCAAGCCGGCTTCCAGGCCTATGAGGACGAGCAGCAGCACCGAACCTGCAGCGAAGCCGCGCAGGCCCGAGGCGTGGGCTGCCGCCAAGGCAATGAAAAACAGCACGCCCGCAAACGCCACCGCGGCTGCAGCTTTGGCCCAGGCAGGTGACCGTACCCCCAGCCCCTGGCGCAACGAGGATACGGTTTGCGCAAGAAATTCGACGGGGTAAGCCGTCACGCCGCTGCTCTGCGCCCAAGCTGGCACGCGCACACCCGAAATTGCGCCCACCAGCACGATCTTGTCCTTGAACGTGCCGGGAGGGGTCTTCCCCTCCAGAACGCTGACAAAGGAGGAGGCCGGGAAAGAAGGCGATCCATCCGCCGATGCCTGTACGCGCGGGCGCATGACGGCAGCGGCGTTGGTGGGGATGTGAAGCCCGCCCGCCAGCAGGCCCGGGGGGGACGTTTGAATGCGCATGTCACCCGCACCCAGATGCAGGCTGTGCTGGGCTGCCAGCAAGGCGATGGCGGGCACGCCTGCGTGGTCGTACTTCACCAGTAGCGGGATCTGGCGCACCTGCCCATCCGCATCCGCCGCGACGTAAAGGTGCCCAACCCCTGCGGAGACGGCTCCAAAGGCGGCAATGGGATGCTGCGCTGAGTTGGCTGGTGTTGCATAAGTGCCCGGGTCTGGCAGGGTGCTGCGAAGCACATAGGCCGGTAGAGGCGTGGTGGTGCCAGCATCTGTGTTGGCATAGCGCGATGCCAGCAGCACATTGCCTGCTTTCTGGATCGCGCTGGCCAGGCGGGCGTCGGTATCCAGTGCCGCGTCGGCCTCTGCCGCGATAAGGCTGATTTCGGTTGCCAATGGCGAGCCATCCGAGGTTGTTGCCAGCGTCTGCCGGATCCTGCGAAGGTACGCGAGGCCTGTGTTGTCTTTCGAGGCCGTGAGGTCAGGTGTGTAGACGATGGTCTTGGCGCCCGCTGCGGCGAGCCGGTCTATCAGCTGTGCATGGACTTCGTTGGGCCAAGGCCCGTCGCCCAGGGCTGCCAAACTGGCGTCATCGATGCCAACCACGGCAATTTCGGCCAGGGGCGGGGGGCTTGAGATGGTGTTTGCAGCGTCATACAGTGCGTATTCAAGCCGCTCGGCTGCACCGGTGGCGGCGCAGATCACGGCCACCACCACGGCTATCAGCGCACTCAAAAAGCCGTCGGTACGCCATACATTCAGCCGCCGCGCCGAGGTTTTTCTTCCCACTTGCTGTTGTTCCACTCAGTATTGAGGGAGCTTTAAAGCAATTTGTGCGCCCAGGTCTCGCAGGGTCTACCTCCGCCCGTGCGCAAGCCGCCAAGGGTGCAATTGTGACGATTTGTGTCGCGTCGATCCCTTGTGAAGGGTGACTTTTGGTCGCAGTTGATGCCATTTTTGTCACATGGCGGAGCACGTCAGTGCGGCCATGTGACGTCTGTTGGCCTCAGGCCGCAGATTCGTTGTGCGTTTTGGGTCGCCAAAATTTGCCAACACCCACCACCAATGCTGCACCCAAGGCTGCCGCGATGTAGTGCAATGCAGGGTGAGCAACCGCGTAGTCATGCAAGATGGCATCGCTGGCGATGGTTTCTCCGCCCACCCAGCCGATGAGTGCAGCACCCAGCACGATGATGACCGGAAAGCGCTCCATCAGCTTGATCATGAGCGTGCTACCAAAGATAACCAGCGGGATGCTGATGGCCAAACCCAGCACCAACAAGATCACGTTTCCTTGTGCAGCAGCGGCAACCGCAATCACGTTGTCCAGGCTCATCACCAGATCGGCGATCAGGATGGTGCGCACTGCCGCCATCAGGCTGCCATAGGTCTTGCTCTCCCCCTCGGACTCATCATCGCCGCTGAGAAGCTGGAAGCCGATCCACAGCAGCAGGCAGCCGCCCACGATTTGCAAGAAAGACAACTCCAGCAGCTTGGCTGCCACCACGGTCAGCGCGATACGCAACACCACCGCGGCGCCAGAACCCCAAAAAACGGCTTTCTTTTGCTGGTGGGGGGGCAGCGAGCGGG
>RCMZ01000631.1_pt1 | contig 16198 bp, 16 predicted proteins | sample 2041141 | NCBI WGS metagenome assembly RCMZ01 (sample SAMN09708263, study PRJNA481090) | Wastewater metagenome, whole genome shotgun sequencing project. | biome: sewage; isolation source: Davis station wastewater (DW) | place: Antarctica: Davis Station | collected 2010-03-01
TCGTTCAACTCCGGGGCCCAACCCCAGAACCGTGCGCCTCAATCCATCGGCTTTTTGCTGCTGGACAATTTCACGCTGATTTCCCTGGCCTCCGCCGTAGAACCCCTGCGCATGGCCAACCAATTGTCCGGTCGCGAGTTGTATCGCTGGACCACCCTCACCGCGGACGGCAACCAGGTCTGGGCCAGCGACGGCCTGCAAATCACCCCCGACGCCTCCATGCACAAGGCCCCCGCCCTGGACACCGTGATCGTCTGCGGCGGCGTCGGCATCCAGCGCACCGTCACCCGCGAACACGTGTCGTGGCTGCAAAGCCAGGCGCGCCAGTCGCGCCGCCTCGGCGCGGTGTGCACCGGCAGTTGGGCGCTGGCGTGCGCGGGCCTGCTGGACGGTTTCGATTGCAGCGTGCACTGGGAATGCCTGGCCTCGATGCAGGAAGCCTTCCCGCGCGTGTCCATGAGCACCCGCCTGTTCACCCTCGACCGCAACCGCTTCACCAGCTCCGGCGGCACCGCGCCCCTGGACATGATGCTGCACCTGATTAGCCGCGATCACGGCCGCGAGTTGTCGGCGGCGATTTCCGAGATGTTCGTTTACGAGCGCATCCGCAACGAACAAGACCACCAGCGCGTGCCGCTCAAGCACATGCTGGGCACCAACCAGCCGAAGTTGCAGGAAATCGTCGCGCTGATGGAAGCCAACCTGGAAGAACCCATCGACCTCGACGAACTGGCGGTGTACGTCGCCGTGTCGCGGCGCCAGCTCGAACGCCTGTTCCAGAAGTACCTGCACTGCTCGCCGTCGCGTTACTACCTCAAGTTGCGCCTGATCCGCGCACGGCAACTGCTCAAGCAAACGCCGATGTCGATCATCGAAGTGGCGTCGGTTTGCGGCTTCGTGTCCACGCCGCATTTCTCCAAGTGCTACCGCGAATACTTCGGCATTCCGCCGCGTGACGAGCGCGTAGGTTCCAACACTGCCCAGCAGGTGGCCATGCTGCCGCTGCCCCAGGCCCTGGGTTTGGCGCCGTTGTCCGGGCCGCTGTCGGCGTTGAGCCAGGCGCGCAATGAGTCGACCTTTGCCAGTGTGAGGCTCTAGACCGAGTTGGCTTTGATCGTGGGCGGCGTTGCGCTCGCCCGCGATAGCTATTTATCCAGCGCTACAGCTCTTGAACTCAGGCGCTACGACTCTGCTGATAAGCCGCCAACGCCGGCAGTAACTGCTTATCGATCGCCTGGCGCACTGCCGGCAAAAGCGTTGCGCTGCCGGTGTACAGCTTCTCCACCATGCCCTTGAGGGCCTTGGCCCGTTCGTCGCTCAAGCCGCGTACGGCGCACTCGCAGGCTTGTTCGGCGCTGGCGCCGCTGGCCACTTCAAACCCCAGGGCGCGCAACTGGCCCAGCAGGTCATCCAGATCAATCAAATCGGCGTGCATCATGGGGCTCTTCCTTATTCGAGGGCGCGTGGTGGGCTTGATTCTGGGAGGGGTGTCGAAGCAGGGCAAGGCTGACTTGCCGCAATGGCCGCCATACCTATGAACAGGTCGTTTTCGGCTAACTCGCTGTCTCCCGGGCTGGGCACACTGGCTTTACGCTTGAACCGCGAAGGTTTGGTCACCCTCGCTTCGGCTCCTCGCAAAACCCTCTGCGCCCCGATCCTGTCACGGCTTGATCGGGGCTTTTTTGTGTCGGTTTCAGGGCTTGCGCGGCACCAGGGCGATGACCCGGCCCAGGTTGGCGGGCGCGGGCAAGTTGCGTTGCTCGGCCATCAGCTTGTGCAACGCGGCCAACGCTTGCTCGCTGAACGGCGCCGCGTGGGGCCCGGCCAGGTCAACGTGCAGGAGCATTTGCTCATTGCCCGCCAGGGCTTGCTCGGCGCCCGCCAGGTGCAGGCTGTGATACAGGTGCAGGCGTTTGGCATCGTGGCCGATGAGTTGCGTGCGTACCTCGACCTGGGCACCGAGCTTGACCTCATGCAGGTAGTTCAGATGCAGCTCCAGGGTGAACAGTGAATGGCCGCTGGCGCCCCGCTGGGCGCTGTCCATGCCCAGGCGATCCATCAAGGCATCGGTGGCGTAGCTGAAAATCAGCAGGTAAAAGGCATCGCGCAGGTGGCCGTTGTAGTCGACCCAGTCGGGTTGAACCTTGGTGGTGTAGGTGGTCAGTGCGGGCATGGCAGCGGTTCCAGGCATGTGTACTCGGTCAAAAGTGGGAGCTGGCTTTGCGATGACGGTGGTGCATCTTGCATCGCCATCGCAGGCAAACCAGTGCCCCCAGCGGTTACTCGGCAAAGCCCATCCCATGCCGGGCCTTGGTGGCTGTTACCGCGTCCAGCACCGCCAGCAGGCAGTCATCACGATAGCGCTCCAGGGCCGCAATGCTGTGCTGGCCCAGTTGTTCGGCGGTGCCTTGGACCACGTCGTCGATCAGTTTGTCCGTCAGTGGCGGCGCGGGCAGGTGGGTCCAGGGCAGTTGTAGCGCCGGGCCGAACTGGGCCATGAAGTGGCGCATGCCGGCGTCACCGCCGGCCAGGGTGTAGGTCAGGAACGTGCCCATGAACGACCAGCGCAACCCGGCGCCAAAGCGGATGGCGTCGTCAATCTCGCCGGTGCTCGCCACCCCGTCGTTGACCAGGTGCAACGCCTCGCGCCACAGCGCTTCGAGTAGGCGATCGGCGATGAACCCAGGCACTTCCTTGCGCACATGCAAGGGGCGCATGCCCAGGCGTGTGTAAACCTGGATCGCCGCTTGCACGGCCTCGGGCGCGGTGTGGCGGCCGCCCACCACTTCCACCAGCGGCAGCAGGTAAACCGGGTTGAACGGGTGGCCGACCACGCAGCGCTGCGGGTGGGTGGCGCCCTCGTAGAACTCGCTGGGCAGCAACCCCGAGGTGCTGGAGGCGATCAAGGCCTCGGGCTTGGCTGCTGCGCTGATTTTGCTGTGCAGGTCGAGCTTCAGTTGCAGGCGTTCGGGGGCGCTTTCCTGAATAAAGTCGGCGTCTTTCACGCAATCTTCGATCGTGGCGACAAAGCGCAGGCGCGCCTGCGATGCATCGGGGGCCAGGCCCTGCCTCTGCAGGGCGCCCCAGGCGTTGGCGACCCGTTGGCGCAGGGCCGCTTCGGCGCCGGGCGCCGGGTCCCAGGCGACGACGTCCAGGCCATGGGCGAGGGCGCGTGCCACCCAGCCACTGCCGATGACGCCACTGCCCAGGGCAGCGAAGGTGTTGATATGGGTGATAAAGGGCATGGGCAACTCCTGAAAACAGTGATGAACCCCTGTGGGGGTGAGCTTGCTCGCGATGAGGGTGGTCGAGCCGGCATTTTTTTGTGCCTGGAGCACCGCCATCGCGAGCGGGCTCGCTCCCACAAGGGAGGTAGGTTAGTGGCGCTGGGCCAAGCCCATTTTCGTGCGCCCTTCGGCCGGGCTGAGGATGCGGGCGCCGAGGCGGCTGAGGATTTCGCTGGCCCGTTCCACCAGTTGGCCGTTGGTTGCCAGCACACCCTTGTCCAGCCATAGGTTGTCTTCCAGCCCGACCCGCACATTGCCGCCCAGCAGCACCGCTTGCGCGGCCATGGGCATTTGCATGCGGCCGATGCCGAACCCGGCCCACACGGCGCCTGCGGGCAGGTTATCGACCATGGCTTTCATGGTGGTGGTGTCGGCCGGGGCGCCCCAAGGAATGCCCAGGCACAGTTGGAACAGCGGGTCGTCGAGCAGGCCTTCGCTCATCATCTGCTTGGCGAACCACAGGTGGCCGGTGTCGAAAATCTCCAGCTCGGCCTTCACCCCCAGTTCCTGGATGCGCTTGGCGCCGGCGCGCAACTGGGCCGGGGTGGAAACGTAGACGGTGTCGCCATCGCCGAAATTCAGGGTGCCGCAATCGAGGGTGCAGATCTCCGGCAGCAGTTCCTCAACGTGGGCCAGGCGCGTCAGCGGGCCCACCAGGTCGGTGTTCGGGCCGAACGCCATGGGCCGCTCGCCGGCGCCGATCTCCAGGTCGCCGCCCATGCCGGCAGTGAGGTTGACGATGATGTCGACGTCCGCCTCGCGGATGCGCTCCATCAGCTCGCGGTACAGCGCCACATCGCGGCTGAACCGGCCGGTGGCGGGGTCGCGCACGTGGCAATGCACCACGGTGGCGCCGGCCTTGGCCGCTTCCACGGCGGCGGCGGCGATTTGTTTGGGGGTGACCGGCACGTGGGGGCTGCGGCCGCTCGTGTCGCCAGCACCGGTGAGTGCGCAGGTGATGATGACGTCGTGGTTCATGGTGCGGGTTCCTTCAGGCGTGAGGGTTCGCTGCGCAGCCGTGTGGCGCTGCGCAGGTGGGCTTTGTGGCTCAGTTGCCGGTCAGTTGCAGGTGTTGGGCGGCGGGTTTGCCATCGAAGGTCGTCACTCCCTCGAGCCAGCGCTGGCGGTCCTGCGGGTGGTCCTTGAGCCACTGGCGGGCGGACTCGAAAGCGTCCTTGTGGTCGAGCAGCGGTTGCATCATGTGGCTCTCGTCCTCGGCGGTGAACGTCAGGTTGCTCAGCAAGCGGCCGACGTTCGGGCACTTTTGCCCGTAGTCGGGGGCGGTGACGGTCCAGACCGTGGCCTGGCCTTCGTTCGGCCCTAGCGCGCCCTCGCTGCCGGACAGGTACGTCATCTTCTGGTTGACGTTCATCGGGTGCGGTGCCCAGCCGAAAAACACGATGGCTTCGTTGCGCTTCACCGCCCGGGACACTGCCGAGAGCATGCCCGCTTCGCTGGATTCCACCAGTTGGAATTTGCCCAGGCCGAACTGGTTCTTGGCGATCATCGCCTTGATTTGGGTGTTGGCGCCCGAACCCGGTTCGATGCCGTAGATCTTGCCGTCCAGTTCTTTCTCGAACCTGGCGATGTCGGCAAAGGTTTTCAGGCCCTTGTCCGCCAGGTACGTGGGCACGGCCAGGGTGGCGCGGGCGTCCTTGAGGCTGGGCGTGTCGAGGACCTGAACCTGCCCGGCATCGATGAACGGGGTGATGGTCTGGGTCATGATCGGGTTCCAGTAGCCCAGGAACAGGTCCAGGCGCTGGTCGCGGATGCCGGCGAAGATGATTTGCTGGGAGGCGCTGGTTTGTTTGGTCTTGTAGCCGAGGCCGTCGAGCAGTACCTGGGTCATGGCGCTGGTGGCGATCACGTCGGTCCAGTTGACCACACCCATGCGCACGTTCTGGCACGCGGCAGGCTCGCCCGCCTGAGCGGTGGCGAGGAAAACCGTGCCGCTCAGGGCAAGTAAGCAACTACCAATCAATCGTTTCATGGAGGGTTCCTCGGCAGGTCGTTATTGTCGGTTCCGGCGTCTCGCGCACCGGTATGGCCACGTTACGCAGCCTGCCCGCGGGCAAAGCGCACAGGGGCGACCGGCTCTTGCACTGGAGCGACCTGGCGGTTGTCACTGCGGCGCAACTGGCGTATCAACCTGCACAGGCTAGCCGCGACCCGAGCAGGTGCCATGACCCAGGATTTCCACTTCTTGCTGATGCCGGGGTTCTCGGCCCTGGGCTTTATCTCGGCCCTCGAACCGTTGCGGGTGGCCAACCGCTTTCGCGGCGAGTTGTACCGCTGGCAGGTGTTGAGCAGCGATGGCGGCCCGGTATTGGCCAGCAACGGCATGTCGGTAAATGCCGACGCAGGGCTTGAGGTTTTGGGCAAAGGCGCAACGCTGCTGGTGGTGGCCGGTTTCGAGCCCCTCGCCCACGCCACGCCAGCCCTGGGCCACTGGCTGCGCCGCCTCGACCTGGAGGGCGTGACCCTGGGCGGCATCGACACCGGCAGCGTGATCCTGGCCGACGCCGGCCTGCTCGACGGCCACCGCGTGACCCTGCACTGGGAAGCCATCGCGGCGTTCAAGGAGACTTATCCACAGCTGCGGGTGACCCAGGAGCTGTTCGAGATCGACCGGCGCCGCATCACCTCGGCCGGTGGCACGGCCTCCATCGATTTGATGCTCGACCTGATCGCCCAGGCCCATGGCGCGGAGCTGGCGGTGCAGGTCAGCGAGCAGTTTGTGCTGGGCCGCATCCGCCCGCGCCAGGACCACCAGCGCATGCAGGTCGCCGCGCGCTACGGGATCAACAACACAAAGCTGGCCCAAGTGATCGGCGAGATGGAGCGCCACAGCGAACCGCCGCTGACCACCCTGCAATTGGCCGACGCCATCAAGGTCACCCGGCGCCAACTCGAACGCCTGTTTCGCCTGCACCTGGGCGACACGCCAAGCCATTTCTACCTGGGCCTGCGCCTGGACAAGGCCCGGCAACTGCTGCGCCAGACCGGCCTGAGCGTGCTGCAAGTGAGCATTGCCTGCGGCTTCGAGTCACCGTCGTACTTCACCCGCAGCTACCGGGCACGCTTCGCCAAATGCCCGCGGGAAGATCGGCGCGGCGTGGAGGAGGGGCGGGAGAAGAGCTGACCTGTAGGCGCCAGCCTGCTTGCGATAGCAGCAGTAGAGCCACTGCCCATGGTGACTGTGGTGCTGCTACCGCGAGCAGGCTCGCTCCCACCGTGAGGGTGGAGGGTGATTATTTTTTCAGCAGCGCCGCACAGGCTGCCTTGTACGCCTCGTGCTGATACTTGTTCAGCGTCGCCGGCAGCTCGACGTTGTGTTTTTTGCTTTGTGCGCTGAGGGTCTGGGGCGAGAGCAGGGTCACCTCGCAGCCGTCGAGCAACTGGAACACGCCCTCGATCTTGAAAGTGGTCGGCCCGCCCGCGAACTCACCCTTCTTACTGCGCTTCTTGATGGCGATGCGTTCGATGGCGTTGTCGCGTACAAACGCGGCCACCTCACGGGCGAAGGCCTTGACGTTGGCCGCGTCGTCATCGTCTTGCAGGGCGATTTTCTTGGTGGCCAAGGCCACGTGCCCCAACGCCTGGCCGTCTTGGCGGGCAACGGCGAAGATCGCTTCGCTGCCTTTGATTTCGATACCGCAGATATTCATGGCGATCCTGGAAAGAAGAGAGGGCGTGCAGCTTACAGCTCCAACTGCACGGCGTTGATGCCGAACGCAGCGGCAATTTTCTCGCGGGTGGCGCGCCGGGGCTTGGCCACCGCTTCCTGCTGGGCAAAAGCCGGTTGGGAAATCCCCAGGCGCTGGGCCACTTCGTCCTGGGTCAGGTTCAAATGCTCGCGCCAGGCACGGATCGGCGTGGCGCCATCGACGATGCGGCTGACCACTTCGTGGGGGATCAGATCTGGCTCTCTGTTTTGGGCAATGTATTGGGCATAAGGAATCACCACGAACGCGGGTTTTCCCTCGGTGTCATTGATGATTTGAATTTCAGTAGGTGCGCTCATCGCGTTTTTTGACCTCTTGAATGCTGACCACTTTGATCGCGCCGTCCCAGTCGAACATGACCCGGTAATTGCCGATACGTAATCGGTAGCTGTAGGCATGGCCCACCAGCGCCTTGACGTTGGCTACGTCAGGCATGTCGGCCAGCGCGGTTACAGCATCACGCACCTGGGCCTGATGAGCAGTGTGCAATTTGAGAAGTTGCTTAACGGCCTTTCGGGTCCAAAGGATGCTGTTCATAGAAGAATATAAGTCTTTTATAAGATTTGTGAATCTTTACTTATGTCTCTTTGCTCCACAATCGATGAAGTTTGTCGGCATATTGCATGCCTTTAGGCCCCTTTGAAGCGGCTACTGCTGCCCAATCGACTCCAAAAACTCTGACCGCTCGTCGCTCATGCGCGCCAGGCAGTCGTTGTGGGCGATGGTGTAGGCCTTGCTGCCGGGTTTGGCGGGGAAGGTTTCGACGGCGCAGTCGGCGTCGCGCTGTTTTTGCCACAGGGCCTGGGCGGCCTGGAGTTTGCCGGTGATGTCCATCAGTTGCGCGCTGTTGTTGCCGTAGAGGGCGCCCAGGCGTTCGGTCAGGCCTTGCAGGTTTTCGCTGAGCAATTGCTCGGCGGTGGTTTTGTTGAAGGTTGCGCATTCGAGGGTCTGCTGGTCGTTTTCGACCGCGTCGCACGGGGTGTCGCCGCCTTCTTCGGCCGCGTGCACGGTGCCGGCAACCAGTGCCAAAGCCAGGAGAATCATTTTCATTGCGCTGCCCCAGATCCAGTGATGGCGCGAATTCTGGCGCAAGCGCCGGGGCTTGGATAGATGGGGGCTCGCAGGCGGTGGTCGAGCATTGCCGGCGATTGACGCTTTCGGCAATTGCGCTGTCGTTTTTGCACCCGGCCATCACGGCCCTCAGGCATATGCTGGCCCCAAAGCGCCGGCAGACGATTCGGCGCATGGATCGCCAAAAGGGGACAGCCTGATGAGCCCAGCCGAACTGCACGCCGACAGCATCGTTATCGACGGGCTGATTATTGCCAAGTGGAACCGTGAGCTGTTTGAAGACATGCGCAAGGGCGGCCTGACCGCCGCCAACTGCACGGTGTCGGTCTGGGAGGGCTTCCAGGCCACGGCCAATAACATTGCCGCCAGCCAGAAACTGATCCGCGAGAACAGCGACCTGGTGCTCCAGGTCAAGACCACCGCCGACATCCGCCGCGCCAAGGAGCAGGGCAAAACCGGGATCTTCTTCGGCTTTCAGAATGCCCATGCCTACGAGGACCAGATCGGCTACGTCGAGCTGTTCAAGCAGTTGGGCGTGGGCATTGTGCAGATGTGCTACAACACCCAGAACCTGGTGGGCACCGGTTGCTACGAGCGCGATGGCGGGCTGTCGGGCTTTGGTCGCGAGATCGTCGCCGAGATGAACCGCGTGGGGGTGATGTGCGACCTGTCCCACGTCGGCTCCAAGACCAGCGAAGAGGTCATCCTCGAATCGAAGAAACCGGTCTGCTACTCCCACTGCCTGCCCTCGGGGCTCAAGGCGCACCCGCGCAACAAGTCCGATGAAGAACTGAGGTTCATCGCCGACCACGGCGGTTTTGTCGGCGTGACCATGTTCGCGCCCTTCCTGGCCAAGGGCATCGATTCGACCATCGACGACTACGCCGAAGCGATCGAATACACCATGAACATCGTCGGCGAGGATTCCATCGGCATCGGCACCGACTTCACCCAGGGTCACGGCCAGGACTTCTTCGAGTACCTGACCCACGACAAGGGCTACGCCCGGCGCCTGACCAGTTTCGGCAAGATCATCAACCCCCTGGGCATCCGCACCGTGGGCGAGTTCCCCAACCTCACCGAAACCCTGCTCAAGCGCGGCCACCCCGAACGTGTGGTGCGCAAGATCATGGGCGAGAACTGGGTCAATGTCCTGAAGGACATCTGGGGCGAATAGGCCACCGATCCGCTGAGTCTTTTCCCGCCGCAACCCGCGCGGTGGGTCATCTACAGAATTTTTTGGAGTTAAGTTTCCATGGCCAAGATCGCCCCGCAACTGCCCATCGAAGTCGACAGTGAAACCGGTGTCTGGACCTCCGACGCCCTGCCGATGCTTTACGTACCCCGGCACTTTTTCGTCAATAACCACATGGGCATCGAAGAAGTCCTGGGTGCCGAGGCCTACGCCGAAATCCTCTACAAGGCAGGCTACAAATCCGCCTGGCACTGGTGCGAGAAAGAGGCCCAGTGCCACGGCCTGGAAGGGGTGGCGGTGTTCGAGCACTACATGAAGCGCCTGTCGCAGCGCGGCTGGGGCCTGTTCAAGATCCAGGCTATCGACCTCGATAAAGGCACCGCCAGCGTCAAGCTCGAACACTCGGCGTTCGTCTATGTGTACGGCAAGGTCGGGCGCAAGGTGGACTACATGTTCACCGGTTGGTTTGCCGGGGCCATGGACCAGATTCTGGCCGCGCGCGGCAGCCCCCTGCGCACCGTCGCCGAACAAGTTTACGGAGGCTCCGAAGAGGGCCACGAAGACGGCTTGTTCACCGTCAAGCCGTTGTAAGCCGAGGACCCTGCCATGGCTTTTGAAGCAATGTTCGCGCCGATCCAGATCGGCAAGTTGACCATCCGCAACCGCGTACTCAGCACTGCCCACGCCGAGGTGTACGCCACCGACGGCGGCATGACCACCGACCGCTACGTCAAGTACTACGAAGAGAAGGCCAAGGGCGGCATCGGCCTGGCGATTTGCGGTGGCTCCTCGGTGGTCGCCATCGACAGCCCGCAGGAATGGTGGAGCTCGGTCAACCTGGCCACCGACCGCATCATCCCGCACTTCCAGAACCTGGCCGACGCCATGCACAAGCATGGCGCCAAGATCATGATCCAGATAACCCACATGGGCCGTCGCTCGCGCTGGGACGGCTTCAACTGGCCGACCCTGATGTCGCCCTCCGGCGTGCGTGAGCCGGTGCACCGCGCCACCTGCAAGACCATCGAACCGGAAGAAATCTGGCGGGTGATCGGCAACTACGCCCAGGCCGCGCGCCGGGCCAAGGCCGGGGGCCTGGACGGCGTCGAACTGTCGGCGGTGCACCAGCACATGATCGACCAGTTCTGGAGCCCACGGGTCAACAAGCGCACCGACGAATGGGGCGGCAGCTTCGAGGGCCGGATGAAGTTCGGCGTGGAAGTGCTCAAGGCCGTGCGCGCGGAAGTCGGCCCGGACTTTTGCGTGGGCATCCGCCTGTGCGGCGACGAGTTCCACCCCGATGGCCTGAGCCACGAGGACATGAAGCAGATCGCCAAGTATTACGACGACACCGGCATGCTCGACTTCATCGGCGTCGTCGGCTCGGGCTGCGACACCCACAACACCCTGGCCAACGTCATCCCCAACATGAGCTACCCGCCGGAGCCGTTCCTGCACCTGGCCGCCGGCATCAAGGAAGTGGTCAAGGTGCCGGTGCTGCACGCGCAGAACATCAAAGACCCGAACCAGGCCACGCGCATCCTCGAAGGTGGCTATGTGGACATGGTCGGCATGACCCGCGCCCACATCGCCGACCCGCACCTGATCGCCAAGATCAAGATGGGCCAGATCGACCAGATCAAGCAGTGCGTGGGCGCCAACTACTGCATCGACCGCCAGTACCAGGGCCTGGACGTGCTGTGCATCCAGAACGCCGCCACCTCGCGCGAATACATGGGCGTGCCCCACATCATCGAAAAAACCACCGGGGTGAAACGCACCGTGGTGGTGGTCGGTGCCGGCCCGGCCGGGATGGAAGCCGCCCGCGTGGCCGCCGAACGGGGCCATCAGGTGACCTTGCTGGAGAAGAAGGAATTTATCGGCGGGCAGATCACCACGGCGTCCAAGGCGCCGCAGCGCGACCAGATCGCTGGCATCACCCGTTGGTACCAACTGGAGCTGGCGCGGCTGAAAGTTGACCTGCGCCTGGGCGTGGCCGCCGACACGGCGACCATCCTCGACCTGCGCCCCGACATCATCGTGCTCGCCGTGGGCGGGCACCCCAACCTTGAGCAGAACGAACATTGGGGCGCGGCCGAAGGCCTGGTGGTCAGCAGTTGGGACGTGCTCGACGGCAAGGTCGCGCCAGGCAAGAACGTGCTGGTCTACGACACCATTTGCGAGTTCACCGGTATGTCGGTGGCCGACTTTCTCGCCGACAAGGGCAGCCAGGTGGAAATCGTCACCGACGACATCAAGCCCGGCGTGGCGATTGGCGGCACGTCCTTCCCCACCTACTACCGCAGCATGTACCCCAAGGAGGTGGTCATGACCGGCGACATGATGCTGGAGAAGGTCTACCGCGAAGGCGACAAGTTGATCGCCGTGCTGGAGAACGAATACACCGGCGCCAAGGAGGAGCGGGTGGTGGACCAAGTGGTGGTGGAAAACGGCGTGCGCCCCGACGAGGCCCTGTACTACGGCCTCAAGCAAGGCTCGCGCAACAAGGGCCAGATCGACGTCGAAGCCCTGTTCGCCATCAAGCCGCAGCCGTGCCTGAGCGAGGCGGGTGATGGGTACTTGTTGTTCCGCATTGGCGACTGTGTCGCCCAGCGCAACACCCATGCCGCCATCTACGACGCCTTGCGCCTGTGCAAAGACTTTTAAGAGCGGTTGTTAGCGACAAGCGACAAGCGGCAAGCAAGAGCACCGAATGACCGGCTCTGGCTTGTCGCTTGCAGCTTGAAGCTTGCCACTCAGAGGCTACCCCCATGCTGAACACCCTTCTTCCCCTCCTGCTGTTCACTGCCTTGGGCCTCGCGGTCCTCGGCGCTTTGCGGCGGATGAACCTGTGGCGCCGGGGCCGGGCCTCGAAGGTCGACCTGCTTGGCGGCCTGCTGGCCATGCCCAAGCGCTACATGGTCGATTTGCACCATGTGGTGGCCCGCGACAAGTACATCGCCAACACCCACGTCGCCACCGCACTGGGCTTTGTGCTGTCGGCGTTGCTGGCGATTGTGGTGCACGGTTTCGGCCTGCACAGCCGCGTGCTCGGCTACGCCTTGCTGGCGGCCTGCGGGCTGATGTTCGTGGGCGCGATCTTCGTTTACCTGCGCCGGCGCAACCCGCCCGCGCGGCTGTCCAAAGGCCCGTGGATGCGCTTGCCGAAAAGCCTGATGGCGTTTGCCGTGAGTTTCTTTTTACTGACCCTGCCGGTGGCCGGCGTGTTGCCGGCGAACTTCGGCGGCTGGGTGCTGGTGGTGTTGCTGGGCCTGGGCGTGCTGTGGGGCGTGGCGGAGATGTTCTTTGGCATGACCTGGGGCGGGCCGATGAAACACGCCTTCGCCGGCGCCCTGCACCTGGCCTGGCACCGACGCGCCGAGCGTTTCGGCGGCGGGCGCTCCACGGGCCTCAAACCCCTGGACTTGAACGACCTGGCGGCGCCCCTGGGGGTGGAAAAGCCCAAGGATTTCACCTGGAACCAACTGCTGGGTTTTGACGCCTGCGTGCAGTGCGGCCGCTGCGAAGCGGCGTGCCCGGCGTTTGCCGCGGGCCAGCCGCTGAACCCGAAAAAACTCATCCAGGACATGGTGGTTGGCCTGGCCGGCGGCACCGATGCCAAGTTCGCCGGCAGCCCCTACCCGGGCAAAGCTATTGGTGAACACGGCGGCAACCCGCACCAGCCTATCGTCAACGGCCTGGTGGACGCCGAAACGCTATGGTCATGCACCACGTGCCGCGCTTGCGTGGAAGAGTGCCCGATGATGATCGAGCACGTAGACGCTATCGTCGATATGCGCCGCCACCTGACCCTGGAAAAGGGCGCTACGCCGAACAAGGGCGCCGAAGTGCTGGAAAACCTGATCGCCACCGACAACCCCGGCGGCTTCGCCCCCGGCGGGCGGATGAACTGGGCGGCGGACCTGAACCTCAACCTGCTCAACGACAAGCAGGCCTGCGACGTGTTGTTCTGGGTTGGCGACGGCGCCTTCGACATGCGCAACCAGCGCACCCTGCGCGCCTTCGTCAAAGTGCTCAAGGCTGCCGGCGTGGACTTCGCCGTGCTCGGCCTGGAGGAGCGCGACAGCGGCGACGTGGCCCGGCGCCTGGGCGATGAGGCGACCTTCCAACGGCTGGCCCGGCGCAATATCCAGACCCTGGCCCAATACCGCTTCAACCGTATCGTCACCTGCGACCCCCACAGTTTCCACGTGCTGAAAAACGAGTACGGCGCCTTCGACGGCAACTACCGGGTGCAGCACCACAGCACCTACATGGCCGAGTTGATCGCGGCGGGCAGCCTCAACCTGGGCCGGCACAAAGGCGCCAGCGTGACTTACCACGACCCGTGCTACCTGGGCCGCTACAACGGCGAATACGAAGCACCGCGCCAAGTGCTGCGCGCCCTGGGCATCGAGGTCCAGGAGATGCAGCGCGCGGGGTTTCGCTCGCGCTGCTGCGGCGGCGGTGGCGGCGCGCCGATCACCGATATCCCAGGCAAGCAGCGCATCCCCGACATGCGCATGGACGACATCCGCGAAACCGGCGCCGAGCTGGTGGCAGTGGGCTGCCCGCAATGCACGGCGATGCTTGAAGGGGTGGTCGAACCGCGCCCAGCCATCAAGGACATCGCCGAGCTGGTGGCCGAGGCCCTGCTCGAAGACGCCGCGCCGAACCCGGCTGCGGCCCGCCGCGAACCCATGGAGGTGCACTGATGAGCGACATCATCCGCCGCGACCCTCACGCTGAGTGGATTGCCCGCAACCGCTTGCACCCGCTGCACGCGGCCCTGCAACCGGCGCAACACAGCTGGATGGGGCCCAATGGCGTGCTGCGCAAGAACCCCCACGGCATCGGTTTTATCGGCCCCAACGGCATCAAGCGCATCGACCGCAGCGGCGCCCAGCAGGGCGGCACGGCCAAGCGCACGGCGGCGGTGCAGGTGCAATTGCCGCTGCATCGGGTGGCGCAACCGGCGTTCTACATCGCCGTGGTGCCGGACATGGTCGGCGGCCGCTTGAGCAGCCACGACCGCGACCTGCTGGGCCTGGCCCGGCAACTGGCCGGCACGGACGGCGCGGTGCTGGCGCTGGTGTTCGGCGAGCACAAGGAAAACACCTTCGCCACGGCGGGAGTGGATCGCCTGTTGCCGCTCGACGGCGAGCAGTTCAGCGGTTATGCACCGGAGCAACGGGTGCAGGGTCTGCGGGCTGTGGATAACCAATTCGCGCCACGCCATTGGCTGCTGCCCGACAGCCGCAGCGGTGGCGGCGAACTGGGCCGGCGCTTTGCCGCTGCCCTGGGCGAACGCCCGGCCACACGGGTGTGGCAGGTTAAGGACGAGGCCTGTATCGGCCGCGCCGGCGCGGGTTTGCAAGACCTCGCCCGGCCGCTGGCACGGGTGATTTTGGCCGGCGCCGAATGCGCCGAACCGGTCAGCGAAAGCCGCCATGAAGCGTTGCCCGTGGAGTTATCCACAGCCGTGGCGCGCAGCCTCTCGCGCATCGAAGACCTGGGCGCGGTGGCCGTGGACCCGGCGGCGATTCCCATGGCCGAGGCCGAGTTCATTTTTTCCGGCGGCAACGGGGTCAAGGACTGGGCGCTGTTCCATCAGGCTGCCGCCGCGCTGGGGGCCACCGAAGGCGCTTCGCGGGTGGCGGTGGACGACGGCTTCATGGCCCGCGATCGCCAGGTCGGCGCGTCCGGCACCTGGGTCACCGCACGGGTGTATGTGGCGGTGGGGATCAGCGGCGCGATCCAGCACCTGCAAGGCATCGCTGCCTGCGACAAGGTGGTGGCGATCAACCTCGACCCCGGCTGCGACATGATTAAACGCGCCGACCTGTCGGTGATTGGCGAGAGCGCAGCGCTGCTCACCGCCCTGATTGAAGCGGTCGCCGCTTACCGCAATGAAACCCGGCGCGATGCGGCCTAACCCGAGGACGAAGGCAATGAGTACACACGTGATTAGCCTGGTGTCCATCGGCGCCCACCCGACCTCCGGCCGGCCCCGGCGCGCCGAGCAGGATGCACGGGCCGTGGAGCTGGGCCTGCAACTGGCTGGGGATAACTTGCAGGTGTTGCACGCCGGCGACGCCGCCGAACCGGCCCTGCGCGCCTACCTGGGCATGGGCCTGGCGCAACTGCATGTGCTGGAACAAACCCCGGGCAGCGACGCCTTGCCGGCCCTGGCCGACTACCTGCGCGGCGCCGGCGCCCAAGTGGTGCTCACCGGCAGCCAGGCCGAAACCGGCGAGGGCTCGGGCATGCTGCCCTTTTTGCTCGCCGAAAGCCTGGGCTGGCCGCTGGTGGTGGGGCTGGCCGAGGTCGAATCCATCGAAGGCGGCGCAGCCCTGGTGCTGCAAGCCTTGCCCCGGGGCCAGCGGCGGCGCTTGAAGGTCAAGCTGCCGTTCCTCGCCACCGTTGATAACGCCGCGCCCAAACCCCGGCAAAGCGCCTACGGCCCGGCGCGCCGGGGCCTGCTAGCCACCGAGGCAGTGCCGTTAACGGCCGACGCACTGCTCGCCAGCGCCACCCTGCAACCGGCCAAACCGCGGCCCAAGCGCCTGAAAGTCATCAAAGCCAAAAGCGGCGCCGACCGCATGAAGGCCGCCACCGCCAAAGCCAGCGGCGGCGGTGGCCAACTCCTGAAAAACCTCAGCCCTCAGGAAGGCGCACAGGCCATCCTCAAACTGCTGATCGAAGAGGGCGTAGTGCGCTGAAACCCCCTAGCTTAGCCAGGTGTGAGCGGCCTCTGTGGGAGCGGGCTCTGCCCGCGATGGGTGCCCCCATGCGGCCTCGCCTGCCGCTATCCCCTCAAGGGTCTTTATCGTCGTAGGCCGATTCCCACTTATCGCGTCCGTTTAGTCTGATTTCTAGCCGGAATCGGCGTCGTTACCATCGCGCCTTGCTTGTTTGCG
>RCMZ01000632.1_pt1 | contig 16193 bp, 23 predicted proteins | sample 2041141 | NCBI WGS metagenome assembly RCMZ01 (sample SAMN09708263, study PRJNA481090) | Wastewater metagenome, whole genome shotgun sequencing project. | biome: sewage; isolation source: Davis station wastewater (DW) | place: Antarctica: Davis Station | collected 2010-03-01
AACACGACGATCTACGCCATGGACGACCGCTACCGTGGCGTATTCGGCCAGCGCCGCGTCGTCTTCATCAACAGGGACGACCTGGCCATGCTGGGCTTTGCGGCCGGCGACTGGGTCGACCTGATCGGCGTCTGGCACGACGGCATCGAACGCCGCGCCGACCGTTTCCTGCTGGTCGAGTACGACATCCCGCGCGGCTGCATCGGCGCGTATTATCCTGAAACCAATCCGCTGGTGCCGCTCGACAGCGTGGGCCAAGGGTCCGGCACGCCCACCTTCAAGTCCATTCCCGTGCTGCTGGCCCGCTCCGTCGGGGCCGACGCGTGATCGTCCGCTCCACCTCGCACTGGCTGCGCATGCTGTTCATCTGGAACGGCTCGGTGCTGCAAGCCATCGTGCCGCAACTGCTGCTGATGCTGGTGATCAGCTCGCTTGCGCTGCTGACGGACGGGCGCATCTTCGGCGTCAAGATTCCCCTCGACACGGCGCCGTTTCCCATGGTCGGCATCAGCCTGGCGATCTTCCTGGGTTTTCGCAACAACGCCAGCTATGCGCGCTTTGCCGAGGCGCGGCAAATCTGGGGGCAATTGCTGATCGCCGCGCGGGCCCTGGCCTCGCAGGCGATCACGTATCTGCCACAGGAAACGAGCGGCCTGGACCGCCAGTTGCTGCTGCGCCGCCTGGTGGCCTTCGTGTATGCGCTCAAGCACCAGCTGCGCCAGACAGACCCGCTGCCCGACCTGGCGCGCCACCTGCCCGCCGACGACGTGCAGCGCCTGCAAGGCATGACCTACCAGCCCGTCGCCCTCTTGCACTGGGTGCGCGCCATGCTGCACGACGCCGTGGAGCGCCAGCCGGGCCAAACGCAGCTGCTGTGGATGCTCGACACCCAGCTCAACGACCTGGCCGCCACCGTGGCTGGCTGCGAGCGCATCAAGAACACGCCGATCCCGTATCCATATGGCGTGCTGGTGCACCGCACCGTCTATATGTACTGCTTCTTGCTGCCGCTGGGGCTGGTCGACGCCATCGGCGTGGCCACGCCCCTCATTTCCGTGTTTGTCGCGTATACGCTGTTCGCGCTGGAAGCCATCGCCCAGCAGATCGCCGAACCGTTCGGCCTGGCGCCCAACTGCCTGGCCCTGAACGCCATGACGCGCGAAACGGAGCGCTCGCTGCGGGAACTGAATGGCGACGCGCTGCCGCCATCGATCCAGCCCTGCCCACGCTATCAGCTCGATTAGGCACGGAAACACGGGCATGGGGAAAATACGGGCCAGCATGGACATGCACACGCCCATGCTACTTTCTTTGCCGGAAAGCAAGTGCACGCTTGACTTGCCTACGCTGCGGGCTTTCAATGGTCATTGTTTCCCATTATTAACTTTTGCCTGCGGCAGGGTGCGCGGCAAAGATGAAAGGATGGCGCGATGGCACTGGCACAGGAACAACATCTGGCAAATACGTGGCAGACGGGCGGCTTGAAACCGCGCGCCTGCGATTGCGGCGGCACCGTCTTCACCATCCTGCACCAGCGCGTGATGGCGGACATGCGGCGGCGCCAGTTCCTCGGCGGCGCGGCCGCCCTGCTGGCGCCATTCACCGGCTTGACCAGCGGCAGCGCCATCGCCCAGCAGCCGCAGGCGGCCGAACGCCCCATGCTGCTGACCAACTTGCGCCTGTTCGACGGCACGGGCAAGGCGCCCCGCACGGGCATCCACGTGCTGGTGACGGGGCCGACCATCACCGCCCTGCTGCCGGCCGGCGACAAGGTGGAAGGCGCGCGCATCATCGATTGCCAGGGCAAGCTGGTGATGCCGGGCCTGATCGACGCGCACTGGCATACGATGCTGGCGGCCATCAACCAGGTGACGGCCATGACGTCCGACGTCGGCTACCTGTACCTGGTGGCGGCGCAGGAAGCCCAGCGCACCCTGCTGCGCGGCTTTACGTCCGTGCGCGATCCTGGCGGCCCCGCCTTCGCCCTGAAACGCGCCATCGATGAAGGCATCGTCGATGGCCCGCGCATCTTTCCGTCCGGCGCCATGATTTCGCAAACCTCGGGCCATGGCGACTTCCGCCTGCGCTCGGAAATCCCGCGCGCCCCCAACGCCCCGCTGAGCATGGCGGAAACGGCGGGCATGGCCATGATCGCCGATGGCGAAACGGAAGTGCTGCGCCGCGTGCGCGAGCAGCTGATGCTGGGCGCGACGCAAATCAAGATGATGGCCGGCGGCGGCGTCGCTTCGATGTACGACCCGCTCGACAGCACGCAGTATTCGGAGCGCGAACTGCGCGCGGGCGTGGACGCGGCCGCCGACTGGGGCACCTACGTGATGGCCCACGTCTACACGCCGAAAGGGATCCAGCGGGCCATCCGCGCGGGCGTGCGCAGCATCGAGCACGGCCAGCTGGCCGACGACGAATCCGTGCGCATGATGCGCGATGCGGGCACCTGGTGGAGCTTGCAGCCCTTCCTGCAGGACGCGGATGCGAATGTCTACCCTGACGCGGCGCGCAAGGCCAGCCAGGCGATTGTTTCGGAAGGCACCGTCAAAGCCTATGCGCTGGCGCAAAAGTACGGTATCCGCACGGGCTGGGGCACGGACATCCTGTTCAACGCGAAAAACACCCCCACGCAAGGCCGCCAGCTGGCCAAGCTCACGCGCTTTTACGACCCGCTGACCCTGCTCGCCCAGGCGACAGGACAGAACGGCGACCTTCTGGCCCTGTGCGGCCAGCGCTCGCCCTACCCTGGCACCCTGGGCAAGCTGGCCGCGGGCGCGTTTGCCGATCTGCTGGTGGCCGATGGCGACCCCACGAAAAACCTCGATTTCCTCGCCCAGCCCGAGGAAAAGCTGCTGCTGATCATGAAAAACGGGCGCATCTACAAGGACAAGCTGGCTTCGCCGCTGGCCGCCGGATAGCCAACGGCGTTGGCAAGCGGGCATGGCTGCCGCATAATGCGGACATGTTCAAACTGACTTTTCTCGGCACGTCTTCCGGCGTGCCCACGCGCCACCGCAACGTCACCTCGCTGGCCCTGCAAACCACGCACAACCGCGACTGGTGGATGATCGATTGCGGCGAAGCCACGCAGCACCGCTTGCAGCGCATTGCCCTGTCCGTGCACGACCTGGTGGGCATCTGCATCACCCACGTGCATGGCGACCACAGCTATGGCCTGCCGGGCCTGCTGGCCAGCGCCTCCATGACGGGGCGCACAAAGCCGTTGCTGCTGATCGCCCCGGCCGCCATCAAGGCGTGGATCGACGCCACCCTGCTGCACACGGAACTGTTCCTGACGTATCCGCTGATCCATATCGACGTGGACAGCGCGCCAGTCGTGCACCAGGAAGCGGGCTTGACCGTCTCGCGCCATGCGCTGTCGCACCGCGCGCCCAGCGTCGCGTATCGCTTCGCGCTGGAAACCAGCAAATGGAAACTGGACAAGGCGGCCCTGCTGGCCGCGGGCGCGCCGCCCGGCCCCGCCTGGGGATTATTACAGGCGGGCGAGGATGCGACGCTCGACGATGGCACGCTCCTGTCCGCCGCCGCCTTCCGCCAGGTCGAGACGCAGCGCGCCACGGTGGTGATTGGCGGCGACAACGACACGCCAGCGCTGCTGGCGCACGCCTGCGCCGATGCGCAATTGCTCGTGCACGAAGCCACCTACACGGAAGCCATGCTGCAGAAAGTGGGACCCGGCCCCACGCACAGCTCGGTGCAGCGCGTGGCGCAGTTCGCCGACGCGGTGCGCCTGCCGAATTTGATTTTGACGCACTTCAGCGCCCGTTATCACAACGCGGACGGCATGGCCGAACTGGAAGCGGAAGCGCGCCAGCACTATTCCGGCAGGCTATTCCTGGCGCGCGATTTTGATACGTACGAGCTTGATGCAACAGGCGCACTGGTCAAGCTGGCGGCGGCCGATGGCAAGCCCCGCGCCGCCACTGAGCATTAAGCAGGAGAAAACCAGATGGACCAGCACCTCATCGAGCGCCGCATCAGCGAACTGCAGGATAACTATCCTGCCGGCCAAGGAATATTTTCATGAAACTGATCGCCTTGCTTTTGTCACTGATTTCCACCGCTGCCTGCGGCGCGACGCTGCATCTGCAGAAAGCCGCCACGGGCACCATGCGGCAAGCGGCCGATATCCGCTACGTGAATCACGATGAACGGCAGACTTACCAGCTGAAGATCGGGAAGGCATGGGTCAGCGGTAGCTGCAGCAGCAGCGGCATGGGCAATTTGCACGCGCTGCTGGTCGACATGAATTTCGACGGCCACGCCGACCTGTGGGTCACGGGTTACACGGATAGCCAGGGCCGCATACGCTGTTCCGATGTGTGGCTGTGGGATGCGCAAGCGAAAAAATACAGTTTCAACAAGCCATTATCGGCCATACCGAATCTGGACATCCGCCTGGCAGACCAGCGTATTGAAGGCGGCATCGCCAATTGCGGCTGCGCCGCGCAATGTTTTTACGAAGACAGCTATGCGTGGCAGGCAAACAACTTGATCACCATCGCCCGGCGCGAGCAGGATTGCGAACGCTACCGGGAATACCGCGTGAATGAAAGCAATGCCTTGATACTCGTCAAGGACGAAGTCATTGATGCCGGCAAACCCGGCCAGGGGGCGATGGAAAATACCCACATCTATGACTGGCAGCGCCATGCGCAAAGCATGCGCAAACCGGGGCAATGATGTTCATCCCACACCGTACAGACCGCCGCACTGACACCATCGACGACTCGCCATGACGATTTCTCCCGCTTCCCTTTCCTTCCATGCCGCCCAGGCGGACGACACGGCTGCCTTCATCGCACTGCGCGGCAAGACGCGGCAAAACGCCATCTCCAGCGAACGCCTGGCGGAAGTGGGCATCACGGCCGACACCTGGGCCCGGATGATGCGCTCGGGCAGCCTGCCTGGCTATGTCTGCCAGTGCGGCGGCCAGCTGGCCGGCTACTGCTTTGGCGAGCGCGACACGGGCGAAATCGTCGTCCTGGCGCTGCTGCCGGAATACGAAGGCTCAGGCATCGGCAAGACCTTGCTGGAACTGGTGATGGCAGAGCTGCGCGCGCAAGGCCATCCACGGCTGTTCCTCGGCTGCTCCAGCGATCCCGCCTCGCGCTCGCATGGCTTCTATCGCCATCTGGGCTGGACGGCGACGGGCGAAACAGACCAGTATGGGGATGAGGTGCTGGAATTTATGTTCAAGACGGACAATTAAGCGGCGGGCGGATGCGGTGCCGGCCCGGCTCCTGTGCCGGGAGACGGCGCCGCGGTGGGCAGGCAGATCAGTCGAACATGACTTGCACGGTGATGAAAGGCTGGCCATCGCTGCTGGCCTTGCACAGTCTGCCAATTTCCATTCCTATCGTTCCCGGCTCCAGCAGATCGGCAATCGTCTTGATGCGCTCTGGCGGCGAATTGGGCATCAGCCGCCGCACTTCCGCCAGCGTGGCTTCGGGGCTTTCCTTCGGAAAGATATTCTGGGCGTCGCAGACAAAGGCGATGGCCTGATTCTGGTAGTTGCCAGCCAGACCCACCGATAACTGGTCGTCGATGCCTTTGAGTACCGTGTTGCCATCGATTTTCAAGCTATATACATCATGCGAAAAACTGCCGCCGGCAACGCATACCTGGGCCTTGCTGGCCGCATCGGCGACGCAGACTTCCTTGCCGGCCTTGGCGGAGATCAGATATTGCTTGCCCTGCGCGTGCGCTGCCGATACGCCGGCGATGGACAACAGGGCCGATGCCAGTACAGCGTTCCTGAATTGAGACAACATGGGCACTCCATCAAAAGAATGCCCATATTATCATTTTAAAAATTTCCTCATGGAAATATTCAATCAGCCACGCCATCAATCACGTCGCCAGGCAGGGGGGATGCGCCGGCGGCTGAACAGGGCGGCTGGCATCCCACACGCGCAGGATCTGCGTGACGGCCGCGTCCAATACGGCGTCGCCGACGCCATCGCGCGCCAGGATCGACACGCCCGATAGGAAGCTGTCGAAGACGGCCGCCAGCGACGCCACATCCGTACCGGCGGACAATTCCCCGCTGGCGACGCCGCGCCCCACACAGCGTACGAAACCGGCGCGCGTGCGGGCGCGCGATTGCGTGAGGGGCTCGGCCACGGCCACGTGCTCCGCCGTCGGCGCGCTCATGCAGCCGAGCGCCACCATGCAGCCGGGCGGGTGTCCCGGCGCGGACTGCATGGTGGCAGAGCGGCGCAAGGCCAGTTCGATGGCCTCGCGGGGCGCCAGCGCGTCCTCCCACAGACACTGCGTCACGCGCCCATAGGTGTCCAGATAGCATTGCGCCGCCTCGCGGAACAGCGCTTCCTTGGAGCCGAACGCCGCATAAAAGCTGGGCGCGGAAATGCCGCCGCCCAGGGACGCCTTGAGCTGGCTCAACGACGTCGATTCATAACCCTGCTGCCAGAATAAAAACATGGCCTGTTCGACCGCCGCCTGCCGGTCGAACGTGCGCGGCCGTCCCATTTGCGCCATTCCCGCTCCTTTTCTTTCCTCACTGATACAGCTACTTACATACTACTCGATACAGAAGTCGTTGACAACGCGACGCAAGCTCATCTATATTTATACCGATCGATACATATGTTCCGCCACAACGGTTGGGGCACTCCTGCGCCCCGCCACTTTTCAAGGATGTTTGCCGTGAATCACGCCACCCTCACCACCGGAGCCAGCCCAGCGCTGGCCGACCGCCTCCCCGTCGCCGGCTTGCTGGCCCTGGCCATGACGGGGTTTATCTGCATCGTCACGGAAACCCTGCCCGCCGGTTTGCTGCCACAGATCAGCGCCGGCCTGAACATCAGCGCCGCGCTGGCCGGGCAAATGGTGACCGCCTATGCGCTGGGATCATTGCTGGCGGCCATCCCGCTGACGATTGCCACGCGCGGCTGGCGCCGCCGCAACGTGCTGCTGCTGACCATCATCGGCTTTCTCGTCTTCAATACCGTCACGGCGCTGTCCGCGCACTACTGGCTGACCCTGGCGGCGCGCTTCTTCGCCGGCATGGCGGCGGGACTGGCCTGGAGCTTGCTGGCCGGCTACGCGCGGCGCATGGTGGCGCCGCGCCAGCAAGGCCGCGCCCTGGCGCTGGCCATGGTGGGCGCGCCCGTCGCCCTGTCGCTGGGCGTGCCGCTGGGCACCCTGCTCGGCTCCCTGGTGGGCTGGCGCGCCGCGTTCTGGATCATTTCCGGTCTGACATTGATCCTGATCGCCTGGGTGCTGGCGAAAGTGCCGGACTACCCGGGCCAGTCCGCGCACGAGCGCATGCCGCTGCGCCGCGTCTTTACCACGCCGGGCGTGCGCCCCGTGCTGGCCGTCGTCATCGCCTGGATGCTGGCGCACAATATTCTCTACACCTATATCGCCCCGTTCGTCGCGCCTGCGGGACTGGCGGCAAGAGTCGACCTGGTGCTGCTGGTCTTCGGCGCCGCCGCCATGGCCGGCATCTGGATCACGGGCAAGCTGGTCGAACGCCACCTGCGCAGCAGCGTGCTGGCCAGCCTGGCCGTGTTCGCCGCCACCGCCCTCGTGCTGGGGGTTGCCGCGCATCTGCCTGCCGTTATTTACGTGGCCATGACCGTCTGGGGCCTGAGCTTTGGCGGCGCGGCCACGCTGCTGCAAACAGCGCTGGCGGATACGGCCGGCAGCGGCGCCGACGTGGCCTTGTCGATGAACGTGGTGGCCTGGAATGGCGCCATCGCCGCCGCCGGCGTGGCGGGCGGCACCCTGCTGGAAACCTGGGGCGTGGCCGCCTTCCCGTGGGCCATGGCGGGCTTGATCCTGCTGGCATTCGCGATCGCCTGGTCGGCGCGCGAGCATGGCTTCAGGCCGGGACGCAGGAGCGGCGGCGCGCCGGTCGCAGGCCACTAGCAGTGCAACCGCCGCCGCGCCCAGCGCCAGCCGATGATCCGGCAGAACGGGTTGAGCGCCAGCACGACGAAGGCCCCACCGCGTCAGGAACAAGGGCGCGGCGCGTTGTCAGGCGCGCGCCGGCACCTCGGGCACGCGCGGCGCGTGGCCCGTGTGCGCCAGGAAACGGACCAAGGTGGCATCCAGCAGCGCTACCGCGGACGTGCTGCGCAGCGGATGAGTCTGCACAGAACAGGGGATGGATGAGCGAGGCGGCAATGGGAGCGGCGCGGTGCGCCGCGTCGGGCGCTTGCCTTCGCCGTCAAGGCTTGCTCTCGCCCTCTTCCGCGTCTCCCTTGGCATCGTCGGCCGCCGCCAGCCCCCAGTCATTCCAGCCCTCGCCAAACAGCTCGACGGGATGCTGCGTGCGCTCGGAGCCATTGCCGCAGCGCATGGCGTCCGGCGGACAATATTTATCGCAGCCCCAGCAGATGCGTTCGGGGTTCCTGGGGTGTAAGGGGAAAGGCTTGGCCATGGGAGGGCGATGGGGTCGGTTGAGGTCTCTTCGACGACTCTAGACCTGGCGCGGGAGGCGGTCAAAACAATTTCGGTGGGAAATTTGCTCGGGGTCAAGGATGTGCAGATAGTAGAGCATCGTCAGTGCGCCGTGGCCACCCTTGATCTTCTCAGGTGAATCGGTTGACGTCATCGCCATGGCCGCTGTCCTGGCCCGCGCAACACGTTCGGTCGATGATGCCCGCCAAGGTTTGCGTCCGCAGGCGCATGGCCTCGATACTTTGCCACCACGCTTCGGACGCGAACAGGCCATGGCGGCCTTTCAGGCCCATGCTGGGATATGAAGTTCATTCAACTGCCCGGAACTTCAGGAAACGTCGGCCTGCATACACCACCTCGCAGTCGAAGGCGAAGCCAATTCGTGCAAGCCCCCTGAAGCGCGTGCGGCTGGGCGGCAGCAGGATGCTGACCGGGCCTATGCCCAACGCCAGCCGGCGGCTCATGAAATCGCGCACCAGCGCGGGTCCAGATCCCCAGAATTCAGGGAGCAATACCAGTGCGAGATCCGCTTCGCGCCCTTCCTGCTGAAAACCGCCCCAGCCGGCGAAAGCGCCATCAATCCGGATCGCCCACGGTCCGTAGCCATGGGCTTGCCACTGCGCATCCTTGCCTTTCGCCCATTCCATGACAGCGTGCCCAGTCCAGCTTTCGGTGGCGAGCGGCATGTGGCGGATGACGTCGGGGTGGTTCAGCAGTAGGAGCCAATCCGCGTGCGGGATATCGGAAAACGGGTGGAGGGTGAAGGTCATGTCCGTCTGTTGGAGGCAATGGGGGAAGTGCCTGTCTGAATTATTCGACACCCTCGTACGCAGGAGGCCAACGCCACGCGCGGGGCAACGAGGCATGCGTCAGCGGAACATCGATGGAATCAGTGGGCGCCATGAAAGCATTGTAGCGTGTCGCAAACGTTCAAGACCTGCGTAAGGTGGCAGGCGATACTGCCTTCATCACATGCCGACCGAGGGAGTCTCATGAACACCGCTGCCATGCCCGTCTATTGCAGGATCGCCGACTTGCCAAGCGCGCCCGGCCTGCCGCTTCCCCGCAATGCGCCACAGCCAAACCGGCGCACGCTCTATGGGGCCATGGACAAATGGAGCGGGCACTACGGTTCGATATTCTTGACACAGGCTCGGCCATTGACTGCTGCCGCGTCTCTGGAAGTAATGGCTTTCACCATGCCGCCCGTACCGCCGGCAATAAGCTTGCGCCAGCGCGATGTCAGCGCAATACAGGGAAAATCGAACTCACCCATGAATGCATATGTCAATTCGTAAATTGCACCGCCTGTCCGCGTGTATCCTGGCGGTCTTTATATTGTTGCATCTCGGCAATCACCTGATGGCCATTGCCGGCGCCCAGGCGCACATCGCCTTCATGGAAGCGATCCGGCCGCTGTATCGACATGTCCTGGTCGAGCCGGTGCTGTTGGCATGCGTGCTGTTTCAATGTGGCAGCGGAACATGGATGGTGCTGCGGCGCTGGAAGAAACGCTCCGGGCTGCCAGCGTGGCTGCAGGCCGGCTCGGGCATCTACCTGGCCCTGTTCCTGCTGTTTCATGTGGGTGCCGTCCTGTTCGGCCGTGCCGCGCTCAAGCTTGACACCAATTTGTACTATGCGGCGGCTGGTTTTGTCCTGATGCCATATGAATGGTTCTTTGCGCCGTATTACTTCCTCGCAGTGTTCGCCCTGTTCGCGCACCTGGGCTGTGCCGCCTACTGGCAAGTCCAGGCGCGCTCGCCCATGATGCGCAGGCTCGCCATGGGCGTTCCGGCAGGTGCCGGCCTGGTGCTCGCCCTGCTGATTGACCTTGCTCTGGCGGGCAGGCTCCACCCGCTCGACATCCCCGCGAAATACCTGCTTATTTATCAATAAGATCTACCAACAAGCGGTGCACGGCCGCACTGCGCGCGGCTCGGGCATTTGCGCACAAGCGCGGCGCGATATGCATAACGAAGTGTCATGCGGCGCTCACGCATGATGCAGATACCGACCCGTCAGGCCAGTCAAATGACCGCGCCCCCCGGCGCGCGGAGCGGCCCACCAGCCGCATCGGGGAATTGCTGCCGCATCACCGCCTATCGGCCGGCGATGCGTTGCCATCACGGCAGGGTCAAGTCCAAATCCAACCCGCCCATCCTGATAAGGAAGTAGGTGGCGATCCCCAGGCCTATGAGCAATAGCACGAAGATGGTAACTACCTTGCCGCTCGCGCGCAGCACCGCGCGGTTCTGCTTCGCCTTATCCTTGTCCTTCTTCCCTTGATCGTAATGCCACTTGATGGCGTAGAACATGCCCGTGCCGAGCACGAGAGCCTTGAACGTCACGAAGACTATAGGGGTCCAATCCATCATTTTGCGTATTTCCAGTCTATTACTTGACACTATCTATCGTGAGGAGCACTACCTCAAAACGCTGCTTCAGCAGCCTCTGTTCCAACCATCTCCCGGACACCCTGCTTGACTCTGTCATTATAGCTACCGATGAAATAACGATGGCATCGGCGCGGTGATTTGCCAATTGCAGATGAGAGACGAGAAAACGTCAGCGACTGCCATGCAAGGACGGTATTGCTGCACGCTCTGATGCATACTACTTGAAAACAATATCCATACATTGGGACAAAATGTCCCAGTTGAAAACCATGCAAGATGCGATGCAGGGAGCAGGTCTGCCTTTCACGCGGCGCGAGCGCCAGGTCTGCCATTCGCAGACGGACAGGGGCGTTGGGGGTGGTGGATGGCTGGCTCAGTCGATTGTGGGCAATGGCCCATTCGAAAGCCTAATGACAACCACAAACGCGCGCTCTCGGCGCGCGGAGCTGCCGCGCAAAGACTCGGTTGGCGGATTTCGGGGCGGGGGGACGGCCAGGCGGAGGCTTCCGCATTTCCAAAATACTTCATGCATTTCAGATACTTACGCGCAATGTAGTTCCGCACGCCATGTTTTTCACAACCATGTCACGTCCTGCTTTGGCGACCACGTGCATATGATGCGGAAACAATTTTGCTGTGCAACGACACCCTGCAAGGCAGGCGTGAAGCCAGGTTAACAGGGGTCCGTCCTAAGCTTGGAAATCTCGCCAAGGAACTCAACAACCTTGCGGGTTGGCGAGCCGTTCCTGCTCCGAAAAGGTGACATTTTATCAGCTCGACAGATGGCTATCCATGCGGAGGTTGTTTGATGAGCAAATTACTATGGCTTGTTGATAACACCCTCCCCCAATGATTGCGTGCAAACAGACTGTCAAGGCATTCGCTGGCGACCAGTCCAGCGGTAGGCCAGAGACAGGCTACAGGCGCGTGACTGACGTGATAGGCTTTTGAATGAACCTGTGTTCACGCCTATTTTTCACAGCATGACCAAATCTCTCATCGGGGGGAAGAATTTTTGGAATTATCGATTGACTTAAGATTAATTATATTGCATTATTAATTTGCTAATTTCTCATTAACAACAAACCACCTGAGGATCACGCCATGCCGCTTCCTACTGACGCCTCCCTGACATGCAATTTCACGATCGTGAGCGCGCTGAATCTGAGTGTTTCATTTCAAAGTGGCGATACCGGTAACTACGGGGGGCAGATTACCCTATCCACTCAGGGTTCAGAGGATCCGGTAACGACCCAACTGTGGGACAACGACGGGAACGTTTTTTTTACGATCTATGCCACAGACCCGCCCGCCAGTTGCATTATCAATTCCGCGTCGATTCCTGGTGGATGGACTCCGTACATTGAAGTTGGTACCGAATCCGGTTTGACATGCGCGATTTCCCCTCCGGAAGCGGCGGGCGAGAACACGTACAATTTCACCTTGACTGTCGCGTCAAGCAATGCTGGCGAGGTGTCGCAATGAGCGTAAAAGCACCCGCTATATCGCCTGCCACCCTGCTCATCGCGAACTTGACCCTGCCCGTGGGCGGCATGGAATCTTGGACACAAATCATGTACGGGACCACCCCAGTGGCAGATGAAATGAATACAGGTTCACCGATTGTTATGGCGTGGACGGTATTTGAGGATGGCACGTCCGTGGCAGGCGGCGTCTACAAGTCGACGACGCCAACAGAGTTCAACATCAAATTTATGTGGGTGATGGACGCAGCCGGAACTCAGTACGCCGGATGGCCTATTGATGTGAGTGATGAGCAAGACTTTTTGAACAGCCAATATAATTTTGTCTTGCCGGGCAATTCCACGAATTATCAGCTCAACATCGTTGAAAAATAAGGAGTATGGATCATGGCAACCAATTATACGTTTGCTGTCACTCTGCTTGACGCAAGTGCCAACCCGAACGTGCTGGGCACATGGCAAAGCGGGACCGTAACGTTGGAGATATCGCCGGCGAATACAGTGACGGGCTCACTGACAATTCCCGGTTTTTACAAAGACGTGATTCCGTTCCGTGGCACCGTAGTGCAGCCATCGACTGCATCGGGAACTACAGTCACGGCTCAGGGAGAAAGCGTCGAGGCCAGCATTACCCTGTCTATCAACGTGGCTGGCGATGGTTTTCTGTACAACGGAAGTTATCTCGGCGGCCTGCTGAGTATCTTGGATAACGCCGCTCAGGAAACCTATCTTTACGTAGTCCAAGGGCTTTCTCCACAAAGTCCGGATGTCGTGTCCAGACAGAAGGCCGATGAAGGGGATAAACGCAAGCCGCGCGTTCCTGTGTAATGACGATCCGGGCCGATACCTCGCTCTCGAGCGCTCAGATCGGTATTTATTTGTTCGCACGCGGCGGCAGTGGATCGGTATTTATCGTCTGCATCGAGAACGACAGCAGAAAATCTTGCGGCCGCCATTCCCATATCCCGGCGATGGCGGTCGGCATGCCATCGACGCGCACGATGCGCCAGCGCACCGGCTTGATGTCTTTGAATCTAATTGGCTCGGCTGTGGTTGCGTAACTGTTTTCAGCCTTCACTGAGCGAAATATGAGCTACCTTGTCCGCTCCGGCAGCGCAGGGCTATGCGGCTGGTCGATCATGACCTGCAATGCCCACTCTTGCCTATTTCCGTAGGTATTGTGAACGTCATATCCTTCCGCGCGTTCATAGTCCTTAAACAACATGCGGTCATTGTCCAGCTCTCCAATCCCCTTTTCCGTCACATAGTAGGCGCACAGATCGTGCGTGGTGAAGCAAAAGCCGTCGGCTTTCGCGCAGTCGTCCATTACTCGATTCCACATCGCCCTGGAACCGCTGTCGGTGTACGCCTGGCCGTCTTGGATGGCGAGGATGTAGCCGCTCGCCTTGCTACGCTTCATATCCAACGCTTCCTGCAGCACCGGAACCACGACACCAGGTAGATACGTATTGGCTGTCTGGCCTTGCAGTCGACGGCGTGACTGCCGCCGTCGCGCAGGCCGAAGCTGATCTGCCGCATCACCTCGGTGCTCCGGCGGCTGGTGAGCGCCTCCACCAGCCCGAACAGGATGATCAAGTAGGATCATTCCCCCTTGATGGTTATCGGCATCACTGCAGTACTGGTGTCCATGGCGCTGGAGACTGCAGCCGTCTACACTGGAAACCCGTCCGAGTGCCAGGCAACTGGGTTGAAATTCATTGCGAAAAAAAAACCTTCGCCCTATCATGTGGCCTTTGAACAATTGTGAATTTATCTACCGCTATGATTAAATCCTTTGAGGGGGCACGCGGATTGGCGGCGGTTCTGGTCGCACTTTACCACTTTGGCGTTGCGAGCAAACACATTGCGGTAGTCGAATATGGCTATCTTTTCGTAGATCTATTTTTCGTCTTGAGCGGCTTTGTGATGACAGCTACCTACGAATCACGGATCGCCAAATTTTCAGATATAAAACCATATATGATTCGCCGCTTTGGAAGATTATTTCCTCTCATGATTTTTTCCACTCTGCTGTTCGTGCTTGCGTACAACTCGGCAATTTGGATTAAGTCGGAAGCGGCATCAATGGGATATGCAAATCTATTTAAAAATCCTAGCGCGCTTAAATACATGATTCCAAGTATTGAAGAAATAATTGGAGTTGTGACATTTACCCAAGGGATGGGGTTTTTTGACAAACCAATTCTAAACCAAGTAAGCTGGAGTATTGGCACAGAATTCTATACCTACATATTGTTCGCAGTAATATGCGCGGCTCTACGTGGAAGGAGCCGAACCATCATCTTTACACTATTGAGCGCCATAGGAATGATTGTGGCGGCTTGGGCTAGTCTTGATCTTCACGGCTGTGTTGCATTAAAAGATTGCAACAACATAACTTTCGATTTTGGTTTCGCTCGATGCGTCGGTGCTTTCTTTCTTGGGACACTGGCTTATCGATTAAATCAGGCTATCTTTTTTAATCCAGTGTTTATTCAGATGCTCACACTTTTACTGCTGATTGCCTTCTTTAGCTTGATAGGTGCGCACCCTTTAATAGCTTTCGGCTTTCCATTTTTGTGCGCACTGCTGGTCATCGCGATATCCCGGGATACTGGATTCCTCTCCACGTTGCTGCAACGAAAACCCTTTCAGGTTCTCGGCGAACGCTCGTTTTCGATCTACATGCTGCACCCGGCCGTACTTGTTTTCTTCTCCCCGATTGTGACGATGGCGAACAGGACGGGAGCAACTTCCCAAGGGATCCTGCTCTCGGCAGCAGCGATAGCGCTCTTTTTAGCGGTTGTCGTTACGACATCGGCATGGACATACGCGTGGATCGAAGCCCCATTCCGAGCGTGGTTTAATCGAATTGCGGACAACTCGCAGATCAAGCACCGCATCGCTCGTCCCCTAATGAGGCCATGAAGTTGGTATGCTTGTGGTGCCCACTGATCGTGTAAAACTCCTAGCTGAATTCTAAGCCTGCTTTAAGTATACCGGGGTCAGGTCTAATATTTGGACACGGCCTCAGATTTTATAAGAATGGGGTCGTGAAAATTTGCCCTGCTTTGAAGCGCTAAGCTGTTAAGCTTTTGTCCTATAGGCGGACCTGAATCCAGCTCTTTTTAGCACTCCGCTACTAACCGGTAGAGTTGTAAGTATTCGGACAATTGTTTACCGAAAATTTACAAACACTGCTGTTAAATTATTATTAAATTAATAACATTGAATTGAGAGGCTTCAATGTTCGGATGGTTCAAGGGTGCGAAGCACGAGGACCCGGTTATCGCGGCCCGTCAACTTGCTCAGGATGCCGTTATTGAATCCGTCGCCGAGGCGGGGGACTACAGCGCTTTCTTTGTTCGGCTGGGCGACGACCACCCGACTGCCGAGCAGTTCAAAAACCATACGGCATTGTCCGCCTTCGTGGAATTGATTAAGGAACGTATAGCCGCCAGTGACTTCGAGCCGGTGCTGGAGGCCTTACAGTCCATCGGTGGACTACCTCCATCGGACCACTCCACTGACCGGGCTAAGGCGGTACGCGTTGTTCTGTCACCGGATGAGGCATTGGTGCTTAAATGGAAGCGCTGACGAAATCGAACCACCGCCGTCATCCGTAAGAAGTCGGAGCGGCCCGACCGCTGCCCGCAGTGCTCGTCGCATCAACTCGATAGCTTCTACGTTCTTGAGCTTGAACCGGGACCGCCGTACGGGGCGCAAGGGTCAGGTCTGCCATTCGGACACGGACTGAGGCGTTGGGCGCTGTGGATGCTGGCTCCGTCGAAAACCTGATTAGAACCACAAACGCGCGCCTGCGGCGCGCGGGGCTGCCGCGCAGCGGCAGCAG
>RCMZ01000633.1_pt1 | contig 16185 bp, 15 predicted proteins | sample 2041141 | NCBI WGS metagenome assembly RCMZ01 (sample SAMN09708263, study PRJNA481090) | Wastewater metagenome, whole genome shotgun sequencing project. | biome: sewage; isolation source: Davis station wastewater (DW) | place: Antarctica: Davis Station | collected 2010-03-01
CAGGCCTTGGGCATGGAGGGGGCGGCAGAGCGCGGGTGAAAAACGAATGATTTTAGGCGCACGATGGCAGCCAAAGTGTGGGACAGCCCGCTCAGGACCCGTTCATCGCCTGCCCCGCCTGTCGCCGCAGCCACTGTGGAGCCTGTGGCACCTCGGCGCCTTTTGCGCCGCCGCTTTCAATACACGTAAATGGGATGCGGGAATAACCCCACCACCTATAATCCCATTACCGCCAAGCCGGCTAGCCCACCTAGCCGGTTTCTTTTTTTCCAGATGCGCTCCGACGCACCTCCCTGTGGGGAGTCTTTAGGTCAGGTCACCCATGTCTGATTTAAGTCTTCGACTGCAGCAGGCCGCAAGCCAACTACCAGTTTCAAGCTACTTTGACGATGCGCTGTTTCGGCGCGAGCTGGACACCATCTTCCAGCAAGGGCCCCGCTACGTGGGGCACCAATTGTCTGTGCCCAACGCGGGCGACTACTACGCACTGCCCCAGGAGGGCGAGGGCCGCGCGCTGGTGCGCAACGCACAGGGCGGCATCGAGCTGGTCTCCAATGTGTGCCGCCACCGCCAGGCGGTCATGCTCAAGGGCCAAGGCTCGTTGCACACGCAGCAAAAAGGCAGTGCGGGCGGCAACATCGTTTGCCCACTGCACCGCTGGACCTACAGCCCCCAGGGTGAGCTGCTGGGCGCGCCCCATTTTTCGCACGACCCGTGCCTGAACCTCAATAACTACAAGCTGCGCGAGTGGAACGGTCTTCTGTTTGAAGACAACGGCTACGACGTGGCCGCCGACCTGGCGCAAATGGGTCCGAAGGCCGACTTGAGCTTTGATGGCTACGTGCTCGACCATGTGGAATTGCACGAGTGCAACTACAACTGGAAGACCTTCATCGAGGTTTATCTAGAGGACTACCACGTCGGGCCCTTCCACCCCGGCCTGGGCAGTTTCGTCACCTGCGACGACCTGCGCTGGGAGTTTGGCAAGAACTACTCGGTGCAAACCGTGGGTGTGGCCAACCGCCTGGGCAAGGCGGGCAGCCCCGTGTACGAGCGCTGGCATGAAGCCCTGCTGGCCTACCGCAATGGCGAGCCGCCCAAGCACGGCGCCATCTGGCTCACGCTGTATCCACACATCATGGTGGAGTGGTACCCGCATGTGCTGACCGTGTCCACGCTGCATCCCATCAGTCCGACCAAGACGCTCAACATGGTGGAGTTCTACTACCCCGAGGAAATCGCGGCATTCGAGCGCGAGTTCGTCGAGGCACAGAAGGCGGCCTACATGGAAACCTGCATTGAGGACGACGAGATTGGCGAGCGCATGGATGCGGGCCGCAAGGCACTGCTCGCGCGCGGCGACAACGAGGTCGGCCCCTACCAAAGCCCCATGGAAGACGGCATGCAGCATTTCCACGAGTGGTACCGGGGGATCATGGGCGCCGGCAACGCCGGGGCAGCCATAGACAGCAGCCCCTCAAAACGCTGAACACCCCCCAAAATCACCGCCAATCCACCGGCAACGTGATGGTTGCTCTCATTACAATAGCTGCTGACGCTTGAACAACAAGCACCAGCAGCTATTTTTATTTCAAATCCTGAGCCCTTGCGCCTTCCAGCCACCGGGTCTTTTTAGAAAATCTGCAGACCATGCAAGCCCTCTGGATGGTGTTGGCCGCGTTCCTTTTTGCCAGCATGGGCGTGTGCGTGAAGATCGCCTCTGCCTTTTTCAACTCTGCCGAGTTGGTGTTTTATCGCGGCCTGATCGGCATCGTCATTTTGTCGCTGCTGGCACGTTCGCAAAAGGTGACGCTCGCCACCCGATACCCGGGTATGCACGCGTGGCGCAGTCTGGTGGGGGTCGCATCGCTGGGGGCCTGGTTTTTTGCCATCGCCCACCTTCCACTGGCCACCGCCATGACGCTCAACTACATGAGCAGCGTATGGATCGCTGCGTTTCTGGTCGGAGGCTCGCTGATGGCGTGGCGCCCTTCACCCGCCACCCCCCGCCCCGCACTACAAGGCCCTTTGGTGCTGACCGTGCTGGCGGGCTTTGTCGGTGTGGTGATGATGCTGCGCCCCAGCCTGGACCAGAACCAGTCTTTTGCGGGCCTGATCGGACTCCTGTCGGGCATGTCGGCCGCCTTTGCCTACATGCAGGTGGTGGCACTGTCACGCCTGGGCGAACCCGAATCACGCACGGTGTTTTATTTCGCGGTGGGCTCGGCGGTGGCCGGGGGGGCCGCGCTACTGTTCACTGGTACATCCATCTGGCCGGGCTGGCAGGCACTGTGGCTGCTGCCCATTGGCGTGCTGGCCGCCGGAGGCCAGTTGTGCATGACCAAGGCGTATTCAAGCGCCAAGACGCAGCGGGGCACGCTGGTGGTTGCCAACCTGCAGTACTCCGGCATCGTGTTCGCCGCCATCTACAGCGTGCTGCTGTTTGGCGACAAGATACCCACCATCGGGTGGGTCGGTATGGTGCTGATTGTGAGCAGCGGCATCGTGGCCACCGTGCTGCGCGCGCGCGCTGCGCCCGGCACACCCGCCGAAGAGCATTGATACGAATCGACAACGACGCGGCGCACAGAGATTGACACAATGGAGTCCTCTTTACGCCCTCCCCTCTGGCCCCAAGCCCATGCACAGCCCGTCCGGTGCCATGGCCCCATTTTTGTTCAGTCCACGCCGATGACCACTTACACCACGCTCATCTCCGCCTCCGACCTCCAATCGCTCATCGCCAGCGGCGCCCCGCTGATGGTCTTTGATTGCAGCTTTGACCTGTCCCACCCCGCAGCGGGCGCCGGGCAATATGCAAAAGCCCATCTCCCCGGCGCCGTGTATGCAAATCTGGACAACGACCTGAGCGCCAAACACGGCGCGCCGGGCGCCACGGGCACCCTCACCGCACAAGAGGCGGACATCCCCGCATCGGGCGGACGCCACCCGTTGCCCAGCCGTGAGCGTTTTGCGATGTGGCTGTCCAGTGTGGGGTTTGCCAACAACATGCAGGCGGTGGTGTATGACCGCCAGGGCGCCAACTACTGCGGTCGGCTTTGGTGGATGCTCAAATGGGCCGGGCACGACGCCGTGGCAGTGCTCGACGGGGGCATCCAGGCCTGGCAAGCCGCTGGCGGTCCCGTCTCCAGCGCCGAAGAGCCGACACATTTCCAGTCGAACTTCACGCTGAACGCCCCCCTGCGCCAATTGGCCACAGCCACCGACGTGCTGGCGGGGCTGCAGCAGCCTGGCCAGACAGTGATCGACGCGCGGGCAGGCGCCCGCTACCGCGGAGAGGTCGAGCCCCTGGACCCGGTGGCCGGCCACATCCCAGGCGCACTCAACCGCCCGTTTACCGAGAATATTGGCGCCGATGGCCGCTTCAAGCCCGCCGCCGTATTGCGCGCAGAGTTTGAGGCCCTGCTGGCAGGGCGCGCCCCAGCCACCGTGGTGCACCAATGCGGCAGCGGCGTGAGTGCCGTGCCCAACCTGTTGGCGATGGAGGTCGCGGGACTCGGAAAGTCGGCCTTGTTTGCCGGCAGCTGGAGCGAATGGTGCAGCGACCCCGCTCGACCCGTGGAACGCGGGTAAATCCACCCCACACCGCAAAATTGAGCCCGCGAAGCAACGTCGCGGGCGCTTATTACATTTGCAAGGCGCCCGGCCCCAGGGGCTGTGGGTCGCGGTGCGCGCCAGCGGCGACAGCAGGGCCTACCCTCTGGGGCGCCAGACAACACCTGCTGGCCGTGTAAGGCAAATTCCTACAAGCCCCACCGCAAAACCAGACATGCGACACAGCCAAACCCCGACTTAATTTTTGTTTGGGGCGGTTTCACAATCCATTTCAACGGATCACGCAAAACCTGCAGTCAGCAGACAAAGCGAGATCCGAACTGGAAAAAAGGAAGCTGCCATGACCAACGAACAACTCCTCGCTGAAATCCGCGAAGCCAACCTCACGTACCTGATGTTGGCCCAGACCCTGATTCGCCAGGACAAGGCCGAGGCCGTCTTCCGTCTGGGCATGAACGAAGAATCTGCCGATATTCTTGCATCGCTGTCGGCAGCGCAAGTCATGAAACTGGCCTCCAGAAACACGCTTCTTTGCAGCTTCCGCGTGGACGACAGCCTGGTGTGGAGCTTGTTGACCAACCACTCGGCCAAAAAGGTGGGCAACGATGCCACCAACACGCTGCACGCCAACATTCTGATGGCCAGCCGCGTGTCGGAAGTGCTCTGAAGCACGGCCGCGCATCGCCTCTCTTCGCTCTCCTGCCGCCACCGAAAGCCCGCCATGTCCACACCCGCCAAAGCCCCCGTCAAGAGCGTTCTGAACGAATCCAAGCAGATCGAACGCGCTGCGATGCTGATCCAGATGGGAGCCCGCATGCAGGTGCTGGAGTCAGAGACCACCCTGTCGTATGAACGCCTGATCCGCCTGTACAAAGAAATTGCAGGCAAGTCGCCATCCAAGGGCCAACTGCCGTTCTCAACCGACTGGTTCCTGACCTGGCAGGAAAACATCCACAGCTCGCTGTTCCTCAACATCTACGAATACCTCTCCAAAGGCGTCGATCTGGATGCGGTCGAACTGCTGACCAAGGCCTACCGCCTCTACAACGAACAAGTCGCCACCGCCGAGATCGACCCGCTGCTCTCTTTCACACGCGCCTGGCGCCTGGTGAAATTTGTGGACGCGGGCATGCTCACGCGCACCAAATGCAGCCAGTGCAGCGGCCAATTTGTGACTGAGCTGTATGAAAACCGCCACTTCACCTGTGGCCTGTGCAACCCACCCGCACGCGCCGGCAAGAGCAAGACAGCGGGCGCGCTGATGCTGCATTGATAAAAATGCGTTAAAAATGGCTACAGCGCTTATTACATAAGCGCCAACAGCTATTTATTTTATAGCAAATTAAAAGATAGGCCGTGCACAATAAGCCGTGCACACGAACACAAAGACAAAAAGCCCCGTCAGGGGCTTTTTGTCTTTGTTTCACTCAACGTCCGTTCAGCAACGCGCGCACGTTCTCGTCCACGGGCACCGCATAGTTGTGGGCCGCCACCACGGTGTTGCCCACCGGGTTCACCAACTTGAGGGTGATATACAGCGCCGAAGCCGACACGGCATAAGTGCCCACGACCACAGCCTGTGCATTCTGGGCCTGGCTCACCTCCCGCACCTCGCGCGACAGCAGAAGTTCGCCCTGGTCCCGGTGCAGCACCAGGTTTTCGCGCAACTTCACCTCCGTCACCCGAAGACCGCGCTGAACCATGCGGCCAGCGATCTGCTCGGCAAACATGCGGCCCAGGCGTGAGGACTCGGCGAGCCGGTCCACATTGACCAACGTGGCCACCAGCACAGGCTGGCTTGCATCCAGCGGGGCATTGAGCAGCAGCGCATCCGTGGCGCGCTCATTGACCTCGATGAGGTCGACCCGCGAGAAACCCACGGAACGGTCGCCATAGTAATAACCGTTGACAACGCTCGCGCAGCCCTGCAGGCCCAACGTGGCCACAGCCGCCGCCAACCACAGGCCCGTGCGCCATGAAGCGGCGGGGCGCAGATTGCAGGGTCCCGGCGTCATGGCGTTACCACCCGCCAGGTCTTGACCGCAGTGGGTGGCGGGGGGGGAGGCAGAGGTGGCGCAGGCTCCCGCTCCTTGTAGAGAACCGAATCGTCCGGCTCGATGTAATACACATCGGCCGTGCTGGCCAGATAACGGTTTCCGCTTTCCAGCGACGTTGTAATGAGGACCTCGGTGCGCGTGGGCCCTCCGGCTGCAGCACCATCCACGGCGTATTGCGTCAAGTCCGTCACCACGCCCAGCGCAGTGACGCCGCCCAGCATCGCACCCGCACTCTGCTGAAAGAGATACCAATCGCGTGCCACGCCAACCCCCAGTGCCAGGCGTGTCCAGGGCATAGGGGCCGAGTTGCTCACGCGGGCATGGTGCTGCACCACCTGGGTCTCGAACGTGAGCGTGACTGCGGCCGGCTCGGTGGACAAGGTGATACCACGGTCCAGCAGTCGGGTGATCAACAGCTTGCGAAAGCCGTTGTTGAAACTTGTGTCGCCAGGGCTCACGGCCACATAAATCGGATGCTCCCCAGCGGGCCATGCCGCGAGCTTACCCTCGATGCGGCCGGCCACGTCGTCAGCCAGCACATCCCAGTGGTGCACGGCACGGGCTTTTTTCTGGTCGGTGGCCGGATAGTTGTCGGCGCGCGGCACGTTCAGCGAGGTGCAGCCGCCAACCAGCACCAGCAGCCCCGCCATCGCGAGCCGCCGCACGCATGCGGAGCGTTGAGGTTTCATGCGCACACGCCCCTTGTCATGTTGAGATGCCATCGAATTGCATTGCACCATCGTACGGCGCCGCCCAAAATGCCATCGCGTGAATAACGCCGGTTTTGCGTGGCACTTCCACAACGGCACCGATCAACAGAGATAGCCGCCTACAAACCGCCCCCAACGTGCGCCCCCACAATCCGCCCATGACCGCGCCTTCCACTCCTACGCCCCCCCCCGCTGCGGACACCGCCGCCGCCGCGAACGCTGAGCCCGCCAGCGCAACCGACATGGCGCCGCAGCCCGCGCAGGGCAACCCCCTTCCACCGCCAGAATCCATGCACGCAGCAATGGCCGCCACGGCGCCCCCACCGCAAAGCCCGCTCATGCTCCACATGCCCGTGGATGTGCGCAACCTCTCCCTGGCCTTGCTGGCCCTGTTTGCCAGCCTTGCGCTTTTGCACTGGGCCAGCGCGGTGTTCATCCCCATCATGCTGAGCTTGCTGCTCACCACCGCGCTGCGTCCGGCGGTAGAGGCCATGAAGCGTTGGCACATACCGCGTTGGTTGGGCGCCGGGGTGTTGCTCATCGCCATCGTATCGAGCCTGGCCAGTACCGCATGGTCGCTGAGCGACGGCGCTTCGCAGTTGGTGGAATCACTGCCCGTGGCCGCCAAAAAAGTGCGCGACCGGATCAAGGCGCAATCCACCACCAGCAGTCCGCTGGACACCATGCAAAAAGCCGCTGCCCAGATAGAACAGGCAGCGAATGAAACCAGCGCCGCCCCCACACGCAGGGGCGTGCAGCGTGTGGTGGTAGAGCGCACACCGTTCAACGTGCGCGACTACCTCTGGAGCAGCACGATGGGCCTGATGTCAGCACTTGGCCAGTTGATGGTGGTGATTTTTCTGTCTTTTTTCGCGCTGGCGTCGGGCAACCTGTTTCGCAACAAACTGCTGCGCATTGCGGGCACCAGCCTGGAGCGCCGCAAGGTCACGATCCACGTGCTCGAAGACATCACGCACCAAATCCAGCGCTATCTGCTGGTGCAGGTGTTCACCAGTTTGCTGGTTGGCGTCGCCACAGGCCTTGCCTACTGGGCGCTGGGGCTGGAGAACGCTGCCGTATGGGGCGTGGCAGCAGGGGTGCTCAATCTGGCCCCCTACATTGGCTCCGCCCTGGTCACGGGCGGCTCGGCACTGGTTGCCTTCTTGCAATTTGGCACCATCGACATGGCACTGGCCATCGGCGGCGCCTCGCTGGTCATCCACACCCTGGTGGGGAACCTGCTCACCCCCTGGCTCACCAGCCGCACCAGCAGCATGAGCCCGGTGGCCGTGTTCGTGAGCGTGCTGGCCTGGGGCTGGCTGTGGGGCCTGTGGGGCCTGCTGCTGGGCATCCCGGTGATGATGGCCGTCAAGGCTGTGTGCGACCGGGTGGAAGATTTGAAGGCCGTGGGCGAGTTGCTGGGGGATTGAGCCGGCGGCCCTCGCCTTCAGGCAGACAGCCCGCAGCCACGGGTCGCACTGCCCCGTCGCACTGTCTCTCGTCTTTATTTACGCGGTCTCGTCAGCCGGTATTGCGCAACCCCGCTGCAATCCCGTTGATGGAGATATGTATCCCCGTTTGCACCCGTTCATCCCCCTGCCCCGCGCGCCAGCGGCGCACCAACTCCACCTGCAAATGGTGCAGTGGGTCGATGTACGGAAAGCGGTGTTTGATCGACCGTGCCAACGCGGCGTTGTGGGTCAGGCGCTGTTTGTCGCCGGTGATGCGGGTAAGTGCCTCGGCCGTGCGATGCCACTCGGCCTCGATGCTGGTGAACACTTTCTTTCGCAGCCGTGCGTCCGTCACCAGCTCGCTGTAGCGCGAGGCCAGGGCCAGGTCGCTTTTGGCCAGAACCATGTCCATGTTGGACAGCAGCGTGCGAAAGAACGGCCACTGGCGGTACATCTTTTGCAGCAGGGCCAGTTGGCTTTTGGCGTCTTTGCCCTGCGTATTCACAAACGCATCCACCGCTGAACCAAACCCATACCAACCCGGCAGCGTGAGGCGGCACTGCCCCCAGCTAAAGCCCCAGGGGATGGCGCGCAGGTCTTCGATCTTCTGGCTGGCCTTGCGGCTGGCGGGGCGGGAGCCGATGTTGAGCTCGGCGATCTCGCGGATCGGGGTGGAATTGAAGAAATACTCGGTAAAGCCCGGCGTTTCGTACACCAGCGCACGGTAGCTGCCCATGCTGGCCAAAGACAGCTGCGCCGCTGCGTCCAGAAAGGCCTTGGTCGCCGACTTGGTGGGCTGCAGCAAAGTGGCCTCCAACGTGGCGGCGACAAGCGTCTCCAGGTTGCGCCGGCCAATCTCGGGGTTGGCGTACTTCGATGCGATGACCTCACCCTGCTCCGTCAGTCGAATCTGCCCGCGCACCGTGCCGGGGGGCTGCGCCAGGATGGCCTGGTAGCTGGGGCCGCCCCCGCGGCCCACAGTACCGCCCCGGCCATGGAACATGCGCAGTTGGATGCCATGGCTGGTGGCCAGTTCGTCGAACAGCTCCACCAGCGCGATCTCGGCGCGGTACAGCTCCCAGTTGCTGGTGAAGATGCCACCATCTTTGTTGCTGTCGCTGTAGCCCAGCATGATGTCCTGCTCGCCGCCGCTGCGTTGCACCAGCGCAGCCACGCCAGGCAACGCATAGAACTCCCGCATGATGGGCGCCGCGTTGCGCAGGTCTTCGATGGTTTCAAAAAGCGGCACCACGATCAGGTGGTTTCTGGAGTCCGCATCCAGCGTGCCGTCCATCAGCCCCACCTCCTTTTGCAGTAGCAGCACCTCCAGCAAGTCGCTCACTGTTTCGGTGTGGCTGATGATGTAGTGGCGGATGGCCTCGTGGCCAAAGCGCTCACGCATCACGCGGGCAGTTTCGAAGATGGCCAGTTCGCCCTGGGTGTGGGCCGAATACTGTGCGCCCACCACGCGCAGCGGGCGCGCGTCATTGAGCAGCTTGATGAGCAGCGCACGTTTGGCGGCTTCCTGCAGACCCTGGTAATGCGGTTCGATGCGGGCGGTGGCCAGCAGCTCGGCCACCACTTCTTCATGTTTGTCAGAGCTTTGGCGCAGGTCCACGGTGGCCAGATGGAAACCGAACACCTGCACTGCACGGATCAGGGGGTGTAGCCGCTCGGCCGCCAAGGCACCTCCCTGGTGGGACTGGAGCGACGCCTCGATCACCCGCAGGTCGGCCAAAAACTCTTCAGCGCTGGCGTAGGCGTTTTGCGGCGCCACCGCATGGCGTGCGGCATCGCCCCCGGTCAGGTCTTTGAGCGAGGCGGCAAGGCGGGCATACACGCCCGTCAGCGCCCGGCGGTACGGCTCGTCCACACGGTGCTCGCTGGTATCGGGCGATCGCTGGGCCAGGGCGTCCATCTCGGCGGACACCTGCACCAGGCGTGCCGACAGTGACAACTCGCCGCCCAGAAAATGCACTTCCGTCAGATAGTGGCGCAGCGCCACTTCGGCCTGGCGCCCCAGCGCATATTGCAGGGTCTGTGCAGTGACGTTGGGGTTGCCATCGCGATCGCCCCCAATCCACTGGCCCATGCGCAGAAAGCTGTGCACCGGGTATTGGCCCAGCTCTTTTTCAAGGTCGGCGTAGATCTTGGGAATCTCGCGCAAGAACGTGGCTTCGTAGTAACTCAGCGCGTTTTCGATCTCGTCGGCCACAGTGAGCTTGCTGTAACGCAGCAGGCGCGTTTGCCACAACTGGGCCACGCGTGCGCGCAGTTGGGCCTCGTTGGCCGCCAGCTCGCGCGGGGTGAGCGCGTCCTTGGCGCTGTTGTAGAGCTGGGCGCGCACCTGGATGTCGTCGCGCACGGCCAGCAGCAGGGCAATGTCGCGCTCGGCATCCAGAATGCTCTTGCGCTGCACTTCGGTGGGGTGCGCCGTCAGCACGGGGGCCACATAGCTGCCCGCCAGCGTCTGCGCAATGGTCTTGGGTGCAATCCCGGCCCAGCGCAGGCGCGACAGGGCCACCTCGATGCTGCCCTCTTGTGTATCGCCCGCGCGCTCGTGCACGGCGCGGCGGCGGATGTGGTGGCGGTCTTCCGCCAGGTTGGCCAAGTGGCTGAAGTAGGTGAACGCACGGATCACGCTCACAGTCTGGTCGCCGGACAGGGACTTGAGCAGCTTCTTGAGCGCGCGGTCGGCCTCTTGATCCGCATCGCGCCGGAAAGCCACTGACAGCTTGCGCACCTGCTCGACGAGTTCATAGGCATCCACCCCCTCCTGCTCGCGGATCACGTCGCCCAAAATACGGCCCAGCAGGCGGATGTCATCGATCAGGGGCTGATCCTTGTCGGGTCGTTTCATGCGGGAGTCTCCGAAAATGAATGGAGTGATCCGGCGCCGCACGCCTGCAGGGCCACAGGCCGCACCAGCCCCGGTGCGGGCGCATGCTAGCATCCTGAGCCCCTGAATAATTACAAACAGGTTACGAACTTGAGCAGCACGCAAACACCCCCCATCGTCATCGCCACACGCGAAAGCCGCTTGGCACTTTGGCAGGCAGAACACGTGAAAGCCCTGCTCACAGCGCGGGGCCACCACGTGCAATTGTTGGGCATGACCACCAAAGGTGATCAGATCCTGGACCGCTCACTCAGCAAGGTCGGCGGCAAGGGCCTGTTTGTGAAAGAGCTTGAAACGGCGCTGGAAGAAGGCCGCGCCCACATCGCCGTGCACTCGCTCAAGGACGTGCCGATGGAGCTTCCCGAAGGCTTTGCGCTCGCCTGCGTGATGGAACGCGAAGACCCGCGCGATGCGTTCGTCTCGCCACGGTACGCCGACCTCGATGCGCTGCCCCAGGGCGCAGTGGTGGGCACCTCCAGCCTGCGCCGCCAGGTGCTGCTGCAGGCCCTGCGGCCTGACCTGAAGATCGAGCCCCTGCGCGGCAACCTGGACACCCGCCTGCGCAAACTCGACGAAGGCCAATACGACGCCATCGTGCTCGCTGCGGCTGGGCTCAAGCGCCTGGCACTTCACACCCGCATTCGCACCACGTTCGACCCCACCAGCATGCTGCCCGCCGCCGGGCAGGGCGCCCTGGGCATCGAAGTGCGCAGCGACCGCCAGGACCTGATCGACGCCCTGGCCCCCCTGGCCCACCAAGCCACCTGGTTGACCGTGGCCGCAGAGCGCGCCGTGAGCCGTGCCATGGGCGGCAGTTGCTCGATGCCACTGGCAGCCCACGGCACCTTGACCCATGGCGTGCTGCAGCTCGACGCCGCCTGGGGCGACCCGGAGGGGAAGACCCCGCTGGTGCGTGCGCAGTCCAGCGCCGAAGTCACCACCCTGGCCCAGGCCGAAGCGCTGGGCGAATCGATCGCCCAAAGCCTGCGGGCCGGTGGCGCCCGAGGCGCCTCCCCCAATCCAGGTTGAGCCGCGCCCACACCATGCCCCGGGTGATCGTCACGCGGCCCGCGCGCGAGGCCGCGCACTGGGTCGAAAAACTGCAGGCGCAGGGCATTGATGCCGCTGCCCTGCCGCTGATTGCCATTGGCCCCTGCACCGACGCAGCAGCGCAGCACGCATTGGCCCACGCCCACCAGACGCTCGCCCACTACAGGGCGATCATGTTTGTCAGCGGCAACGCCGTGGTTCATTTTTTTGATAAAAAATGGCCTGTAGCGCTTATGGATAAAGCGCAACCAGCTATCAAAACAAGAGCATGGGCGCCCGGCCCTGGCACCGCGCGTGCCTTGGTGCAAGCGGGGTTTGCCCCCGAGCGCATCAATGGGCCGGCCCCAGACGCACCGCAGTTCGACTCAGAATCGCTGTGGCAACAGGTCGCCCCGCAGATTCAGCCCGGAGACCACGTGCTCATCGTGCGCGGCCGCTCCGGCGGCGTCCACGACAACGCCCAGGGCACAGGGCGCGACTGGCTCGCACGTCAGATCGGCGCTGCCGGTGGGCAGGTGGACTATGTGGTGGCCTATGAACGGGGCGCGCCCCAACTCACAGCCGCCGAGGTGGCGCTGGCGCAACAGGCCGCACAAGATGGCTCGGTCTGGTTGTTGAGCAGCTCTGAAGCCGTGGGGCACCTGGCCCAGGCCCTGCCCACCCAGCGGTGGGAGACCGCCTGCGCCCTGGCCACCCACCCCCGCATCGCTGAGGCCGCGCGGGCAGCGGGCTTTGGCAGCGTGCGCGAATGCCGCCCGGCGCCGGAAGACGTGGTGGCGTCGATAGAATCGGGGGCATGAGTTCCGCGCCTTCCAACGATCTGCCCCCCCTGCCCGGTGAAAAGCCCGGCATGGCACCAGCAGCCGCCCCCGCCCTCACCGCAGCCCCCGGGCGCAGCCATCTGGGCACCGTGCTGGTTGGGGCCATGGCCGCAGCGGCGCTCTTCAGCAGCGTCATGTTGTGGCAAAAACTCAGTGTCATTCAAGAGCAGCTTGCCCGCCAGTCGGCAGATTCTGGTGCACTGGCGGTGGAGGCCCGCGCCATGGCCCGGCAGGCGCAAGAACTGGTGCGCGACACGGCCGCCCGCCTGTCCGTGGCCGAAGCCCGTGTGAGTGAAGTGGCCCTGCAACGCAGCCAGCTCGAAGAGCTCATGCAGAGCCTCTCGCGCTCGCGCGACGAAAACCTGGTGGTGGACATTGAGTCCGCCGTGCGGCTCGCCCAGCAACAGGCGCAACTCACAGGCAGCCTGGAGCCCCTGGTGGCCACACTCAAAAGCGCCACGCTGCGCATCGAGCGCGCCGCACAGCCTCGCCTGGCACCCGTGCAGCGCGCCATCGGCCACGACCTGGACCGGCTGACACGCGCCACCGTGACCGACACGGCCGGCCTGCTCGGTCGGCTGGACGACCTGGTGCGCCAGGTGGATGACCTGCCCGTGCAAAACGCCGTGGCGCAGGCGGCCGCCACCAAACGCCTGTTGGCAACCCCCAGCACCCCGCCCCCCAAAACCGCAGGCGAGGTCGACTTGCCCTGGTGGCAATCCGCACTGCAGCGCAGTTGGGGGGTGGTGAGCGACGAAGCGCGTGGCCTGCTGCGCGTAAGCCGCATCGACCACCCTGAAGCGATTTTGCTGGCACCCGAACAAACGTTTTTCCTGCGCGAGAACCTCAAGCTCAAGCTGCTCAACGCACGCCTGGGGGTACTGGCCCGCCAATTTGACTCTGCGCGCACCGACCTTGCAGCCGCCACCGCGGCCCTCAACAAGTATTTCGACCCCGCCTCGCGTCGCACGCAAAACGCAGCCACCACGCTGCAGCAGGCACAGATGAGCATCAAGGCAGCCGAACTTCCACGCCTGGACGAAACCCTGTCCGCGCTGGCCACTGCCGCAGCGGGGCGCTGACGATGACGCAACACCTCCCTGTGGCATTCCGCCCGATGGATCACTGACATGCGCGCAGCTCTTTGGCTTCTGGCCCTGTTTGGCGTGGCGGTCGCCACGGCACTGTTTGCGGGTAACAACCAGGGCACAGTCACCCTCTACTGGCCGCCCTACCGGATTGACTTGTCGCTGAACATGGTGATCCTTCTGCTGGTGGGCAGCTTCGCCACGCTCTACGCCGCGCTGCGTGCGCTGGCGGCGTTGCTGGAACTGCCTCACCAGGCCCGCCGCTGGCGCGTGCAGCAAAAAGAGCGCTCCATGCATGGCGCGTTGCTTGACGCCCTCACACACATGCTTGGCGGTCGCTTCATTCGGTCGCGCAAGGCCGCTGTGGCCGCCCTCTCGCAAGAGAGCGCATTGGCCGCTGGCGGCGATGCCGTCCCCCACGGGAATCAACTGCGCGCGCTGGCCCACATGATTGCAGCCGAAGCCTCGCACGCGCTGCAAGACCGCCCCACGCGGGACAGCCACCTCGCGGGCGCGCTGCAAGAAGCCCCCATGCGCGGCACCGTCAACGAACAAGAAATGCACGAAGGCACACAGATGCGCGCGGCGCGCTGGTCGCTCGACGATCGCGACGCCGGGGCTGCGCTCGACCGTCTGGCCGCCTTGCCCCAGGGCGCAGCACGGCGCACGCTGGCCCTTCGCATCAAGCTCAAGGCCACCCGCCTGGCCCGCCAGACACAAGAAGCACTGGACACCGCCCGCCTGCTGGGCAAACACCGCGCCTTTTCACCGAGTGCGGCACAGAGCATTGTTCGCGGGCTGGCCATCGAACTGATCAACAGCGCCCACGACACGGCCCAGCTGCAGCAGATCTGGTTGTCGCTCGAAACCTCCGAGCGCAACATGCCCGAGCTGGCCATCCACGCCGCCCAGCGGCTAGAGGCTTTGGGCGGGGACGCCACGCAGGTGCGCGCCTGGTTGCTGCCGGTGTGGGAGCGCATGTTGGAGCTGCCCGGTGCGCTTTCCGACCAACACGCGCTCAAGCTCGTGCGGACCCTGGAAGCAGGCCTCGACGCCCTCGACGCGCCCTGGCTCGCTCGCATCGAATCGGCACAACAAGCCAACCCCCGCGACGCGCGCCTGCAGTATCTGGCGGGCATGGCCTGCCTCAAACGCCAGTTATGGGGCAAAGCCCAGCAGTTGCTGACGCAGGCCACCCAGCAAATGGGCCATACGCCATTGCGAGCCAGTGCCTGGCGCCATCTGGCAGAACTTGCCGAACAGCGCGGCGATGACAGCGCCGCCGCCAGCGCCTGGAAGCAGGCCGCCCTGGCGCATTGAGGCACTCTCCGGGACCACAACACAAAGTTGCATGGACACAGTGCGCAGGGCCCACAAGACGCCCTCCGAATGCGCACCGCAGCCCACATGCACTGAGGGCTCAGCCACGGGCAGTCCGAACTTGCCGCGTGCGGTGCTCGCGACCCGGCACACACTTTGCGCCACCATGTCGCCCCCCAATAAGCCATACTGCGCCGCTCCAAATGGCCCATATTTCCCATGCATCTGGGGCCGCGCACCCCGGCTCGCAGTTGCTTGCGACTGACGGCAACGCCTGGCCAAACACAGGCCTCCACAAGACGCTCCTGCAGAGACCTTTTTGCGCTGGGCACATCATCCAGAACGAAGTGTCGCAACCCCCGCTTCAACGAAAATAGGCGCTGTTTACGGCAACCAAAGCGCATCTACCATGGCACTCACCCACTGGCTTTTCTTCTGCAGCGTCTCCCTGCTGATGTGTTTTACCCCCGGCCCGGCCGTGCTGCTGGCGGTGTCGAACTCCATGGACGTGGGCGCCAAGCGCACCGCTTTCAGCTCTGTGGGCAGTTCGGCAGGCATCTTCGTCGTGTCGGGGCTGGCGATGATCGGCATGGGGGCCGTGCTGGCAACGTCGGCGAACGCGTTTCTGGTCATGAAGGTGGTGGGTGCCATCTACTTGATTTGGCTTGGTGTTAAACGCTGGCGCAGCAACGACGCCTTGATCAGCAACGATGCGGGCCAAGCAACCACCCAACGACGTGAGCGCAAAAACTGGCAGCTGGTAGCGCAAGGGCTCGGCGTGTCGCTCACGAACCCAAAGGCCATCCTGTTCTTCTCGGCGCTGTTTCCACAGTTCATCGTGCCCGATATGCCGCTGTTCACGCAGTACCTGCTGCTGACCAGCACCTTCGCCATCTGCGCGCTGATCTCTCACGCCTTTTACGTGGTCCTCATTTCTCTGGTGAAGCAGCACGTGGCGGCACGCGCGAAGCTGTTCAACCGCGTCGTTGGCGGCACCTTCATTGCGCTGGGCTTGGGCTTATTGAAGACGAGAAATAGGCTGGCGTGATGGCGTTAAGCCACCAGGCTTCCCCATTGCGCGGCGATGGTTGGCCCATGGACGATTACGGAAGAGGTGGGCGGCGGCTTTGGGCCGAGGCTGTGTGAAAACCCAACCCTAAACCGCTGCTAAAAATTAAAATAACGGCACCCGATTCAAGCGAGGTGCCCCATG
>RCMZ01000634.1_pt1 | contig 16164 bp, 19 predicted proteins | sample 2041141 | NCBI WGS metagenome assembly RCMZ01 (sample SAMN09708263, study PRJNA481090) | Wastewater metagenome, whole genome shotgun sequencing project. | biome: sewage; isolation source: Davis station wastewater (DW) | place: Antarctica: Davis Station | collected 2010-03-01
TCGCTCGGCGGCATCCGCGCGTCGATCTACAACGCCATGACGCCCGCGGCGGTCGCCGCCCTCTGCGCCTTCATGCAGGATTTCGCCGCCTCGCGTTCGGCCTGAGCGCGGCGCCGCATGCGGCGCCTCAGTGCACGGTGCACACCATGCGCAGGCGGAATGGCAGTGTTTTCACCCATGAAGACAATTGCTTGCGCTCGCTTTCAAGCCTCGAAAAGACGTCCAAAACATACAACTCCGAACACAAACAATCAAAGGCTTACCCGGCGATTTGGTGAACGCCAACGGGCACGGCCGCTGCGCCGGCCGTCGACACTGGGGAACTTGAGGGACTATGATTCGTCTTACCAACCCGTCTTACCGAATCGAGGCCAATCGTGGAAACCGTCAAAATGTCGAGCAAGGGGCAAATCGTCATCCCAAAGGCGATGCGGGACTCCCATCACCTTCACCCCGGGGTTGAGTTCGTCATCGTCGAGGAAGGGAACAGCCTGCGGCTGATGCCCGCCTCGGTCGTGAAAAAGGTCACCGTCGAAGAAGTCGGCGGCATCCTTCACCGGCCCGGGCGGAAACCCATGTCCGATGACGATATGCAAGCCGCACTCCGGGCCAAGGCGAAGGCCAGAGACGAAGCCACCAAGCGCGCCAGATGATCGCGCTCGACACCAACATCCTCGCCCGCCTCCTGCTGCGGGATGACGAAGCGCAGTACAAGGCGGCCGCGGCGCTCCTCAAACAGCCCCGCAGCTACACCACGCCGCCGACGGTGCTGATCGAACTGGTCTGGGTTCTGGAATCCACAGACTGCGCTCGCGATACGATTGCGCGCGCCCTTCGTCTGCTATTCAACCTCCCCAACTTCGAACCTCTCGAATTCGATGCCGTGCTGCGCGCCCTCAACTGGTACGAATCGGGAATGGACTTTGCTGACGCGATGCACCTGGCGCTGAGCGGGAAAAGCAAAGCCATCGCTTTCCTCACCTCAGACAAGGCGTTCGCCAAGCGGGCGAAGAAAGAAGGCGCACACCCGCCGGTCGAACTTCTTTGACGGCGCGGAGCATCGGTAGCCGCTTTGACCACGGCGAGACTGGCAGGCTATAGTTCCCGCCTACCGCAACGGGCTGGAAGCTAGACAACTAGGCTGCTTCCGGTCGGTTTAACCCGCGAAATTCAGGCTCTATGGCAAACAAAAAAAACTCAAAAGAAACCACGTCTCCAGTGAGAAAGCCAGTCCCTGAAGATGGTCTAGGTGAGCGACTTAAGACGATCCGAGAGGGTAGAGATTGGACTCAATCGACCCTATCGACTCGAACAAAAATGACAGACCCAAATGGTGAAGGTGTCTCGCGCACAGTTCTGGTTGGGTACGAATCAGGGAAATACAAGCCAGGCGCTAGGGAGATACGATTAATCTCCGAAGCCCTCAACGTAACGCCGAACTGGCTACTCTATGGAACTGAAAAGCCATTTCACACCACGCTACCAAGCATGGCCTTTCTTCAAGGTGATGATGATCTGGAGAAGGCTCTACGAATCGCCCTTGCGCTCCTTATTCTCAAGCCGCATGAGCGAGAATTAATTGGGTCTCTCATGCTGTCTCTCGCGGGGCGCGAGTTAGGTGACGCCAAGCTTTCAGGTCTGATGGTATTCGCAAAAATGTTCACTAAGGAAGCAGTCGAAGGCCTCAAAAAGGAGTTTGGGACTGACTCACTAGAGGAAGTTATTCAAACCCTATCAGAAGGAGCAATGGCAAACTGGGGAACAACGCTGCAGTTCAACGAGGACGGCGACATCATCAAGGGAACGCCGGTATATCCAAAGCCTCCAAATCAGAAGTAGGAATTCCGAATCAAGCCGCAGATCGCGGCTTTTTTTTCGCCCCGAAGTGACAAGTATCGAATCACGTGTCGCTGTAGTTGACTTAGAAAAGTTCGACAACTATAGCTCGTCAATTACAACGACTTTGGTTTTTTAACTTGACAAAAGGAGGCCGCATGAAAATCCCTTCCACTCTTCCCATCACCGCCGAGCAATCGCGCGCATCCCGCTTCCAGCTGGGCCTCACGCAAGCCCAGGTGATCGAGGCCAGCGGCCTCCCCGGCTACAAGCTCAAGCAGTTCGAGACCGGCCGTTTTGTTCCGGACATGCCCTTCCTGGAAAAGCTGCGCGACTTCTACCATGAGCGCGGCATCACCCTCGACCAGGAACCGCCAACCACGCCGGCGAAAAGCGCGCCCCAGGCCGTAGCCGCAGCCACACCCGGCGCAGCCATCTGGAGGCCTGCGCAGCGCATGGTGCTGTACGTGCGCGAGGACTTGGCCGACACCGACCTGATGAAAATCTTCGAACGGATGGACGCAAACGACGCACGGATCGAGAGCATCATCAACGATCGCTTGGATACCGGCTTCCTTTCCAACTATTCCGAGGAAACCGAAGCCAAGAGCCGAGAACTGTTCGGCGCGATGGCGGAGAACTATCTGCTTTTCCGCCAGCTTCAGGGCAGAAACATCCTTTCAGCAGTCCCTGCCTCGCCTCCTGCGACCCATGGCGATCTGGTCGCCGGATTCTTCGCTCAATCCCCTCTGGCAGAACTCAGCACCGGCGATACATCGCCGCCGCCCGCAGCCGATGCAGGTTTCGAAACCGAGCAGGAGGATGCAGCATGAACCCGATCGCCCCCGTAGCGATGCTCGCCGGCAGTGGCAGCGGAAAGGCCGTACTGGTGATCTCCCTGCTCGTTGGCCTTGCGCTGTACGCCCGATCGCAACAGAGCAGCACGCCTCCAAAACAGTAGGAGGCCCCCAATGCCAGCGACCAACGACCTGCAGGCTCGTCTCGATGCCTGCCGAGCCATTCTTCGCGCTTCCAACGATCCAGCCGCACGGATCTGGAACGACGAGTTGAAGAAGAACCACCGACGCCTCCTGCTGCTCGCTGCGGGCCTTCCTGAGGGGCTTGCACGCGAGCGCTGGGAGTCTCTATCGGATGCATACCGTCAACGCATCAAAGACGCCCCTGCGCAATTCGCAGCGTGGGGCGCGCGCATGAATCGCCGGCCGGAGACGTTGCAATGAGCCCCGCCTACGTCCTGCGTATCGGAAAGGGGAAAGCCGCCCTGTTTCTGTCCAACACCGCGATCAGCAGCACCAGCTTCCACCTGACCGACAGCAAGCGCGATGCATTGGCGCTGACGCGCCATGAAGCCGAGGAAATTGCGGTCCAGTATCGCCGGATGAAGGTCGACTTTGAGGTTGTGGAGCTGGACGCATGATCACCCACACCGCAACCCAATCGCCTCCGGCAAAAAAATCCCCGCATGTATTTCTCGGTATAAGTGCGAAATCCGCTGACATCCGCTCTGCTCAAGCGATTCCGGGCAGGCTGGCGGCGAAGGTGGAACGCCATGTTTTGCTGCGGATGTCGCAGCGCCTGGTGTATGACTCGCAGCGCGCGGCCGAAGAGCAAATGCGCGTGTGCTGGTGCCATCGGACGATCATCACGGCGTCGAGCGACGTCGGCGTCCACCGCGTTGCCGATGGATCGAACGCCCGCTTCTCCGGCGTGTCGACCTGCGGCTCTGTGTGGCACTGCCCGGTGTGTGCGGCGAAGATCACCGAGGCCCGCCGCGAGGAACTGAACCGTGCGATGGTGGCGCACGTGCGCGCCCAGGGCGACGCCTACCTGCTCACCCTCACCTTTCCGCACGAAGCCGACCATCCGCTCCCCGAGCTGCTCGAGAAATTCGACAAGGCCATTCGCAAATTCAAGTCCTGCTACCAGTACAAGAACATCCTCGGTAAAGACGGATCGGCCGGTCGGATCGGTAGCGTCCGCAGCCTCGAGGTCACGGTCAGCACAGAGAACGGCTGGCACCCGCATACGCACGATCTGGTGTTCACCAGGTCGGATGGCTTGGGCGAGCGGATGTTCGACGACAGCATCCGCGTCGACGATGCCGGCAACCTGGACAGCGTGGCGATCCAGGAGCTGAAGAAGGCATGGGTCGGAAGCCTGACGAAAGCGGGGCTTGGCGACCAGGCGAAGATCACCTGGATGATGCAGCACGCGCTCAACGTGCGCGGCGGGAAGCATGCGGCTGAGTACATCGCGAAGTTCGGGCGCGACGAGCGCTGGGGCGCAAGTTCCGAACTGACGCGGCCACACGCCAAGATCGGCGCCATCGGCCGCGACGGCGAGATTCTCCACTTCACGCCCTTCCAGCTGCTCCTCTGGGCCGCCAACGACGATGGCTGGTCGATGCATCGATTCCGTGAGTACGCCACCGCTTTCCACGGCAAGCGAATGCTTTCGTGGTCTCCCGGCCTCAAGGCCCGCCTGCTCGGCAGGGATGACGAAACCTCCGACGAGGAAATCGCCGCGGCGCCGCTCGCAGACGAACAACACATCGGCGTGCTCAGCGATGTCCAGTTCGGCGTGCTGCTGTCGCGCAACAAGGTCGGGGAATTTCTCAGCTACACCGCGCGCTGCTGCAGCAATCCTGAGACAGCGCAGGCGGACATCGACGACTACATCGCGGCACTCGAAGCGATCCCAGCAACGCACAGCTACGCGCGCAGGAAGCGGCGAATTTTCGCGGGGAAGGAGATGGGCAACTACGTGGTGGCGAACGAAGCCGCCGCATGAAATGAAAAAGGCGAGTACGCCAGCGACCAAGCCTCGTACCCGCCTCGACCGACCGACTACTGATAGGAGCAATAGCGATGGCCACGAAGAATCATAACGAAAAAGCAGAGTTGCGCAAGTCAATCTCGAACACTCAGGAATGCCATTCGCACGCATTCCAAGCATCTGCCAATGAAGCCTTCCCGGTCACTGCACCGGAATTCACCTTTGATCGACTCTTTGAGAAATACAAGATCGCCCGGCATGGCGATCTACGCGGCTGGTGTCGAGTCGAGTGCGCAGAAATCGTCCTGAGCAGGAGCTTTGCCGGTCGAGATATGGCTACTTTGAGGCGATCGGATATTGCCGCCCATATCGCCAGGCGGCGAGCCAACGGAATCAAGAACTCAACGATAAACCGGGAGCTGGACGTACTGTCGGCAACGATCAACTACGCCGCACTTCATTGGGACTGGCCTCTGCCCAACCCGGTAAAAGGAATGTCGCTGAAACAGCCAGAAGGGCGCCTGCGATGGCTGACCGAAGAAGACGCAGGACGTTTGATCGGCGCAGCGGAATCCGGCATAAACCCATGCTTGGCAGACTTCATCCGCCTTGCTCTGCATACCGGCATGAGAATGAACGAAATGCTCAAGCTGGAGTGGCACCGCGTGAACATGGATGCAAGGCGTATCCATCTGGAAGGCGAACACACCAAGAGTGGAAAGCGCCGCTTTATTCCGCTGAACGAGTCGGCTACGGATGCCCTGCGTGGCCGCCTAGCTTTCCGAATGGAGCACTGCCCGCGCTCCCCGTGGGTTTTTTCCTGGCCCGACGGTAGCCGAGTGCGTCGACTGTGGGAGCAATTCCAGACTGCAAAGAAGCGGGCGGGAATCGAAGATTTTCGCATCCATGACTTGCGTCATACCTTCGCCAGCTGGCTTGTCAGCGCAGGCGTTCCATTGACGGAAGTCCGCGACCTCCTCGGGCACGCCAGCATCAAGGAAACGGAGCGGTACGCCCACTTGGCACCGGACCGGCTGAACAAGGCAGTTGCCATGCTGGATTTGAAAAAAGTTGCTTGACGACGTGGAGGACAACTCATGAAAACGCGTACTTCTTTCCAGCTGCGCATGGACGATACTCCGGAAGCCAACATACGACGCCTGCATGCGTATATCCGAAAACTTCAACGGAACTGCCCGCCAACGCCAACGCCAACGCCAACGCCACTGCAGAGAGTAGGGCGCAAGGCAATTCTGCGCCAGGTGAAATAGCCATGGTCACCAAGCTCATTACGCTGGAAGCTTGGGCCAGCGCCACCTACGGCGAGGCTTCGCCCCACATCAACACGCTGCGCCGATGGGCGCGCGATTCGCTTATCGTGCCGGCGCCGGAAAAGCACGGGCGAACCTACTACCTCCGGCCGGATGCCCGCTACAGAGACTTCCGCGCCCAGGCGCAGGTCCCGGGTCAATCGGGAGCCGTAGCCGGCGCCGGCTCGCGCCTGGTGGATCGCATCGCACCCTGAACCAATGGGCCGCCGCCGTTCTGCAGCTACCCGAGACCTCCCGCCGAACCTCTATGTTCGGCGGGGGTACTATTCCTGGACTGATCCCCGGGACGGAAAGGTCTACTCGCTCGGGCGAGACAAGCGGCAGGCTATCACCCAAGCCATTGAGGCCAACTTGAAACGCCTGGACAGCCTCAACCATGCGCGCCTGGTTGATCGCCTCGACGGCGAGCAGGAATACACGGCTGGCGCTTGGTGCGATCGGTATGAGGCCATTCTGGAAGAACGGAAGCTGGCTCCGGGAACGCTGGCGACCTACCGGCAACGCCTCAAGGCCTTTCGAGATGCCCAGGGAGCCAATCTGATTCGGCACCTATCCACCCGAGACATCGCCGAATTCCTCGCCCCCTGGAAAAGCCGCACCCGCATGGCCCAGGCCCTGCGCTCCCTGCTCCTCGATCTGTTCCGGGAAGCCGTCGCCGCCGGCTGGACAGACGCCAACCCGGTAGAGCCAACCCGGGCACCGCGCCATGAAGTCAGCCGCGCACGCCTGACCCTTGCCGATTACCTAGCTATCCACCAGGCAGCGGCCGGCATGCCGCCATGGGTGCAGCGAAGCATGGAACTCGCCCTGGTCACCGGCCAGCGCCGCGCTGATCTAGCAAAGCTGGGGCCGCGCAATGTCCGCGACGGAAAGCTATGGGTTACTCAGGAGAAGACCGGGGCGAAGGTCTGCATTCCTCTCGTCCTCAAGCTGGAAGCCATTGGCCTATCGGTTGCCGAGGTCATTGAGCGCTGCCGGGATGCGGTCATCAGCCCCTGCTTCCTTCACCATGCCCGCCACGCGGGCCGGGCCAAGCCAGGGGACGCCATCCGGGGGCACAGCCTCGCCGCCTTCTTCGCCCAAGCCCGCGACCTCGCCGGCATCCGCTGGGGGGAAGGCAAAACCCCACCGAGTTTTCATGAGCTACGCTCTCTGTCGGCTCGCCTCTACATGGAACAGGGAATCGACGCCCAGGCCCTCCTCGGGCACAAGTCCGCCGATATGACCTCTGTCTATCGTGACACTCGCGGCGCCGAGTGGATCGAGGTAAAAACCGCCTGATTTCCCTCCGAATTTGGTCAACATTTGGTCAACATTTGGTGAACATCCCGGAAACCCTCGCCAATACTGGCTTCCCAGCCTAATGCACAGTACACACCATGCACGGATCGAAGGAGCGCACGACGTGCTGCACGGCGAGCGGCGTCTTCTCCCCGGCGCCGACCGGCAGGCCGATCAGCGCCTGTTCGAGCGCGCCGGGCGTGCCGGCGACGTCGCGCGGCGAGAAATTCCAGGTGGTCGGCGCGACGATCTGGTAGCCGGCGATCCTGCCGCGCTCGATGCGCAGCCAGTGGCCGAGCGCGCCGCGCGCGGCTTCGACGAGGCCGACGCCCTGCGCTTCGTCGGGCAGCGTCCACTGCGCGCAGAACGGCGCGCCGGGGACCAGCGCGCGCACCCAATCCTCCATCGCCGGAAGCAGGCGGGCGACTTCGAGCAGGCGTGCGACGACGCGCGCCTCGACGTTGCCGCCGCCCGCCTCGGCGAGCAGCGCGCGCGCCAACGGGTGGCCGTCGACGGCCTGCCGGGCGAGCGCGCCGGTCTCGGCGACGCGGCCGGCGTAGCGCGGCGCCTTGCACCAGCTGTAGGCCGGCGGCTTCTCGGCGCAGTCGTTCAGGCCGCCGCCGGCGAGCGGCCGCGTCTCGCCGTGCAGCGGGTGCAGCGGCGCGTCGCCGGCCAGCCAGGCATGGCTGACGTCCTCGGCGACGAGCGCGGCGTCGAAGGGCGCCAGCTGCGCGGCGCCCTGCGTCCACACGCCGCGCGCGAACAGGCAGTCGGCGCCGCGCCCGTAGGCGCCGTGACTGAGGAAAAGATCGCCGGCGCGCCCGAGCGTATCCAGCCGCAGGTCGGCGGCGACGGCGAGGAAGGCGGCGAAATCCGACGCGCGCCCGGCGCCCCAGGCGCGCAGCGCGTCCGGCGTGGCGAGCGCGGCGACGTTCTCTAGCGCGTCGCCGAACAGCGGGCCTTCGAGAAAGGCGCGGAAGTCGCGCAGCACGGCGAGCAGGCGCACCTTCTCGGTCGGCGTCACCGCGCGCGTCGTGCCGCCCGGCTGCAGCGCGAGGCTGTGCGGCCACTTGCCGGCGAGGTAGCCGATCAGGCGCAGGAAATCGGCACGCGCCGGCAGCAGCTCGCGCACGGCCTCGCCCGTCGTCGCCCGGAAGCGGCGCTCGACGCCGGCGTGCCACGGCCGGCCGGCGTACTGCGCGCGCGCGAAGTCGGGCATGAAGAAGAGATAGAAGTGCGTCAGATGGTCGGCGAGGTTCTCCCCGGCGAGGATCAGCTTGTGGGCAAGGCGGCCGTTGTCGGGCATGACGAGGCCGGTGGCGTCGGCCAGCGCGGCGGCGGCGGCGGCCGACTGGGCGACCGAGCAGATGCCGCAGATGCGCGGCACGACGACCAGCGCGTCGAGCGGGTGCTTGCCGACGAGCATCTGCTCGAAGCCGCGGTAGAGCGGCGAGTTCACGCGCGCCGCGGCGACCCGTCCGTCCTCGACGTCGAGCGTCACTTCGAGGTCGCCCTCGACGCGGTTGAACGGGCCGACGGTGAGGCGGCGGCTCACGACGGACGTCTCATTTCGGCCGCCGCTTGCCGAGTGCCGGAGCGACCACCGGATGGTCGGCGCGCGAGTTCTCGCGCACGCGCTTCGGCGTCGCCGACTTGGAGAGCGCGGCGAGCGCGACGAACCACGCCTTCGGCATGTCGATCGGCAGGCCGATCGGAATCCCGGCGACTTTCGGCGTTTCCATGAAGGGGTGGCCGGGCTCCTCGAAGCCCGGCTCGGTGCAGGCGATGCACGCGAAGCCGCCGCGGATGCACGAGCCGACGCCGTTCCACGCGCGCAGGTTGCAGTCGGCATGCGCCTGCGTGCCCTTGCAGCCCATGTTCTCCATCAGGCAGCCGAGGTCGGAATGCTTCTGCGCGCTGGCCTTGAATTCGTAGAACTCGTTTTTCGCGCAGCCGTGATGCACCAGCTGCTCGGCGTAGAAGCGCGGGCGCTGCCAGGCGTCGAGATCGTCCGCGCCGAGCGCGCCGGCGGCGATGGAGAGCAGCGTATCGACGACCCAGCCCGGATGCGTCGGGCAACCGGCGACGTTGATCACCGGCAGGCCGGAGGCAGCGCGGAAGCGCTCGCCGAGCAGACCGCCCGGCGCCTCGCCGTCGAACTGCAGGCCGCAGGCTTCGGTGACGTTGTCGCCGGCGGCGTTGATGCCGCCGAAGGCGGTGCAGGTGCCGATCGCCAGCACGTAGCGGGCCTGCGCCGCCAGTTCGCGCACCCAGTCGATCACCGGCCGCCCGCTGCCGGACAACAGATGGAAGCGGCCGCTGCCCTGCGGCCCGCGCAGCAGCGCGCCTTCGACGCAGAGGATGTCGAAGGGCCGGCGGCCGGCAGCGGCGTCGGCGAGCAGCGTTAGGAATTCGTCGCCGCTCGCTTCCGAAACGGCCGGGTGGAAGACGAGTTCGATGCCGCTCGCCGCGAGCTGCGCGAAGACGCCGGCGCGGCTCTCGGCGCCGAGCAGCGACTGCGTGCAGCCGCCGCAGCCGGAGGCCTGGAACCAGAGCAGGCGGAGCGGGGACGCGCTCGTCGTCGCCATCACTCGCGCTCCAGCCCGTAGCGCACGAGCTTGTTGCGCAGGCCGACGCGCGACAGGCCGAGTTCGGCCGCCGCCTTCGACTTGTTCCAGCGCTGGCGGATCAGCGTTTCCTTGACGACGCGCGCCTCGAGCGCGTCCATGCGCTCCTTGAGCCCGCCGCTGCTGCCGATCAGCGAGAGCAGTTCGTCCTCCTGCTGATCGACCGCCGGCGTGCGCAGGATGCGCGGCGCCAGCAGGTCAGCACCGAGGCGCGGCGTGTCGGCGAGCGCGAGCATGCGCAGGATCTCGTTCTGCAGTTCGCGCACGTTGCCCGGCCAGCGGTAGGCGGCGATGCAGGCCAGCGCTTCGTTGGTGAAACCGGCGCAGGATTTGCCGAGGGCGCGCTGCGAAGCTTCGAGCAGGCGGCCGGCGAGCAGCGGGATGTCCATCGTGCGCTCGCGCAGCGGCGGCACGTGCAGCGTCACCGTGTTCAGGCGGTAGAAGAGGTCTTCGCGGAAGCGCCCGGCGCGCACGTCGGCTTCGAGGTCGCGGTTGGTCGCGGCGACCACGCGCACGTCGACCGAGAGCGGACGCGCGCCGCCGAGCGGGCGGAACTCGCCCTCCTGCAGGACGCGCAGCAGCTTGACCTGGAAGGCCGGGCTCGTCTCGCCGATCTCGTCGAGGAAGATGGTGCCGCCGTCGGCCTGCTGGAAGAGGCCGACGCGATCCTCGTAGGCGCCGGTGAAGGCGCCGCGCTTGTAGCCGAACAGCTCGGCTTCGAGCAGCTGGTCGGGCAGCGCGCCGCAGTTCTCGACGACGAAGGCCTTGTCGGCGCGCCGGCTCTGGTAGTGGATGGCGCGCGCCAGCATTTCCTTGCCGGTGCCCGATTCGCCGGTGATCAGCACCGAGAGGTCGAAGGGCGCGAATTTCTCGACCAGCGTGCACACCGCGTGCATCGGGCTGCCCGGCGTGCGCGCGAGGCCGTCCAGGCCGAACTCGCGCTTGACGCGTTCGTACTTCATCTCGACGCGCCTGGCGAGCACCGGTTCGGCGGCGCGCAGTTCGACCGAAAGGCGCTGGTTCTCCTGCTGCAGGCGCCAGACGTTGGCCGCCGCCTGCAGCGTCAGGAGCAGCTGCTCGGGCTGCCAGGGCTTGAGCAGGTACTGGTAGATGCCGGCCTCGTTCACGCCGGCGATGATGTCCTCGGCCTCCGAGTAGCCGGAGAGGATGATGCGCACGGTGTCGGGCCACTGGCTGCGCACGTCCTTGAGGAAGTCGACGCCGCTGCGGCCGGGCATGCGCTGGTCGCAGACGACGACCTGCACCCACTCGCGTTCCATGATCTTCTGCGCTTCCTCGGCGCTCGCCGCGGCGAACACCTCGAAGTCCTCCTCCAGCGTGCGGCGCAGCGCTTCGAGCGAACGCACCTCGTCGTCGACGACGAGGACGGTGGGGAGTTTCGCTTTCGCTTCCTTGATGTTCATGCCGGGACGCTCCAGCCGAGGTCGCGATGGACGGCGAGGTGGCGCGGCGTCCACGAATGCGGCGACTTGTGCACGAAGTGGTAGCGCGCGACGTGGTAGCTCGGATCGAAGCCGTAGAAGTTGCGCCGCATCTGCGCCAGCTCCTCGGCGCGGTAGGCGGCGAGCGGCTTTGCCGCCTCGTCGGCGGCGCGCTTCGCGCGCTTGGCCTGCAGGCGCGCGTCGAGATCCGGCGCGGCGGCCAGCTCGGCGGCGCGGCGCGCGACGTCGACGCGGAAGGCCTGCGGGTCGGCCGCCAGGCAGGCGTCGAGAAAACCCTGCGCGACGCCACCCGCCGCCGTCATCGGCAGGCGGTTCTGCATGATCGCGCGCGCGCCCTCGGCGCCGACGCGCGGTGGCAGCAGATAGGTCCAGTATTCGGAACCGTAGAGGTTGCCCATGTTCTTGTAGTGCGGGTTGAGCAGCACGCCGTCGCGCGCCCACACGTAGTCGGCGGCGCGCGCCAGGAAGCAGCCGCCGGCGCCGCAGTTGCCCTGCAGCGCGGCGACGGTGAGCTGCGTGCCGGTGGTGATGATCGCCTCGGCGAGGTCGTCGATGGCGTTGATGTTGGCCCACGACTCGTCGGCCGGCGAGTCGTCACCATCCGCCGCTTCGATCGTGTTGAGGTGGATGCCGTTCGACCAGCAGTCGGCGCCGCCCATCAGCACCAGCACCTGCGTCGGTCGCGCGCAGGCCCAGCGGTAGGCGGCGAGCAGGCGTTCGCACTGGCGCGTGCTCATGGCGCCGTTGTAGAAGTCGAAATGCAGGAAGCCGACGGCGCCCCTGCCCGCACTCTCCGCACCATCCGCGCCGCGCCCGGCATGCTCTTCGTAGCGGATGTCCTGCCAGGTCGCGCGGCTTTCCGCCCACCAGCCGGCGAGCGGGATTTCCGGCAGCGTGGCGGCCTCGGGGAAAGCCAGCGTCGCCGGCAGCTTGATGTCGCCCGCGCGCTTGACGTGGCCGATCCACACGGCGCCGTCGACGGTGGCGCGCAGCAGCGCCGTCTCGCGGCGGGCGAGCAGCGCGCCGGCGCGAGCGCCGAAACTCGCGCCGTGCAGCGCCGCCTCCTCGCACGCGTCGAACAGGTGGCAGGGCGTATCGAACAGCGTGTCGGCGACGCCGGGAAAGCCGTCGGCCGCGTCGATCTTCGCCAGCACGGTCGCCGTCGTGTCGCGTGCCCAGTCGATGCGCCGCTCGTCCTGCCGGAGCAGCGGACGCGCGCGACCGCGCACGTCCGGATCGGCGTGGTCGGGCACGACCGGCGCGTAGCCGCCGGCGGCGAAACGCTCGACGGCGCGCAGCACGGCACGCGTCGCGGCTTCCGTGACTTCGACGCGGTAGAGGCTAGACTTCTTCGCCGCGCGCATGGCGAAGGTCTCGCTCGCCCAGACCGGGCCGGCGTCCATCTCGGCCTCGGCCTGCAGCACGGTGACGCCCCATTCGCGCTCGCCGTCCTGGATCGCCCGGTCGAGCGCCGACGGGCCGCGGTCGCCGACGATGCCGGGATGCACGATCAGGCAGGCGTGCCGGCGCCAGATCGACTCGGGAATCGCGCGGCGCAGATAGGGCGCGACGATCAGATCGGGGCGGAAGAGCGCGACGGCCTCCTCGGCGACCGCGTCGGCGATGTCGAATTCGATGCCGACCTGGTGGCCGCGCGCCGTCAGCTCGCTGAACAGGCGCTGCGTCAGGCCGTTGAAGGCGTGGGTCAGAAAAAGGATGCGCATCCGGCTATTTCCCCTCATTCGACGCGTTCAGGGCCATGTCGGCAGGATTTTTTGCACCGCACAACAACGGGGCAAGCACTCCGCCGCAAGGGTTTCCGAACCGCCGCCACTCAGAACGCATAGACATACCACTTTCGTCTTATTTTTCACCGGCTTAGCCTGCGCTAGCATGGCTAAGCCGTCCCTCGCCGGACGACCCAGGGAGCCGTCAATGCAAAAAACATCAACGCCGCGCCGTGCGAGCGTGCCGACCGTCCGCCGCGCGCGCCGCCTGCGCTTCATCGCCGCCGTCCGCTTCGTCGACGGGCGCCGCCAGCAGTTCTCGGTCGACAACGCGAGCGACCACGCCGACGCCCGCCGCATGGTCTTCGAAGAGCTGAGCGACGTCGCTTCCGCCGTCATCGCCACCTACCGCTGAGCGCCACGTTCCGCCGCACCGCGCGTCAGCAGATGCGCGGCAGCTGTTCGCCGGTCAGCCAGTCGACGATGCGCCGGCCGCCGAACCCGGTGGTCATCTGCACGAAGTGCTGCGCGTCCTCGTGCACGCTGCCGATGAGCGCCGCGCGTTGCCCGAGCGGGTGCGCGCGCATCGCCGCGAGCAGGGTCTCCGCGTCCTCCGGCGCGACGACGGCGAGCAGCTTGCCCTCGTTCGCCACGTAGAGCGGGTCGAGCCCAAGGAACTCGCAGGCCGCCGCCACTTCCTGGTTCACCGGCAGCGCGCGCTCCTGCAGCATCATGCCGACGCCCGACTGGCGGGCGATTTCGTTGAGCGTGGTGGCGACGCCGCCGCGCGTCGGGTCGCGCAGCACGCGGATCTGCGCGCCGCTCGCGCGCATCGCGGCGACCAGTCCGTGCAGCGCGGCGGTGTCCGATTCGATCGGCGCCGAGAAGCCGAGGCTCTCGCGCTGCGCCATGATCGCCATGCCGTGGTCGCCGATGCTGCCGGAAACGATGATCCTGTCGCCCGGCCGCGCGCGGTCGCCGGAAAAGTCCTCGCCGTCGCGCACGACGCCGACGCCGGTGGTCGTGATGAAGACGCCGTCGCCCTTGCCCTGCTCGACGACCTTGGTGTCGCCGGTGACGACCGGCACGCCGGCCTCGCGCGCGGCGCGCGCCATCGATTCGACGAGGCGCGCCAGATCGGCGAGCGGAAAGCCCTCCTCGAGAATGAAGCTGGCCGCCAGATACAGCGGCGTCGCGCCCATCACGGCGAGGTCGTTGATCGTGCCGTGCACCGACAGGCAGCCGATGTCGCCGCCCGGGAAAAAGAGCGGCGAGACGACGTGCGCGTCGGTCGCCATGACGAGGCGCCCCCCCGCGCCGAAGGCCGCGGCCGGCATGACGGCGCCGTCGTTGCCCTGCGCCAGGAATTCGTTGCCGAGGTGGCGCGCGAACAGTTCCTCGATCAGCTGCGCCATCGCCCGCCCGCCGCTGCCGTGCGTCATGTCGACGCGGCCGTGCTTGAGGTCGAGCGGCCGGACGTAGCCCTTGCGGACCTCGCCCTTGCGCCCCGCGTCCTGCTGTCCTGCGTCCCTGGCTACCGCGCTCATGCCCTCGCTCCCGATGCGTCCTTGTAACGTCCGTAGGTGTAATGCGCCGCGCAGGCGCCCTCCGAGCTGACCATGCACGAGCCGACCGGATTTTCCGGCGTGCAGACCGTGCCGAAGATCTTGCAGTCCTGCGGCTTTTTCACGCCGCGCAGGATGGCGCCGCATTCGCAGGCCTTGTTGTCGGGCACGCTGCGATAGTCGACGGCGAAGCGGCGCTCGGCGTCGAAAGCGGCAAATTCTTTGCGGATGCGCAGGCCCGAGTACGGCACGAGGCCGAGGCCGCGCCACTCGAACTGGCGGCGCAGCTCGAAGACTTCGGCGACGAGGTTCTGCGCTTTGAGGTTGCCGTCGCGCGTCACCGCCCGCGAAAACTCGTTCTCGACGACGGCGCGCCCGGCGTTGACCTGCTTGACCAGCATCAGCACGGCCTGCATCACGTCGAGCGGTTCGAAGCCGGCGATCACCACCGGCTTGCGGTATTCCTCGGCGAAGAATTCGTAGGGGCGGCTGCCGATGATCGTCGATACGTGCGCCGGGCCGATGAAGCCGTCCAGCGGCACGGTGCCGAACTGGCGCACCTCCGGCGATTCGAGGATGTTGCTGATCGCCGACGGCGTCAGCACGTGGCAGCAGAGCACCGAGAAATTCTTCAGGCCGAGCGCCTGCGCCTGGCGGATCGCCACGGCGGTCGGCGGCGTCGTCGTCTCGAAACCGATGGCGAAGAAGACGACCTGCCTCTCCGGATGCTTCTGCGCCAGCGCGACGGCGTCGGCGCTCGAATAGACCATGCGCACGTCGCCGCCGCGCGCCTTCGCCTTGAACAGCGAAAGGCCGTCCGAGGCCGGCACGCGCAGCGTGTCGCCGTAGGTGCACAGCGTGACGCCGGCTTCCAGCGCGAGGCGGATGGCCATGTCCACGCGGCCGATCGGCAGCACGCAGACCGGGCAGCCGGGGCCGTGGATCATGCGCACGTTGTCCGGCAGCAGGTCGGAGACGCCGTAGCGCGAGATGGCGTGCGTGTGGCCGCCGCAGAACTCCATGAAGTGGTAGCGGCGCGCCGGGTCGGCGGCCTGGCGGATGGCGGCGAAGAGGCCGGTGGCCAGTTCGCCGTCGCGGAATTCGTCGATGTATTTCATGCGTCGGCGCTCAGTGCAGGGCGCTCGCCGCGTCGCGCAGGGCGGCATCGCCCAGCTCGGCGAACAGGGCCAGCGTATTCTCGGCCTCCTCGGGGTCGAGGCGGGTCAGCGCGTAGCCGACATGCACGATGACGTAGTCGCCGACGCCGACGTTGTCGACGAGCGCCAGCGAGATTTCCTTGCGCATGCCGGCGACGTCGATCAGCGCTTGTTCGTCGCCGCGCAGTTCGACGACGCGGCAGGGGATGGCGAGGCACATGTCAGGACTCCGCGAGGTGCTGCAGGGCGACCCACGCCTGCCCGAGCGCGAGGCCGCCGTCGTTCGGCGGCAGGCGGCGCGCTTCGAGCAGCCGGTAGCCGTGCGCGCCGAGGCGCGCGCGCAGGCCGCGCGCGAGGATCTGGTTGAGGAAGCAGCCGCCG
>RCMZ01000635.1_pt1 | contig 16150 bp, 16 predicted proteins | sample 2041141 | NCBI WGS metagenome assembly RCMZ01 (sample SAMN09708263, study PRJNA481090) | Wastewater metagenome, whole genome shotgun sequencing project. | biome: sewage; isolation source: Davis station wastewater (DW) | place: Antarctica: Davis Station | collected 2010-03-01
TTGCGCAGTTTTGAAACAAGCTATTCGGCGTTCGGCGTTCGGCGTTCGGCGTTCGGCGTTCGGCGTTCGGCGTTCGGCGTTCGGCGTTTCAGAGCCAGCGCCAGAGCCAGAGCCAGAGCCAGAGCCAGAGCCAGAGCCAGACGTTGCACCGCTGCGCATATTTTTTGCTTGTGTCCAGATACACTTTTATTCCCCACCCTGCCAAGGACCTCCCATGACCACTCGCCGCATCTTCACCGGACGCCTGCTCTGCACCTCCATGGCCCTCTCGGCCGCCATGGCGATGGCGCCCTCTTTGGCCACCGCGCAGTCCAAGCTCAAGGTCGCGGCGATCTACACGGTGCCGTTTGAGCAACAGTGGGTCAGCCGCATTCACAAGGCGCTCAAGGCCGCCGAGGCACGTGGGGAGATCGAATACAAGGCCAGCGAAAACGTCAGCAATGCCGACTACGAACGCGTGATGCGCGAATACGCCACGGGCGGCAACCAGCTCATCGTGGGCGAAGCCTTTGCGGTGGAAGCCGCCGCCCGCAAGGTGGCCAAGGACTTCCCCAAGACGTCCTTTTTGCTGGGCTCCTCCGGCAAGCCGCAGGCGCCCAACTTCAGCGTGTTCGACAACTACATCCAGGAGCCCGCGTATCTCTCCGGCATGGTCGCGGGTGGCATGACCAAGACGAACAAGATCGGCATGGTGGGCGGTTTTCCCATCCCCGAAGTCAACCGCCTGATGCACGCCTTTATGGCAGGCGCCAAAGAGGTGAACCCCAAGGTCGAGTTCACCATCACCTTCATCAACAGCTGGTTTGACCCACCGAAGGCCAAGGAAGCCACCTTCGCCATGATCGACAAGGGCGCCGACGTGCTCTACGCCGAGCGTTTTGGTGTATCTGATGCCGCCAAGGAGAAGGGCAAGCTCGCCATTGGCAACGTGATCAACACCCAAGAGCAATACCCCGACACGGTGGTCGCATCGGCCCTGTGGCACATGGAGCCCAGCATCGACCGCGCCCTCCAACTCGTGAAATCCGGCAAGTTCACTGCCGAAGACTATGGCCCGTATTCGACGATGAAACACAAGGGCTCTGAACTGGCCCCACTCGGCACGTTCGAGAAGAAGGTGCCTGCTGACATCGTCGCCAAGGTCAAGGCCAAGCAGGCCGACATCCTTGCGGGCAAGTTCACCGTGAAGGTGGACGACACCCAGCCCAAATCCACCGCCAAGTGATGGCGGCAGGCGCCGCCCCCCTTTCAGCCGCACCGGGGGCCGCTGATGCGGCGCCCGTTCTGCGTCTGTCGGGCATCACCAAGCGCTTTGGCAACCTCGTCGCCAACGACGGCATCAGCCTGACCCTGGCGTGTGGCGAGGTGCTGGCCCTGCTGGGCGAGAACGGCGCGGGCAAGTCCACGCTGATGTCCATTCTGTTCGGGCACTACGTGGCCGACGAAGGAAGCATTGAAGTCTTTGGCCAGCCCTTGCCCCCAGGCCAGCCACGCGCGGCGCTGGCAGCGGGCATTGGCATGGTGCACCAGCACTTCACGCTGGCCGACAACCTGACAGTGCTGGACAACGTGCTGCTGGGCACCGAGCCGTTGTGGCAGCCGTTCTCGCGCCGCAGCAGTGCGCGCGCCAAGCTGTTGGCCGTGTCGCAGCAGTTTGGGTTGCCAGTGGATTCCGACGCCCGCGTGGGCAGCCTCTCGGTGGGCGAGCGCCAGCGGGTCGAGATTCTGAAAGCGCTCTACCGGGGCGCACGCATCCTCATCCTGGACGAACCCACCGCCGTGCTCACACCACAAGAGAGCGAGGCGCTGTTCGACACCCTCGCGCAGATGGTGGCGCAGGGCCTGTCGATCATCTTCATCAGCCACAAACTGGGCGAGGTGCTGCGCGTGTCGCACCGCGTAGCCGTGTTGCGCCAGGGCCAGCTGGTGGCCGAGGCGCCTGCGCAGGGCACTACGCAGGGGCAATTGGCGCAATGGATGGTAGGCCACGCCATCGAAGCCGCAGCCCGGCGCCCTGCCCGGCTGGTGGGCGCGCCCGTGTGCACCCTCGCCAACGTCAGCACCGCGCCCACGGGCCGCGACCGGCTGCGCCAGGTGTCGCTCACACTGAACGCGGGCGAGATCGTGGCGATTGCCGGCGTGTCGGGCAACGGCCAAGTGGCGCTGGCCGACGTGTTGTGTGGCGTGCGATCGCCCACCGCGGGCCAGGTCACGCTGCGGGGCGCCCCGCTGAAAGCCAACCCCGCGTGGCTGGTCGAACAAGGGGTGGCCCGCATCCCCGAAGACCGCCACGCCGTGGGCGTGGTGGGCGATTTGCCGGTGTGGGAGAACGCCGTGTCCGAACGCCTGCGCAGTCATTGGTTTGCGCACCCGTGGTTCCGCGCTTTCTGGGTAAAGCGCGGCGCAGCGCGCGCACATGCCCAGCGCGTGGCCGAGACGTTTGACGTGCGCGGCGGCGGCCCCGACACGCCCGCGCGCTCACTTTCGGGTGGCAACATGCAAAAACTGATTCTGGGGCGCGCGCTGATGCCGCCGCACGACGACGCGGGCCACAACGCATTGGCGCCAAAACTTATCGTGGCCCACCAGCCCACCTGGGGCCTGGACATCGGCGCCGTGATGTTTGTGCAGCAGCAGCTCATCCATGCGCGCGACGGCGGGGCTGCCGTGCTGCTGATTTCGGATGATCTGGACGAAGTGCTGGCGCTGGGCGACCGCGTGGCGGTGATGCATGACGGGCAACTGAGCGAGGCTCGGCTTGCGCAAGAATGGACGCGCGAGGCGATTGGGATGGCAATGGCGGGGGCCGCTCACGTTCGGCCTGGCCACACCAGCTTGCCCCGCTAGCCAGTCGATCCCGGTAGACGGGATCAATCGTCCTCAAACAATCAAAAATCAAGCGTCGACAATATGCAGATCTCTTTGGATTCCATCATGATTTATGCGCGTGATATGAAAACCACAGCGCACTTTTACAGCCGGTTTTTTCACTTCAAAGCATCCGGCGAAATCGTGGAGGGATTAATGGATCTGACCTCTGAAAACGGAGGCGCCAGCATCGTTATCCATCAAGCTGCGAAAAGCGTAAAGCTGGGCCAAGCCGGTGTGAAACTGACTTTTAGCGTGCCGGACATCGCAACATTTATTGATTCATCAGCCAAAGCGGGTCTGGTATTCGGCCCCGTACACCAGGCCAATGGCTATCAATTTGCGAACACCAAAGACCCCGATGGCAACTCCGTGAGCATTTCCAGCAGGGCATTTCGATCAGACCGCGCCGATCCGGCCCAATAAAAATCAATCAACAGAATCTTCCCAAAAGCACGCCAGACCATGCGACTCGAAAAACGCAACCACACCTCCCCCGCCGCCTATGTGCTGGCGCCCGTGGGCGCCGTGGTGTTCACGCTGCTCATCAGCGGCCTGCTGGTGTTGTGGGCTGGGGCGCCCGTGGGGCAGACGTATGCGCTGCTGTTGCAAGGCGCATTCGGGTCGGTGTTTGCGGTGACCGAAACGTTGACCCGCGCCACGCCGCTGATTCTGACCGGGCTGGCAGCCGCCGTGGCGTTTCGGGCGCGGCTGTTCAATATTGGGGCGGAGGGGCAGCTCTACGCCGGGGCGCTGGCTGCCGTGGCGGTGGGCGGCATGCATGGGGGCACGGGGCTGGAGTGGTCGCCCTACGTGCTGTTCCCGCTCATGATGCTGGCGGCGGCCTTGGCGGGCGCGCTGCTGCTGCTGGGCCCAGCGCTGATGAAGGCGCGGCTGGGGGTGGACGAGGTGGTGACCACGCTGCTGTTCAACTTCATCATGCTGCTGCTGGTGTCAGCGCTGCTCGATGGGCCGATGAAAGACCCGCTTTCGATGGGCTGGCCCCAAAGTGTGGCGCTGCAGGGTGATATGGAACTGAGCAAACTGGTGCCACAAACGCGGCTGCACACGGGGCTGCTGTGGGCGGTGTCGCTGGCGGTCATTTTGTGGGCGTTGCTGCGGCGCACGGTGCCGGGGTTCGACATTCGCGCTGCGGGCGCCAACGCACGCGCCGCTGCATTTGCCGGGGTGCCCATTACGCGCACGGTGGTGATGGTGGCCCTGCTCTCGGGCGGGCTGGCGGGGCTGGCGGGGGCCATCGAGGTAGCGGGCCGCACGGGCTATGTGACGCTCGATATGTCGCCTGGCTACGGCTACAGCGGCATTGTGATTGCCATGCTGGCCGGGTTGAACCCGCTGGGCGTGATCGCTGCGGGCACGTTTGTGGCGGGTGTGCTGGTGGGGGCCGACAGCATGAGCCGCGCGGTGGGCGTGCCCACCTACATCGCCGATGTGATCGTGGCAACCTCGCTGATTGCGGTGTTGGTGGCTGGGCTGCTCACGCAGTACCGGGTGCGCTGGAAGTGAGGACGCCATGAACATCTGCCACCACCCAAATTTCAAGCCAAATTGGCCTCTAGCGCTTATCTATCAAGCGCTAGCAGCTATCAATAATGAAGTAAATACTACGGGAGCGGGCGCATGACCGAGTTGCTCGACATCCTGGCCAACCCTTCTTTCTGGATTGCCACCCTGCGCGTGGCGACCCCGCTCATCCTGGGCACGCTGGGTGTGCTGTTGTGCGAGCGTGCGGGGGTGCTGAACCTGGGCATTGAAGGGATCATGGTCGCAGGCGCGTTCACCGGCTGGCTGGCGGTGTATGCGGGCTATGGGCTGTGGACAGGGGTGCTGGTGGCGGCGCTGACAGGCGCGGCGTTTGGGCTGCTGCATGCGTGGCTGACCGTGGGGCTGGCACTGTCGCAGCACGTGTCGGGTTTGGGGATCACGCTGCTGGCCACGGCGCTCAGCTACTACGGCTACCGCGTGAGCTTTCCCAAAGTGAATACGCCCCCCACCATCGAGCCTTTTGCGGCGATGGACTGGCTACCGATTCCCATCTTGCAAGACCAGACGCCGCTCACGCTGCTGGCTTTGCTGCTGGTGCCGCTGCTGGCCTGGGGGCTGCTGCGCACGCCGCTGGGCCTGGCCGTGCGCATGGTGGGCGAAAACCCGCAGGCTGCCGAGGGCCAGGGCATCTCGGTGGCGGCCACACGCACCGGGGCCATCGTGGCGGGCTCGGCGCTGATGGGCGTGGCGGGCTCGTTCCTCACGCTGTCGGCATTCAACGCGTTCTTTTTCAACATGGTCAACGGGCGCGGCTGGATCTGCGTGGCACTGGTGGTGTTTGCGTCGTGGCGGCCCGGCAAGGCGCTGCTGGGCGCCCTGCTCTTCGCGTTTTTTGATGCACTGCAATTGCGGCTGCAACAGGCGGGCGATGCCTGGCTGCCGTACCAGGTGTATTTGATGCTGCCGTACCTGCTGTCCATCCTGGCGCTGGTGCTGGTGGCGCGCAAGGCGGCGTATCCGCAGGCGCTGATGAAGCCGTACCGAAAGGGCGAGCGTTGAGCCACCCACAAGCAGCCCTGTGCCGGTGGCTGGCAGCCGTGGCGCTGGCGTGCGCGGGCAACGCCCACGCGCTGGGCATGGACATGGCCTACGGGTCGTTTGCCACCGCGCCCGATGTGGACTGGATCAAGGTGTGCGGCACGTGGCCTGCGCCCGTGAAGACCGGCGAGCGCGACCAGGGCAGCGGCATGTACCGCATCGTGCATGCCACGCGCTACGGCCAATCGTTTTTGTACCTGCAGTGGATCGTGCGCGATGGCAGTGACAGCGCCACCGAAGTCCACACCGAGGGATTTGCCGCCATCAACAACGACCATGCCGAGATCACTCTGAGCCAGATGAACTGCCAGCCCACGCGCCGGGGCATTCGCTTTACGGCGCGGGCACAGTCGGGGCACGATGGCAGTGTGTTTCGCCTCACCATTGATGCAGGACACACACCGGGCGAGTTGCGCTATCGCACCTCGCAAAAGCGCTGAGCCGTGAGCCACGGGCCCGTGATGTCGTCCACACCCACCCCATTGCCACCCACCGTGCTGGCACGCTGGCAGGCATTGACCACCGACGCCAACCCGACCACGGTGTTGCCCGATGGTTGCAGCGACCTTATCTTGCACATCGGCGCGGACGGCCATGCGGACTGGCATGTCTCGCCCCTGGCCGATACCGCGATGGCGGTGCCCGGACACGCGGGGGAGTTTTGGCGCGGCTACCGCTTGTGCCCCGGCACCACCGTGCACAGCCACGCACTGCTGCTTTCTGCGCAGGCCCTATGGCAGCAAGCCCGCCACAAGGCCGACACCACGTCACACCTCGGCCACGGCAACCTCGGCCTGGGGGCTGCGCTGGAAGCTGCGCTGCTGGAAGCCATCGACACCCATACACGCATGGACGCACGCGTGCAAGAAACCCTGCAAGCCCTGGCGCATGCCCGCTCGGTCGGTGCGGCAGCGCGGGGGTTGGGCGTCTCCGAGCGCAGCATGGAGCGCATCACCCAACGCGCCACGGGTCAGCCGCCCCGCTTCTGGCGTGGACTGGCGCGGGTGCGCAACGCAGCCCAGGCGCTGGGCACGCAGCAGCCACTGGCCGAGATAGCGGCTGACCATGGCTATGCCGACCAGTCCCACTTCAGTCGGGAATGCCAGCGCTGGCTAGGGCAAACACCTGCGGCGCTGCGCTGCAGCCCGCAACGGCTGGCCGCCGTGGCGCAGGCCGGCTATGGCTGAAGCGGATGGGAACGCCTCACCCATGCCCATGCGGCAGCGGCCGGGCACTGGCTTTGACTCCGGTAGCGGCTCTGACTCGGGCTCTGACTCGGGCTCCGGCCTGTGCAGGCAACTTCACTCAAGCCGCTGCAGACCCCACGGGGGTGCACAGCTCCACCAAAGCACCGTTGATATCCGCCACATAGGCCACGGTCTGGCCCCACGGCATTTGCTCGGGGGCCTGCACCAGCAGCGCGCCGGCATCCACGGCGCGCTGCACTGCGGCGGCCACATCGGGCGTGGTGAACGCAATCTCGAAACTGGGGGCTTTGGCCGACGCACGCTGCGGGTTCTTGCCCAGCTCGGTCATCAGGCGCAACGACGAGAAGGCCAGCGCGGTGGCGCCGGTTTCCAGCTCGCCAAAATCACCGGCCTCGTGCACAAAGCGGGCCTGCAAGCCAAACGCGGCTTCATAAAAGGCAATGGTTTGAGGTACGTCTTCAACGTAGAGAATCGTGTAGCCAAATTGCATGCAATATTCCTTGAAAAAATGGGGCAAGCGGAACCGACCTCTTGCAGCGCAAGCTTAGGCGCACCTGCGGCCCCCGTCTTGAAGAAACCCGACAACCCACACCACTGGGCAATCCACCATGCTTGACCTGCTGATCCACAACGCCACGCTGCCTGACGGCCGCCAGAACATGTCCATCGCCGTGCAGGGCGGCCGCATCGCGGAAGTGACCGAGGGCCTGCAGGCCCCGGCGCATGAGGCGGTGGATGCAGGCGGCCTGCTGGTCAGCCCGCCGTTTGTGGACGCGCATTTCCATATGGATTCCACCCTGAGCTACGGCCAGCCGCGTGTGAACGAAAGTGGCACCTTGCTCGAAGGCATCGCGCTCTGGGGCGAGTTGAAGCCGAACCTGACACACGACGCCATCGTGCAGCGCGCCCTCGCCTACTGCGACTGGGCCGTGGCGCGTGGTTTGCTGGCCATTCGCAGCCATGTGGACACCAGCCACCCCAGCTTGCTGCCGGTGCATGCCTTGCTGGATGTGAAGCAGCGCGTAGCGCCCTACCTGGACCTGCAACTGGTGGCGTTTCCGCAAGACGGCGTGCTGCGCGCACCCGGTGGACTCGACAACCTCAAGCGCGCGCTGGAGCTGGGGGTGGACGTGGTGGGCGGCATTCCGCACTTTGAGCGCACCTATGCCCACGGCACCGAAAGCGTGAAGCTGCTGTGCGAGCTGGCCGCCAACCTGGGCAAGCGCGTGGACATGCACTGCGACGAATCCGATGACCCGCATTCGCGCCACGTGGAAACGCTGGCCTATGAAACCCAGCGGCTAGGCCTTCATGGCCGCGTCACCGGCTCGCACCTCACCTCCATGCACAGCATGGACAACTACTACGTGAGCAAGCTCATCCCGCTGATGGCCGAGGCCGACCTGGGCGTGGTGGCCAACCCGCTCATCAACATCACGCTGCAGGGCCGGCACGACACCTACCCCAAACGCCGGGGCATGACCCGTGTGCCCGAGCTGATGGCCGCAGGCATGACGGTGGCGTTTGGCCACGACTGTGTGCTGGACCCCTGGTACAGCGGCGGCAGTGCCGACATGCTGGAGGCCGCACACATGGGCCTGCATGTAGGCCAGATGACCAGCCAGGCGGCCATGCGCCAGTGTTTTGATGCGGTGACGGTGAACCCCGCCCGCCTGCTGGGCCTGGAGGGCTACGGCCTGGCTGCAGGCAACCACGCCGACTTTGTGCTGCTGCACGCGCGCAATCCGGTCGAGGCAATCCGCCTGCGCGCGGCGCGGCTGGGCGTGTGGCGGCGCGGGAAAAAACTGGCCAGCAGCCCCGCACCGACTGCAACGTTGGATATCACCGGGCGCCCCGATACGGTGAGTTTTCTGACCCGCACCTGATCTATTTATCAAAACAAGCTGCAGTGCTTTCACACAAAGCACTCATTGCTACATAATAAATAGCAAAAGAACCTGCAGCCCATTGACTTCGCAACGCTGGCGTTAGTCCTTTGAACCGGTTCTAAGCCTTTGGCAGCGCGGTTTGCGGGGTGGATGTGCAAACAGCCAAGCGCTGCGCTGTTACGCCCAGGGCCAGGGCCAAGCACGAGCCCTGGCTGACGCGGCGGCACAAACACATCGGCTTAAGCGAGACTTTCAGCGGCTGCACGCTTGGCATGCGCTTCATGCGGTGCCACCGCCTGATCAGGCCTCACCAGCAACGCCTGAACATCCTGCAACTCCACACGGTTGCGGCCACGCTGCTTGGCGAGATACATCGCCTCGTCCGCTCGCTGGAGCACCTCCTCTGCAGATTCCCCAGGCATACACAGCACCACGCCAATACTCACGGTTAGGCGGATATCTCCGCCCGCCTCGGTCGCGCTGTCCATGCGCTGCACCTCGACCAGCGCACGCAGGCGCTCTGCCACCGCGGCGGCACCCTGGCCATCGGCGTTGGGCAAAAAGATAGCGAACTCTTCACCGCCCAATCGCCCCATGACATCCTCCTTGCGCAGGCAGCGGTTCGCGAGCTGCACAAAGTGGCGCAACACGCCGTCGCCGGCGCGGTGCCCCCAGGTGTCGTTGATGGACTTGAAGTGGTCCAGGTCCATCAGCAGCACAGGCAATGGTGCACTGGTGCGCAGACTGTTGCTGATGGCTTTGTCGAGCAACAAAAGGAAGGCCCGCCGATTGAAGACATGGGTGAGTGGGTCAATCTCTGCAAGGCGGCGAAGTGCCGTGGTGATGTGCTCGTTGGTGAGAATCAGTACACCAAACGCCACAGACACCACCATCACATTGGCCTCAAGCACGACAAACTGGGAGATCAGATCCATCAAGCTGCTGTCTGCCCCCTCACCCACCGAGCGCAGGGAGAGATGAAATACCACAGGCCTCAGAAACAAAAAAATGCCATGGGCACCCACGATGCCCGCAAACAGATAGCGGGCAGGCACCAAGCGAATGTCACCCTTTGCCATGGTGCGGGCGGTGAGCAGGAAAAACGCCCCCGAGAAACCACTCGCCAGCACAAAGCGGGCGCCGGGTTTCGCGTGAACTTCGGTGAAATAAATGGACAACCCCAGCAACACGGCGACCACGACACCAATCACAGCCTGCACGCGGCATGGAGGCGGCTTTCGGCCCATGTAAGCACGGCTTGCGAGCCAGCAAAGGATGGCTGCCGCCGCGATGGAGGTCTGGGCCAAAGCCACAGAGACCACCACCGGCAAAACATCTGGCAGCAGCAGGTTGACGGCCGTCAGGGACGCGGCGAAAAACGACCAGGTCCACAGGCGCAGGCCCGGGATGTCCTTGTTGAAGCACCACACGGCATAGAGCACACCGGTGACGAGCGCGGCAAAAACGGCCGCCATGATGATGAGAGTGGGACTGTGCACACTAGAAACAAAAGATGGAGCCGTGCGCCCGTTATTGTTGTGTTGAACCACCCCGCCACCGGGCAGCCCACGCGGCAAGAACCGATCGCGTGGGCGCCTATATTAACCGTTGCAGCCTGCGGTTATCCAGTGCCCGACATGCCACCTGCCGCCTGATTTCGCCTCCACACAACAACGGCCGGCTTGCACCGAAATGCACCTGGGCGCCAGGGCTCACGCATGGTATGGGGCGCATCGGCGCGCACGGATTGTCTGGGTCTTGGTGCAATCCCTTCCCTGTCGGTGAGCTCCATTCCCACCGAGGGCGCCACCACCACGCCGCCCCGGCGCTGCCTCAGGCGCTGGCCACACTGCACTCTCTGCGCAGCAACGCCAGCGCATCGTGCAATTGATAGTCCATGTCGCTGAGCAGGGTTGCCTGCGCGTCTTGCAAAAAACCGTTCCACAGCGCGATGTAGGCCTGCTGGTGAACACCCGGCGCGTGGCTGCCAATGAACTCCAACACCAACGGAGATTGCAGACCGCTTTTGCGGATCTTTCGCACCAGGCTGGCGGCTGTTTTCTCCGTGAGCAACGTCTTCTTCGGGGCGCCTGCAGCCAGGCACAAAAACAGCGTGAGCAACGAATGCTCGTCATCGTCGCCTTGCACCGTCTTCAGCCAGGTCTTGCTCGCCGGTTGTGGCGGCTCGTCCTCGGGCTCCAGCCCTCCGAGGCTGCGGTGGTAGTCGTCCACCTCGGCCAGAGGGTCGTCCAACAAAAAATAGCGCGAGCGAAAGCTGCTCGTGGCACGCAGCAGCGGGCGCAGGGGCGCGCTGGTCTCCAACAGACGGCGCAACTCGGCCAGCACGGTCGCACACTGCGCTTGCAACGGGGCGTGAAGCTCTGCGGGCAAGCCGGGGGGCAAACGCAACTGCGCCGGGGCGGCCTGCTGCTTCTTGCGCAGGGCCGTCACCTGCTTGTCCAACGACACGGCGTTGGGCCATTCTCCCAGGCCCATGGCCTTGGGCGCCAAGACGTGCCAGAGCAACGCCGTGCGAATCACGGCCTCGGCGTCGGCACCCGCGGCTTCCAGCTCATCGGTTTCCAGGCAGTATTGCTCGGCCAGCCACTGGGCCGCATCCATGGCCTGGGCGATCTGGGTGCGGCGGGCCAATTCGCTGCGGTAGTCCGCATGGCTGCGCAGCGACCAGACGGACAACAGCGGAGTTTCGGCATCGGCATATCCGGCCATGCCGAAATTGCTGCTCTCGGGCATGGCAATCAGGCGCTTGAGCATGTCAGAGCCGCCTTTGGAGCGCGACAGGAAGGAATGGTCGCGCAGCGAAGTGGCCGCTTTGTGCAGGTCACCCTCTGTGGTGTCGAGCAGGTACAGGCTAATGAGGTTGACCATGCGGTCGCGGGCTTTTTCCAGCTCGGGCCGCAAGAACTCGCTGCCAAAGTAGCGCGCAATCTGCACCATGCCTTTGGGCGCATCGGCATCGATGGCGGCGAGCCGCTCGGCATTGATGATGCCGTGCTGTATGCCGTACACCAATGCCTTTTCAAGGAACGGGCGGGCGTCGTGGAGCTGAAGTGCGGAGGCGGTGGACTCCGTCATGCTGAAATCTTCCATGAAAAAGCGCGGTGGCCCGCCTCACTTGCGCAGCCCCGGCGCGGGACGCCGAGCCAGCGCCGCGCTGCGGCGGGAGCGCAGCGAGAGCGGGGGCTGGGCACTGCAGCGCCAAGCCTCCCCGCGCGGGATTGGATGGGGTCGCAGAGCAGTCGCCTCAGGCGGCAGCAACGAGGAATGTGGCGACGACTCAGGCCGGTGCCCATATCAAATCGCCGACTCTTCGTCGGACGCGCGCGCTGCGGGCGTGGCCTTGCCCCGGTCGGTTTCACTGGTCTCGAACTTGCCGTCGCTCTCTTCGGCGGACTCTTCGCCGTCTTCCTGGCCGAGGTCAAAAGCGCGGGCCTTGGCGCGTAGCACCAGCAGGGTTTCAATGAACAGGTCACGGCATTCATAGCGCAGTAGCCAGGCCATGTGCATCCAGTCGCGGTCGGCCACCTCATCCAGGTCGACGCGAGGCTGCACATAACCCGACGCCAGCAACTCGTCGTCCGTCAGTGTGGGGCCGTAGTCCTCCGTCGCGTCAAAGGTGCCGGTGCGGGCAAAAGCCTCCACCCGGCTCCACTTCTCCGCGAAGTAGTTGGCCAGGGCCTCGCTGCCGCCCTCCAGCTCGCCAATGGCGTTGAGAAACGCCACGGGGTCGGCGTCGTCACGAAACACCACGGCATTGACCATGTTGCGCAGATGCTGGTGGGTAAGGTCTTTGTATTGTTTTTCCAGCACCATGGCGCGCGCAAACTGCTCGGGCGTGACCAGCAGGTTCACCACCGACGCCTTGGAGTCGTCGTACTCACGCATCACGGCCAGGATGTCTTTGGGAGCGAGCTGATCCAGCACCACCATGAGGGCGTTGTCGCCATCGGTGTCCGCCAGTTCGGCCAATGCCGACTCAGCGCCCACGATGTCACCGGCCGCGATGAGGCTCGTGGTTTTGGTGATGAGGGCCAGGTGACTGTTGGTGCTGGTGCTGCTATTGCTCATGGTCTGTCTTGTAGGGTTGTGTGGGTGCAGAACGCCCGCAGGCGCTCAACCGGGCGCACGAAACGTGCGCGCCAGCCGTGGTGACGGCGCACGGCAACGCAGAGATTCAATCCTTGCGGTCAAAGCCTGCGTCAGCCAACCAGTTGGAGCTGGCTTCTTCGCGGGTGCGGCTGTTGTGGGGGTCTGCCGCATCGTCGGCGCTGAGCGCGTTGAAATCGTCGTCATGCTCCAAGGCGTCTTCGCCATCTGCGGCATCTTCGGGCCCATCGGCGTGCAGGGACGACGCCGCATTGGCCGCCATGCGTGCGTGCAGATGCAGGTATTCGAGCCCGGCAGCCACGGTCATAAAGCGCGCGCCCTGCGGTTGGCTCAACACGGTTTGCGCCAGGCTCTGGGCCCAGGGCTCCAGCGCCACGGCGTGTGCAATCTCTTGCCAGTCAGGCAGGTCGTCCACGGGCAGGCCCAGCACATGCTCGACCGCAGCGGGTTTTGTGAAGCGGAAACCGTGATGAAACACCACCGCCACCATTTCAGGGGCCAGCTCCATCATCTGCACCAGAAACGCGATCTCGTTGCGCTTTTCGGCCAAGCGCTTGCGCAGCACATCCTTGCCTTCCGAGTCGGACAGCAGGTCGTCGAGTTCGGCCTGGTAAGCCGAGCGCAGGTCATGAAAGTAGGGTGAAATTTTCACTGAGATGAAGATGAAGAAGAGGAAACGATGTTGCGGGAGTAGGCCTGCCAGATCTCTTGTGCGGTCTGGAGCGGGTCGTCGAGCAGGTTGCGGCGGCGGTTGTCGTCGTAGGCCTGGCGTGCCGTGTCGTCTGACAACACCTCGTAGGCCTTTTGCACGGCCTGAAAACGCAGCGCGGCGTCCGGGGCATCGTTGCGATCGGGGTGATAGAACGAGGCTTTCTGACGGAACGCCTTCTTGATGTCAGCGAGCGTGGCATTTGCCGACAGCCCGAGTGCAGCGTAATGGTCTGCAGTCATGGTGCCGGGGTCTGGGGAGCGCCGTGCAGGCGGCCGCGCTGCAGCATCAACCGCCCAGGCTCACAAAAACGTTCTGCACATCATCATTGGCGTCGATCGCAGCCAAAAATGATTCGACTTCTTCAAGCTGTTCAGCGGTCAGGTTGGCCGGGTTGACGGGGTTCTTGGGCTTGTAGCCCAGCTTGGCCGACAACACCGTAAAGCCCTGCGCTGGCAAAGCCCGACTGACCAGATCCAGGTCGGTGGGGTCTGTCCAGAACGTGGTGGTGCCCTCTTCGTCGCCCGCCTCGAAATCTTGCGCACCCGCTTCAATCGCCGCCATTTCAGGGTCGGCACCCGGCGAGGCAGGCTCGGCCTCGATCATTCCCACGTGGTTGAAGTCCCATGCCACCGAGCCTGACGTGCCCAGCTGGCCCTTGCGAAACAGCACGCGCATCTCGGGCGCTGTGCGGTTCACGTTGTCGGTCAGGCATTCGACCATCACGGCCACCTGATGGGGCGCAAAACCTTCGTAAATCACGCGTTCGTAGCTCACGGCATCGGCACCGGTGCCCGAGCCCTTCTTGATGGCGCGCTCCAACGTTTCTTTCGGCATTGAGACCTTGCGGGCCTGCTCCACCACCAGACGCAAGCGGGAATTGCCCGCCGGATCAGCCCCACCGCGCGCTGCCACGGTAATTTCCTTGACCAGCTTGCCAAACAGCTTGCCCTTGGCATCTGCGACCAACGCCTTGCCTTTTGCCTTCCACTGCGCGCCCATGATGGACCTCTTTTCCTTGGTGTTTTGGCGCCGTCAAGCGCCTGTTTTGAGTATGTAGAGCCAGCCCCATGCCTGTGCAAGAGCGCCAAGTCAGCGCAAAAAAAGCGCTGCGCGGCATCGAACCGAACCCTCTAGATTAACACCCCCGCCACCGTTGCCCGCCTGCCACGCTGCAAGCCCCCATCAACACCAGTGCGCCGAAGCACCCGCAGAGCGCGTTAACCTTGGGGCCATGCGCCCTTGCCCCCTCCCTGACCCGGTGACCGACTGATGCTCAACACCCTGTGGCTGGGCTTTTTCATCACGGCCGCCGTGGCTGCACTGGCGCAATGGTTGGTGGGCGGCAACGCCCAGGTTTTCGCGGCGATGGTCGAAGCCCTGTTTGGCATGGCCAAGTTGTCGGTAGAGGTGATGGTGCTGCTTTTTGGCACATTGACGCTGTGGCTCGGGTTTCTGCGCATCGCCGAAAAAGCCGGCATCGTGAATGCGCTGGCGCGGGCTCTGGCACCGCTGTTCACCCGGCTGATGCCGGGCGTGCCCAGCGGCCATCCCGCGCTGGGCCTGATGACGTTGAACTTTGCAGCCAATGCGCTGGGGCTGGACAACGCAGCTACGCCGATTGGCCTCAAAGCCATGCGCGCCTTGCAGGAGCTCAACCCGGAGCCCGCGACGGCCACCAACGCACAAATCCTGTTTCTGGTGCTCAACGCATCGTCGCTCACGTTGCTGCCGGTGACGATTTTCATGTACCGCATGCAGCAGGGCGCCGCCGACCCCACGCTGGTGTTCCTGCCCATCTTGCTGGCCACATCGGCGTCCACGCTGGTGGGCCTGGTCAGTGTGGCGGTGGTGCAAAGGCTGCCGCTGCTCAGCCCCGTGGTGCTGGCCTATCTGCTGCCGATGGGGCTGCTTCTGGCGGGATTCATGGCCCTGCTCTCCACCATCAGTGGCGCGGCGCTGGCGCATCTGTCATCGCTGCTGGGCAACCTCACACTTTTTTCACTCGTTCTGGCGTTTGTGGTGATCGGCGCCTGGCGCAAGGTCGCCGTGTATGAAGCGTTCATCGAAGGCGCGCGCGAGGGGTTTGACGTGGCCAAAAACCTGCTCCCCTATCTGGTGGCCATGTTGTGTGCCGTGGGCGTTTTGCGTGCGTCTGGGGGGCTGGCGTATTTGCTGGACGGCATTCGCTGGTGCGTGGCGCACATGGGCCTGGACACCCGTTTTGTCGATGCCCTGCCCACGGCGCTGGTCAAGCCGTTTTCAGGCAGCGCTGCGCGCGCGATGTTGATCGAGACCATGCAGGCCCAAGGGGTGGACAGCTTCCCGGCGCTGGTGGCCGCCACGGTGCAAGGCAGCACCGAAACCACGTTTTATGTGCTGGCGGTGTACTTTGGCGCGGTGGGCATTCAGCGCGTGCGCCACGCCATCCCCTGCGCGCTGCTGGCCGAGCTGGCTGGCGTGTTGGCGGCGATTGGGGTGTGCTACTGGTTTTTTGGCTGAACACCAGGGCAAGGCGCCTGTTGGGGCGCGGGCCTCAGGCCCAGAAGTTCGCCCTGAGCCCGCCAAAGCGTTGCGACCAAGGATGCTTCGGCCCCTGCAAACTCGGCCCGGCCAAAGATGACCGGTCTGGCGTCTGCTCCCGTGAAATTGAGAAGGCGGATTCCATAACGAAGTGCACCTAGCAATAGGTTGGGCCAAGAGTGCATAGGATGCACTCTTGTTGACCGGCCAGTCGCCAAGCA
>RCMZ01000636.1_pt1 | contig 16134 bp, 13 predicted proteins | sample 2041141 | NCBI WGS metagenome assembly RCMZ01 (sample SAMN09708263, study PRJNA481090) | Wastewater metagenome, whole genome shotgun sequencing project. | biome: sewage; isolation source: Davis station wastewater (DW) | place: Antarctica: Davis Station | collected 2010-03-01
CGTGCTTCGGGTAAAGACGAAACCATCGCCCTGGTTCCACCTGTTCGCTTCACCCTGGAACAGGCCCTGGAATTCATCCAGGACGACGAACTGTGCGAAGTGACGCCTAAGTCGATCCGCCTGCGTAAGAAGATCCTGGACGAAGGCGAGCGTACCCGCGCTGCCAAGAAAGCCAAGAACTGAGTTAACTCAGGCTGAATGAAAAACGCCCCCGGTCGAAAGGCCGGGGGCGTTTTTTTATGCTTTGGATTTGTAGGCTGGGTTCAGGGCCTTATCGCGGGCAAGCCCGCTCCCACAGGGGCTGCATTTCGATTGTGGGAGCGGGCCGTGCCCGCGATAAGGCCGCTGAGGCGCCTCAGAACCGCTCAATTACCCGCGTGGTGGTCTGGCGCGCCACTTCTTTGGGCTTGTAGGCGCAGTACCCCGGGCGCGGGCCGATTTTCGGGTGGTTGCGGCAGGTGTCCGGGCGCTTGTCATAAATGGTGCACAGGCGGCTCTTACGATCCAGGTACAGGCAGTCGTTGTTGCTCATGCGCTGCAGGGTGAAGATCTCGGATTTCTGGTTGTAGCGCTCCACGATCCCTTCTTTTTGCAGGCGTTTGGCGATGTTCTTCGGCGGGTCGCCGCGCTCGAACTCATCGACTATGCCGATGCGGATCAGATCCTTGATCTTGACCTCCACCGGCAGTGTGCAGCAGCTGGACACGCAGGAGCCGCACATGGGCGCGGAGTATTTGGCCCAGGTATCGAGTCGGTCGATTTCCGCGGCGGCGATCAGGTTGGGCTTCATCATGTGGGGCTTTATACCGGCGTGTGCATCAGGGCGCGCGATCATACCGGGAGTGGTGGATTTTTGAACAACCTTTCGCCGGTTTTTTTCCATGACCGGCCTATTGGCGAGTTATTCGGCACGCGCCCTGCATCCCAGATGCTTATTCGGCCCCCCTGACAGAAACTGCCGAACCAGAGCGCCCTGTGCCTGTCACACCGTCTAGGCTCAGACAATTTCATGCTCGCCCGAGGTCCTATTGATGACTCAAGAACCACTGGTTGTTCGCGAAGCAGACGTGGCCGCATTTCGCCAGGCTGTCCTGACCAAACTGACGTACGCCGTGGGCAAGGACCCGGATCACGCCTTCGACCACGACTGGTTCGAGGCCATTGCCCTGGCGGCGCGCGACCACATGGTCGAGCACTGGATGGACCACACCCGGCAGATCTACCGCAAGGGCCAGAAGCGCGTTTATTACCTGTCCCTGGAATTCCTCATCGGCCGCCTGCTTTACGACAGCCTGAGCAACCTGGGCCTGTTGGAAGTGGCGCGCGAAGCCCTGGGCGAACTCAATGTCGACCTGGAGCGCATCCGCCTGCTGGAACCGGACGCGGCGCTGGGCAACGGCGGCCTGGGGCGGTTGGCGGCGTGTTTCATGGAAAGCATGTCGACCCTGGGCATTGCCGCCCATGGCTACGGCATCCGTTATGAGCACGGCTTGTTCCGCCAGGCGATTGTCGATGGCTGGCAGCAGGAGCAGACCGAGCACTGGCTGGACTTCGGCAACCCGTGGGAGTTTGAGCGCCCGGAGGTGATCTACCCGATCGGCTTCGGCGGCGCCGTGGAAACGGTCGACGCCGACACCGACGAGCCGCGCCAGGTCTGGTGGCCGGCCGAAACCGTGCGCGCCGTGGCCTACGACACCCCGGTGGTGGGCTGGCGCGGCGCCAGCGTCAATACTTTGCGCCTGTGGCGCGCGCGGGCCATGGAAGACCTGCACCTGGAACGCTTCAATGCCGGCGACCACCTCGGCGCCGTGGCCGAGGTGGCGCGGGCCGAGAGCATCTCCCGGGTGCTTTACCCGGCCGACAGCACCGAAGCGGGGCAAGAATTGCGCCTGCGCCAGGAATACTTCTTCGTTTCGGCCTCGCTCCAGGACCTGCTGCGCCGCCACAAGAACATGCACGGCTCGGTGCTGAGCCTGGGCGAGCATGCCTCGATCCAGCTCAACGACACCCACCCCTCGATTGCCGTGGCCGAGTTGATGCGCCAATTGGTCGACCTGTACGAGATCCCCTGGGACCAGGCCTGGCAGGTCACGGTGCAAACCCTGTCCTACACCAACCACACCCTGCTGCCCGAGGCGCTGGAAACCTGGCCCGTGGGCCTGATGGAACGCATGCTGCCGCGGCACATGCAGATCATCTACCTCATCAACGCCCAGCACATCGACTCGCTGCGCGCCCAGGGCATCCATGACTTCGACCTGCTGCGCGCGGTGTCGCTGATCGAGGAAGACAACGGCCGCCGCGTGCGCATGGGCAACCTGGCGTTTCTCGGCTCCCACAGCGTCAACGGCGTGTCGGGCCTACATACCCAACTGATGCGCAGCACCGTGTTCGCCCAGTTGCACGGGCTCTACCCGCAACGCATCAACAACAAAACCAATGGCATCACCTTCCGCCGCTGGCTGTATCAGGCCAACCCGCAACTCACCGCGTTGATGGTCCAAGCGCTGGGCCCGGACCTGCTCGACAGCGCCGAGCAGCGCCTGATCGAACTGGAACCGTTCGCCGAAAAAGCCAAATTCCGCAAGCAATTTGCCGAGCAGCGCCTGCACAGCAAGCGCGCCCTGGCGGAAATCGTCCTCGAACGCCTGGGCGTGGCGATCAACCCCGAGGCGCTGTTCGACGTGCAGGTCAAGCGCATCCACGAGTACAAGCGCCAACTGCTCAACCTGCTGCACACCGTGGCCCTGTACCAGGCGATCCGCGCCGAGCCGGGCGTGGACTGGGTGCCACGGGTGAAGATCTTTGCCGGCAAGGCCGCCGCCAGCTACCACCAGGCCAAGTTGATTATCAAACTGACCAACGACATCGCCCGCACCATCAACAACGACCCTACCGTGCGCGGCTTGCTCAAAGTGGTGTTCTTGCCCAACTACAACGTCAGCCTGGCCGAAAGCATCATCCCGGCGGCGGACCTGTCGGAGCAGATCTCCACCGCAGGCTTCGAGGCCTCGGGCACCAGCAACATGAAATTCGGCCTCAACGGCGCGCTGACCATCGGTACCCTGGACGGCGCCAACGTGGAAATGTGCGAGCGCATTGGCGCCGAGCACATGTTCATCTTCGGCCTCAGCGCCCAGCAGGTGGAACAGCGCAAGCGCGACGGTGCGTTCAACGCCGCGCCCGATATCGCCGCGTCCCGGCGCCTGGGCGACGTGCTCCAGGCCATCCGCAGCGGTGTGTTTTCCCACGACGACCCGGCGCGCTACACCGCATTGATCGATGGCCTGATCGATTACGATCGTTTCTTAGTGTGTGCAGATTTCGACGCCTATTGGGATGCCCAGGCGCGTGTCGAGGCCCTGTGGCACGACGCAGACGCCTGGTGGCGCTCGGCGGTGCTCAATAGCGCACGTATGGGGTGGTTTTCGTCCGACCGCACCATTCGCGAATACGCCACCGACATATGGAAAGCCATGGACTAGGCAAGCCCGGCGCGGCCGATATACTCAGCCCCACTGCGCCCCATGCTCCTGTACCCCTGCCCCTGAGTGGGAGCGGGCTCTGCCCGCGATAGCGGTCTGCCGGTCGGTGCAGAACATCGCGAACCACTAGGGATCTCACCATGCAATGGATGTTCATGCTCATCGGCCTGCTGCTGGGCTGGCTGCTCGACGAGGAGCCCGGCGAAGCCCTGGTCGGCGCATTGCTGGGCCTGGGCCTGGGCCAGGCCATCGTCCTCTCGCGCCTGGGCGCGCAAGCGGCAGTGCAGGGCCAGGCCTTGGCCGCGTTGGAGCAACGCCTGGCCCTGGTGGAAAGCCCGGCCGCCGACGTCCAAGCCCCCGCCCCCGCCCCAGTACCGGTAGAGCCTGAACCGGTAGAGCCTGAACCGGTCATGGCCGCTGCGCCCGAACCCACCGCGCCCGCCCAGGAACTGGTCTGGGAACTGCCCGCCGACCTGCCCACCGCCGAGCCAACCCCCGCCGACCCTTGGCAACCCGCGGCGCCACAGCAACCTGCGCCGCCGCGTACACCCAACCTGATCGACCGCGCCATCGCCTCGGCGCGCAACTGGCTGTTGGGCGGCAATACCGTGTTGCGGGTCGGGGTGCTGCTGTTGTTCCTCGGCCTGGCGTTCCTGCTGCGCTACGCCACCGAAGGCGTGGTGGTGCCACTGGAGTTGCGCTACGCCGGGGTGGCTGCCGTCGCCCTCGGCTTGCTGGGCCTGGGCTGGTGGCTGCGCCTGCGCAACCGCCAATACGCCGTGATGCTCCAGGGCGCGGGGATTGGCGTGCTCTATCTCACGGTGTTCGCAGCCATGCGCCTGCACCCGTTGATCGACCCGACGGCAGCCTTGGGCCTGCTGGTGGCGGTGACGGTCTTCTGCGCGATTCTGGCGGTCACCCAGGACGCCCTCGCCCTGGCGGCGGCCGCCGCACTGGGCGGCTTTGCCGCGCCCATCCTTACCTCCACCGGCGCCGGTAGCCACGTGGCGCTGTTCAGCTATTTCGCGTTGCTCAACACCGGCATTCTGGCCATCGCCTGGTTCAAGGCCTGGCGCCTGCTCAATGTGATCGGCTTCGTCGGCACCTTCGGCATCGGCCTGGCGTGGGGCCTGCGCGCCTACACACCGGAACTGCTGTGGAGCACCGAGCCGTTCCTGATTCTGTTCTTCCTGATGCACCTGGCCATTGGCTTGCTATTCACCCGCCGCAGGTTGCTGGAAATGCCCGGTGCCCCGGCCGATGACAGCCGTGCAGCGCTGTTGCAGTGGGCGGCGCGCAAGGGCGATTACGTCGACGGCACGCTGCTATTCGGCCCGCCGCTGGTGGGCTTCGGCTTGCAGTTCGCCTTGGTGCAGCACTTGGAGTTCGCGGCGGCGTTCAGCGCCCTGGCGCTGGGGATCGTCTACATGGCGCTGGCCCGGATGCTGGCGGGCGGGCGCGCCTTGTTGCTGAGCGAAACCTGCCTGGCGCTGGGGGTGATTTTCGCCAGCCTGGCCATCCCGCTGGGCTTGGATGCGCGCTGGACGTCCGCCGCTTGGGCGGTGGAGGGCGCCGGGATCGTCTGGCTCGGCCTGCGCCAACAGCGCGTCATGGCCCGCGCCTTCGCCTTGTTACTGCAAGCGGGCGCGGCGCTGGCGTTTGTCAGCGAACTGCGGGGCGGCCAGACCAGCCTGCTCGACGCCCCGCCGTTGGGCGCGTTGCTGCTGGGGGTGGCGCTGCTGTTCAGCTTCTGGCAACTGCGCCGCGCCGCGCCCCCACAACGGGCCGTGTGGGAAGGCTGGTTGCTGCCGGGGCTGGCCGGCGCGGGGCTAGGCTTTGTGTACCTGTTGGCGCCGCTGTTGTTCCAGGTGCCCGGCACGACGATCGGCTGGGCGCTGCTGGGCCTGTTGAGTTTACTGGCGGGTTTGCGCCTGGCTTCGCGCACCGTTGTGGCGTGCGCGTTGGCGGTGCAGGTGGGCGCCGGGTTGATGTTCTTCGCGGCGTGGCTGGGGCGGGCGGCGGCGGAAGGCGCCACGGTGCTGGCCCACGCCAGTTTCTGGGCGCCGCTGGCCTTGGGCCTGGCGGGGCTGATCGGGGCGTGGCGCCTGCATCGCCAAACCTTGGCCACGGCGTGGCAGCCGCTGGACCTACCGCGTTTGTCTGCCGCGTTGTCGTTGTGGGGCGCGCTCTGGTGGGCCCGGGCCTGGGCCAGCGAAATCCTGCGCTTTGCCCCGACTGACCTGTATACCGCGCTGCTACTGGTGGCACTGGCCCTGAGCATGGCGCTGTGGGCGTGGCTGGCGCTGCGGTTGCGCTGGCCGATGTTGGCCCTGCTGTGCACCGGGTGGGTGCCGGTGGCGGCAGTGGTGCTGGTCGCGGGCTACTTCGAGGGCTATCACCCAGCGGTGGACTTTGGTTGGCTGGCCTGGCCGCTGCTGTTCGTCGTGCATTTCCTCAGCCTGCGGCGCCTGGCGCCGATGCTGCCTGCCAGGGCCTTGAGCGCGGCCCATGTGCTGGGTTGCTGGCTGCTGATCGGCGTGTTGGCGCTGGAATTGCGCTACGCCATGGTGCTGATGGCCGAGCAGTACAACGCCTGGCGCTGGTTGGGCTGGGCGCTGTTGCCCAGCCTGTACCTGGTGCTGGCGGCGCTGCCCCGGGCCTGGCCGTGGCCGGTGTCGGCCTATGCCCGCGAGTACCGGGTGTACGCTGCGCTGCCGCTGGCGGGGTTGATGCTGGTGTGGTTCTGGCTGGCCAACGCCTTTAGCGCGGGCAACGCCGAGCCGCTGCCTTATGTGCCGCTGCTCAATCCGCTGGAGCTGGGCCTGTTGTTCGCTCTGTTCGGCGTGTACTTGTGGTCGCGCAGCGCGGCGGGCCAGTGGGGCCAGTGGGGCCTGCACGCCGACCACGCACAGCGCCTGGGGCAATTGTTGGTGGGGGTGTCGCTGTTCGCGTTCTTCACCGCGCTGGTGATGCGCGGCGCCCATCAGTGGAGCGGCGTCCCCTTTGAGTTGGATGCGCTGTTGGCGTCGATGCGGGTGCAGGCCGGGTTGTCCATCGTCTGGACCCTCATGGCCCTGGGCTTGATGATCGGCGGCCATTTGCGCCATCGCCGCGAAGTCTGGCTGGTGGGTGCGGCCTTGATCGCGCTGGTGGTGGCTAAGCTGTTTTTTGTCGAACTGAGCAACCGTGGCGGGTTGGCCCGCATCGTCTCGTTTATCGGCGTCGGTGTGCTGTTGCTGGTGGTGGGCTACTTCGCGCCGCTGCCGCCCAAACGTGTGCAAACGCCCGCCAACGCGGGTAACGAAAAGCAAGGAGTGTCGTCTTGATTGCAACGCTGAACCGAGGATGGCTGGGCGCGCTGGGCCTGTGCCTGGCGCTGGCGGCCCAGGCCCAGGCCCAGGACCAACCCGGCGACTTCGCCACCCAAGTACCCCTGACCCTGAGCGGCGACGGCCCGTGGTACCGCCTCGAGTTGCCGCTGGCCGTGCAGATGCTGGCACGCCACAGCGACCTGGCGGACGTGCGGGTGTTCAACGCCGCCGGTGAGCCGATGGCCTACGCGGTGGCCCGGGAGCCGGCGCAAACCCATGAACAGCGCAGCCTGCACGAGGTGAAATGGTTCCCGCTGTACAGCGCCGCCGACGCGGCCGAGGCCAAGCCCAGCGTGCGGGTGCAGTCGAACGCCAGCGGCACGTTGGTGCAAGTGGAGCCGTCCACTGAACTTGAGGCCGGCGAGGAAGTGCTGCGCGGTTGGCTGCTCGATACCAGTGCGGTTAAGGCGCCGCTGGAGCAGTTGATCCTCGACTGGACCGATCGCGACGGCTTCCAGCGGTTCAGCATCGAGGCCAGCGACGACTTGCAGCGCTGGCGGGCCTGGGGCGAAGGGCAGGTGGCACGGCTGTCGTTCGCCGACGAGCGGGTCGAACAGCATGAAGTCAGCTTGCCCGGGCAACCGGCGCGCTACCTGCGCCTGCTGTGGAACGCCCCGCAAGCGGCGCCGGCGCTCACCTCGGTGCAAGTGCGCAGCACCAGCAGCCCGCGCCTGCCGCAGCCGCTGGTGTGGTCGCAACGCCTGACCGGCAGCAGCGTCAAGGACGGCGAATACACCTGGCAACTGCCGGTAGCGCTGAATGTGGAGCGCTTGCGCCTGGAAATGGGCGAAGCCAATACCCTGGCCCCGGTGCTGCTTTACGGGCGCCGCGACAGCAGCGCGCCGTGGTACTCGCTGGGGGGCGGTTTGTTGTATCGCCTGAGCCAGAACGGCCAAGACGTGGTGCAAGACCAACTGCAGTTGCCCGGGCAGGTTGTGCAGCAGCTCAAACTCGCGGTGGACGGCCGCGGCGGTGGCCTCGGCCTGGCCGCGCCGGCCCTGTACGTGGCGGTGCGCCCCAGCCAGGTGGTGTTCCTTGCGCGTGGTGCCGGGCCCTACACCCTGGCGCTGGGCAGCCCAACGGCGAAAGCGGCGAGCCTGGGCCTGGAAACCCTGATTCCCGATTACCGCCCCGAACGCCTGGCGACCCTCGGCCAGGCTCGGGTGGACGCCAGCGTGCCGGTCGCCAGCGCCCCGGTCGCCGGGCCTCTGACCGAGCCGCTACCGATTGTCGCGGGCACCGACTGGAAAAAACTCAGCCTGTGGGCCGTCCTGCTGCTGGGTGTGCTGGCGCTGGCGGGTATGGCGTTCAGCCTGCTGCGCAAACAATAGGCCTGTGTGGCAGCGGGCCCTGCCCGCGATGGGGCCTGTATAGCCGCTGCCTCTCTATCGGCAGGCATGCCACCATCGCGGGCGGGCCCCGCATTCGGGCAAGTATGGTGGCGGCCGCCCAATCTGAACTCAATCCGCTGAATCTCGTCTGATAAGAGCAATTGCCCCCGCACTCGCGTTAAACTGCGCGGGTTTTTCGCCCCCCATCCTCCGGAGCCTTCCATGTCCCGCGTTACCCTGAGTCGCTATTTGATTGAGCAGACCCGCAGCAACAACACTCCTGCCGATCTGCGCTTCCTGATCGAGGTCGTGGCGCGCGCCTGCAAGGAAATCAGCCACGCCGTTTCCAAAGGCGCACTGGGCGGTGTTCTGGGCAGCATGGGCACCGAAAACGTGCAGGGCGAAGTGCAGAAAAAACTCGACGTGATTTCCAACGAAATCCTCCTCGAAGCCAACGAATGGGGCGGCCACCTCGCCGGCATGGCGTCCGAAGAAATGGACAACGCCTACCAGATCCCCGGCAAATACCCCAAAGGCGCGTACCTGCTGGTGTTCGACCCGCTGGACGGCTCGTCGAACATCGACATCAACGCGCCGGTCGGCACCATTTTCTCGGTGCTGCGTTGCCCCAACGAACACCTGAGCCAGAACGAAGCCCTGAACGAAAAGGCCTTTTTGCAGCCAGGCACCCAGCAGGTCGCCGCCGGTTACGCGATTTACGGCCCGCAGACCATGCTGGTGCTGACCCTGGGCGACGGCGTCAAAGGCTTCACCCTGGACCGCGAAATGGGCAGTTTCGTGCTGACCCACGAAGACATCACCATCCCGGCCGCGACCCAGGAATTTGCCATCAACATGTCCAACCAGCGCCACTGGGAAGCCCCGGTCCAGCGCTACGTCAGTGAACTGCTCGAAGGCGAGAGCGGCCCACTGAAGAAGAACTACAACATGCGTTGGGTTGCCGCGATGGTGGCTGACGTGCACCGCATCCTGACCCGCGGTGGCCTGTTCATGTACCCGCGCGACAGCCGCGAGCCGTCCAAACCCGGCAAACTGCGCCTGATGTACGAAGCCAACCCGATGTCGTTCCTCGTGGAACAGGCCGGCGGCGTGTCCACCGACGGCCACCAGCGCATCCTCGACATCCAGCCAGAAGGCCTGCACCAGCGGGTGGCGGTGTTCCTCGGTTCCAAAGAAGAAGTCGAGCGCGTTACGGCCTACCACAAGGAATAAACCATGACCGCGCCCTGGCAGCCGTTGCTTGAATGGTGGTTCGGTGAAGCCGAACAGCCCAACGCAGTGGCTGCACAGAAGGGCGAGTTATGGTTCGGCAAGCGTGACAGCCAGGACCTTGAAGCGCGCACGCGTTTCGCGGCCCTGGTGGAGCAGGCCCTGGCCGGCGAATTGACCGGGTGGACGCAATGTCCCGAGGGTTGGCTGGCCCAGGTGCTACTGCTCGATCAACTGCCACGCATGATCTTTCGCGACACCCCCAAAGCATTTTTCGGTGACCTGCGGGCCCAGGCCCTGGTGGCCCAAGGCATTGCCGCGGATTTCGACCGGCAATTGCCGCCGATCCGCCGCGTGTTCATCTACCTGGTGTTCGAACACTGCGAAAACCTGGCGGTGCAGAACGAAGCGGTTTCGCGCTTCAGCCAACTGCACGACCAACAACCGCCGCACGAGCGCGCCGTGTTCGCCAGCAACCTGGACTACGCCCAACGGCACCAGCAGGTGATCGCTCGGTTCGGGCGCTTCCCCCACCGCAACGACATCCTCGGGCGCTTCAGCACGCCTGAGGAAGTGGCGTTTCTGGCGGGGCCGGGGTCGCGCTTTTAGGCCAGGCTCGCTCCCACAATGGATAGCTTTTGTGTGGGAGCGAGCCTGCTCGCGATAGAGCCCTAACGCTCAGCTCAAATCCTGAAACTGCCCACCAAGTGCTTGAGCCGCGCCGCTTGCTGTTCCAGGTCGGCGCAGGCGCGCAGGGTGGCTTGCAGGTTCTCCACGCCTTCCTGGTTCAGGGTGTTGATTTCAGTGATATCGACGTTGATCGACTCCACCACCGAGGTCTGCTCTTCAGTGGCGGTGGCCACCGATTGGTTCATGCCGTCGATCTCGCCGATGCGCTGAGTCACGCTGACCAACCGCTCGCCGGCCTGGTTGGCGATGCCGACGCTGGTTTCGCTCTGGCGCTGGCTGTCGGTCATGATGCTGACCGCTTCGCGGGCGCCGACTTGCAGTTCCTCGATCATTGTCTGCACTTGCTGCGCCGAGTCCTGGGTGCGGTGCGCGAGGTTGCGCACTTCATCGGCGACTACCGCGAAGCCACGCCCGGCCTCACCGGCGCGGGCCGCCTCGATGGCGGCGTTGAGGGCCAGTAGGTTGGTTTGCTGGGAAATGCTGGTGATGACTTCCAGGATCTGCCCGATGTTCACCGTGTGGCTGTTGAGGGTTTCGATGTTGCCGCACGAATCGCTGATTTTCGCCGACAGTTGCTGCATTGCGCCGATGGTCTTGTCCACCACTTGCTGGCCGTCCTCGGCCAGGCTGCGCGCCTCGCTGGAGTGCTGGGAGGCGAGGGCGGCGTTCTGGGCGATTTCCTGGGCCGCGGCGCCGAGCTGGTTGATGGCCGCCGCGACGCTGCTGGTGCGCGAGGCCTGCTGGTCGGAGTTGAGCATCGACGAGTTGGAGGCGCTGACCACCCGCACTGCCACTTCGTTGACCTGGCCGGTGGCCGAGGCCACTTCGCGGATCGAGCTGTGGATGCGTTCCACGAAGCGGTTGAACGACAGCCCCAGCGTGCCGAACTCGTCGTGGCCGTGAATGGTCAGGCGCCGGGTCAGGTCACCTTCGCCTTCGGCAATGTCGTGCATGGCGCGGCCCATGGTCAGCAGCGGCTGCATCAGCAAGCGGATCAGCATGCTCAGCAAAGCGATGATGATGACCACCGCAATCACCATGGCGATGATGGCCGAAGTGCGGAACTCGCCAAGCATGGCGAACGCGGTGTTTTGGTCGAGCACCAGGGCCACGTACCAATCGGCGGACGGCACGCCTTTGACCGGGGTGAGGGCGATGAATTGCGCCTGGCCATCCACCTCGACCTCCTGCAAACCGCTGCGCAGCGCAGGCGTGGCGGCGGGGTAGAGTTCGGCCAAGGTCTTGAGCTGCAACTTGCTGTCCGGGTGGATCAACACTTTGCCTTGGGCGTTGACGATAAAGGCGTGGCCGTGACCGTCGAAGTCCAGGGAGTTGATGATGGCGCTGACGCTGCTCAGGTCGATGTCCGCGCCGCTGACGCCGATGGTTTGGTTCTGGTACTGCACCGGGGTGGCGACGGTGATGACCAGTTTGCCCGAAGAAGCCGAGACGTAGGGTTCGGTGACGATGGTTTGCCCGGCGCCAATGGCGGCTTTGTACCAGCCGCGTACGCGCGGGTCGTAGTCGGCTGGGCGGTTGCCGGTAGGCACCGAGGTCATCGCGCCGTCCTGGCCACCGAAGTAGCTGAGCTGGAAATTGCTGGTGTAGGCGGGCAGGCCGATGCTGCGTGCCAGGTTTTGTGGGGTGGCGCCTTCTACGCCGATCTGCTGGGCCAGGGATTGGGCCAGTTGGATGCGGCCTTCCAGCCAGGTCTGGATATTGCCGGTGGTCAGGCTGCCCAGTTCCTGCATCGAGGTTTCGGTACTGGCGCGCAGGCTCTGGCGCTGGCGGTAATCGTTGAACAGGATGAAGCAGGCGAAGGCCACAGCGACCACCAGGGCGGCGGCCAGGAGGATCTTGTGGCTGAATTTCATGTTTCGGGTCATGGAGGTTTACTACCGCAAAGGCTGGTCGGCGAGAGGGGGGAGGCAATTTGCCACACTGCGGGGGCTTGTGCTGCTTCTATGTCGTCTGGCGGGCGGTAAAGGTGAGGGGTTTTTCGGCAAAACCGACGAAATGTTCGCAGCCCTCAGGAAGTGGCTGATTTATTTGGCAAATGAGGACGTTACCGTTCAAGAAATACCCAGTTACACGGGGAACCAGATGGGGGTTTTCTCTTCTAAGCTTCTGGTTGGCAGCCATGCCTCCCCCTTTCGCCCCAGGAGTTCCACCATGTCGTTGCGATCTATCGCGTTGCTGGCGTTTTGCGTGTTGTTGGCCGCATGCAGCAAGGTCAATCAGGAAAACTACTCGAAACTGTCGGCGGGCATGCCCAAGGCCGAGGTCGAATCCCTGCTGGGCAAACCCACCGACTGTTCCGGCGCCCTGGGCATGTCCAGTTGCACCTGGGGCGACAAAAACAGCTTTATCAGCGTGCAGTACGCCGGTGACAAAGTGTTGATGTTCTCCGGGCAAGGCCTGAAGTAAATCCGGGGCCTGGCGCCCACGGGAGAAGAATAATGATGCGGTTAGTAATAGCTCTTATGGCCGGCCTGGCTTTGGCCGGTTGCGCCACTTCTGGCGATGACGGGTTGGCGCCCAAGACCGTCAACCAGGTTGACCTCAAGCGTTACCAAGGGGCCTGGTATGAACTGGCGCGCCTACCCATGTACTTCCAGCGCAACTGCGCGCAGTCCGAAGCCCATTACAGCCTCAAGCCCGACGGCAACGTCGCGGTGCTCAACCGCTGCCTGACCCAGGACTGGCAATGGGAAGAAGCCCGGGGCACGGCCTCGCCGCAAGTGCCGGGCAAGACCGACAAGCTGTCGGTCGAGTTCGACACCTGGTTCAGTAGGCTGCTGCCGGGTGTGGCCAAGGGCGATTACTGGGTGCTGTACGTCAGCGACGACTACAAGACCGCCATCGTCGGCAGCCCGAGTCGTCGCTACCTGTGGCTGCTGTCGCGGACCCCGGAAATCAACGCGGTCAAGCGTGAAGACCTGCTCAGCCGCGCCCGCCAGCAAGGCTACGACACCACCCGCCTGATCTGGCGGGTCTCGGACCGGCAGATGGCCAAGACCTCGCATTGAGCGAAGAACCCCACCGTCGTAGCAAGCCCGCTTGCTACACAGGGCGTGGGTTCAACCCAGCAACTGCCTTAACACCTGGGTAAAGGCGCGGCGGCTGTCCTCTTCCCCTGCATGATGCCCATCACGGATCACCCACAGCCCATTGACCATCACATCCCGCACCTGGCGGTCGCCGCCGGCGAATAGCCAGCGGTTGAGGATGCCGTCGCCGTCCGCAGTCGCCAGATACGGGTCGTTGCCGTCCAGCACCAGCCAGTCGGCGCGCTTGCCCACGGCCAGGGCGCCGATGTTCTGCCCCAGGGCCAGGGCGCCGCCGTCCAGGGCCGCGTCGTAAAGGGTGCGCCCGACCATCGGTTGGTCGGCGCGATACAGGCGGTTGCGGCGTTGGTCGCGCAGGCGTTGGCCGTACTCCAGACAGCGCAATTCCTCCACCACGCTCAACGACACATGGCTGTCGGAGCCAATACCCATGCGCCCGCCTTGGGCGAGGAAGTCCACGGCCGGGAAAATCCCGTCGCCCAGGTTGGCCTCAGTGGTCAGGCACAAACCGGCAATGGCCTGGCTCTTGGCCATCAAGCTGACTTCCTGCGGGTTGGCGTGGGTGGCGTGGACCAGGCACCAGCGCCCATCGACCTCAGTGTTTTCGTACAACCATTGCAGCGGGCGCAAGCCGCTCCAGGCCAGGCAATCGTCGACTTCCTTTTGCTGCTCGGCGATGTGGATATGCACCGGGCACTGCTTGTCGCTGGCCGCCAGTACTTCGCTGATTTGCTGCGGCGTGACTGCCCGTAGGGAGTGGAAGCACAGGCCCAGGGCCTGCGCCGGCTTCGCGGCGAGCAGCGGTTGCAGGCTTTGCTGCAGCCGGAGGTAGCGCTCGGTGCTGTTGATGAAACGCCGCTGCCCGTCATTCGGCGCCTGGCCGCCAAAGCCTGAGTGGCTGTAGAGCACCGGCAGCAGGGTCAGGCCGATACCGGCGGCGCTGGCGGCCTGGCTGATTTGCAGCGACAGCTCGGCCGGGTTGGCATAGGGCTGGCCATCCTGGTTGTGGTGCACGTAGTGGAACTCGGCTACTGAGGTGTAGCCGGCCTTGAGCATTTCGATGTACAGCTGGCGGGCGATTACCCCCAGTTGCTCGGGGCTGATCTTGCCGACGAGGCGGTACATCAAATCGCGCCAGGTCCAGAAACTGTCGTTGGGGTTACCTGCCACTTCCGCCAGCCCGGCCATGGCGCGCTGGAACGCGTGGGAGTGCAGGTTGGGCATCCCCGGCAGCAGCGGCCCGCGCAGGCGCTCGGCGCCGTCGGCACTGGCCTGGCTCTGGATATGGGTCAGCACGCCGTCGGCGCTGACCTCAAAGCGAACATCGTTGGCCCAGCCACTGGGCAGCAGTGCGCGTTCGGCAAAGAAGGCGGACATGGTTCAAAACCCCATCGTGATTATTTGTATATACATATACAGACGTTTGCCTGCCCGGTAAACTCCGGCAAGCTAGCAGCCTTTAATCATTCACAAGGATTTCCTGTGCCGACTCCGCCTGCCGTTTCCCCGCTGGCCGCCCAAATGGGTGACAGTCCGGCGCCCTTGTACGCCCGCGTCAAGCAGATGATTACCCAGCAGATCGAAAGCGGAAACTGGCCGCCCCATTACCGCGTGCCGTCCGAGAGCGAACTGGTCAGCCAACTGGGTTTCAGCCGCATGACCATCAACCGCGCCCTGCGCGAGATGACGGCCGATGGCCTGCTGGTGCGCATGCAAGGGGTCGGTACGTTCGTCGCCGAGCCCAAGAGCCAGTCCGCGTTGTTTGAAGTGCACAACATCGCCGATGAGATCGCCTCGCGCGGCCATCGCCACACCTGCAAGGTCGTCACCCTGGGCGAAGAGGCCGCCGGCTCCGAGCGCGCCGTGGCCCTGGACATGCGTGAAGGGCAGAAGGTGTTCCACTCGCTGATCGTGCATTACGAGAACGACATCCCGGTGCAAATCGAGGACCGTTTCGTCAACGCCCTGGTCGCGCCGGACTACCTCGCCCAGGACTTCACCCTGCAAACCCCCTACGCCTACCTGAATCAGGTTGCGCCACTGACCGAAGGCGAGCACGTGGTCGAAGCCATCCTCGCCGACCCCCAGGAATGTGCGCTGCTGCAAATCGAGCCGGGCGAACCGTGCCTGCTGATCCGCCGCCGCACCTGGTCGGGCCGCCAACCCGTGACGGCGGCGCGCCTGATCCACCCCGGCTCCCGTCATCGCCTGGAAGGGCGTTTTCACAAATAAATGAAAAGAAGAGCACCCCATGAGCCACCTGAAGGTTCTGCGCGCGGCTGACTATCCGCGCATGCCCTGGAAAAACGGCGGTGGCAGCACCGAAGAAATCACCCGCGACGCCGGCACCGGCCTGGACGGCTTCGGCTGGCGCCTATCGATTGCCGACATCGGCGAGTCGGGCGGGTTTTCCACCTTCAACGGTTACCAACGCATCATCACAGTGCTGCAAGGCGCAGGCATGGTCCTCACCGTCGACGGCCAGGCCACCCGGCCACTGCGCCCCCTGGACCCCTTCGCCTTCAGCGGCGCCAGCGAAGTTGCCTGCACCTTGCTTGAGGGGGCGATCCGCGATTTCAACCTGATCTACGCCCCCCAGCGCTACCACGCCCGTTTGCAGTGGCTGAGCGGCGAGCAGCGGTTCTTCAGCTCGGCGGGCACCGTGCTGGTGTTCAGCGTGAGTGAAAACCTGGCACTGACCGTGGTGGGGAACCGCGAGCATCTGGGGCGTCATGACTGCCTACAAGTGGACGGTAATGTTGAGTTGTTGGAGATCGCCAGCGACGGTGCGTGCTGCATCATCGAACTGACCCCAGCCTGATCCGGGTTCAAGCACCCGCCCATGGCAGGTGCAACCTGGCGTAGTCCACTTCCCACCAATCGCGTCCGTTTGGTCTGATTTCGCGCAATAAATTGCCTCGCTAGCATCGCGTTTTGTCCTGCGCGAGTGCGTGCCATG
>RCMZ01000637.1_pt1 | contig 16113 bp, 11 predicted proteins | sample 2041141 | NCBI WGS metagenome assembly RCMZ01 (sample SAMN09708263, study PRJNA481090) | Wastewater metagenome, whole genome shotgun sequencing project. | biome: sewage; isolation source: Davis station wastewater (DW) | place: Antarctica: Davis Station | collected 2010-03-01
AGCATGGCGGTACCAGCTTGCAGCAGCATTTGCGAAGCGGTCATGTTCGAGCTTTCGGTCGCGAAGTCGGTATCCATGATGCGGCCCGATGCAGCTTGCGTGTTGGTGCTGACGTTGGCCAGGTTGGTAGCAACGTGGTCCAGGCGGTTACCTGCTGCACCCAGTGCCGAGCGGGTCGTGCCCACAGCGTCGATTGCCGTTTGCAGTTTGTCGATCGTGGTCGAGGCTGTGCCAGCGGTGGTCAGTTCAGCACCTTTCAGGTTGGCGGCCAGGCCGAAGGCATTGTACTCACCGGTCGCGGAGCGGATTGCAGTATGCATCGAGCTCAGTTCGCTCGACAGATCCAGGCCCATTTTTTCAGTTGTCGAAGCGCCGATCTGGAAGTCCAGCGCAGCGTTGAATTTGCCACCAGTATCGCTGCTGGCAACCGAAGTGGTCACGGCAGTCGAGAATGCAGCAGCAACGTCGGATACTTTGGCTGCATCGTCCATGGCAATTTTGCCGACGCGCATGTTTTCTGCCGTGGTTGCCACAGCGTTCAGTTGTGCTGCGGTGCCGCCGGTGTTAGCAGCAACAGCATCATTGTAGGCTTTGACCATGCCGGTGGAGGCATCGCCGTAAGCGGTAGTCTTGGTCGTTTTGTCAAGCAGAGCAGCTGTGTAAGCGGTACCGGCGGCAGTCGCGTCGGTCGCGGTTGCTTTGCTCGTCAGCAGCTTTGCGCCACCGAAAGAGGTATTGCCAACCACGTTGGTCAATTCGGCGGTCAGGGTGTCGAATTCCGCTTGCATTGCTTTTTTATCATCTGTGGTAGCCGATGCGTCAGCAGCTTGCGTCGCCAGGTCTTTCATGCGCACCAGGATGTTGACGGTTTCGCCCAAGGCGCCGTCGGCGGTCTGGATCATCGAGGTAGCGTTTTGGGTGTTGCGCATGGCCATGGCCATACCGCTGGTTTGTGCTTTCAGGCGGGTTGCAATTTGCAGGCCGGCGGCGTCATCCATTGCCGAGTTGATGCGGAAGCCGGTGGACAGGCGGGTCATCGAAGTCGACAGCGATTGTTGGGTTTTCGAGATCGAATTTTGTGCAGACAAGGCCGCGGAATTGGTGTGAAGGCTCAGCATGAAAGATACTCCAGTTAGTTGGTTGCGTTTCGGAGCAGCATTTTTGCGCTCTCCCAAGTACAAGACGACCATTCCCTCAGGAAAATTAAATTCTTATGAGAAATTTTTTAAATATATTTAGCAGTCAGGATTCGGATGGCCTTGCGCCAGCGCTTGCGCACGCGAAAAACTGGCATACGCTTCTTCAATGCAGCCCATTGCCTGCAGTACCTGGCCCAGGTCGTGATGTAATTGTGGGTCGTCGGGAACCAATGCGAGTGCCTGCCGATAATGCGTGACCGCGCCATCGAAGTCGTTCATGGCTGCCAGTATGTTGCCGAGATTAGCATGCGCCAGCGCATCATCAGGGTCGAGCAGCACGGCTTGACGAAAGCTGTCAATCGCGCCGACAGTATCTCCCGTAGCGTATTGGGCGCTGCCCATATTGGCCGATGCTTCGGCCAACGTTGGCTCAAGCTCCAACGCGCGCCGATAACATTCAATGGCGGCGCGGTAATCGCCGGCATCCTGGCATGCATTGCCCAGGTTGCCATGCGCCTGGGCGTCTGCGGGACTGAGTTGTACCGCGCGTTGCAGCACCGCCAAGGCGTCCTTGCCCTGCGCTTGCAGAGCGGTGCCGAGGGCGCTCCAGGCGAAGCCTGAGTCTGGGTAGCGGCCGATCAGCAAGCGTACCGCGTCTTCCATATCGACCAGGTGCCCAGTCTGATACAGTCGGACGATATGCTCCGTTTCCAGTTGCGTAGGCGCAGGCGACTCGTCTGCCGCTGCCTGCCTTGCCTTGGACAGGATAGGCTGTAAATCGGCGCCCTTGATACCTCTGGCAATAGCTTGCGTAATCACATCGACGGCGGTGTCGGCCTGTCCGGCGTGCAGCAGCGCTTGCGCATACGAGAGGACGAACTGCATTTCATCGGGACGGGCCAAGGTTGCCGCCCGCAGGTGGGGCAGCGATTTGTCATGGTAGCCGAGCTGTGTCGCGAGCAGACCCAAATTATGGTGGGCGATGGCATGCTGGGGCTGACGATGAATGATGGCCAGATACAGCGTTTCGGCTTCGGCAAATCGACTGGCCTGGTGATGTTCGATGGCCAACAACAAGGCGGCATCGACATTGACGCTGTACAGCGCCTGCAGGCTCGCAGCGCGTTTTGCAAGGGAGCTTTGTGACGGATCGGCTTCGAATGGCACCGCAGGCAGCCCGGCGCACCAACGCTGCCAGGCGGTGCGCAGGGCACTGTCCAGGCCTGCGGCAATCAGCGCCGGTTGTCCGGCAGCGGAGTTGGCCAGTCGGGTGCGCATGCTCATGCGCAATTTGACCAAAGCATCGAGGTCGTTGGCAAGCTCCTGGCCTTTTTGTATGAGATCGGACAAGTCCTGCGCAATGAACTGCGTCAGTCCCAAGTGCCCCAGGATGGTAGCGCCTACACGGCTTTGCAATGTCTTGCCGGCCATTGTCAGGGTAGGTACCCCCATCCATAATGCATGCAGGGTCGTCGTGCCGCCGTTGTAGGGCCAGGTGTCGAGGCAGACGTCAACCAGCCGGTGCAAAGCCAGATAATCAGATGTACTGGTGATGTCATGAAAATTCAGGCGTTCGGCCGTGATGCCTTCTTCTGCAAACCACCCCAGCAGCATGTTGCGGAACTGTTCACTGGGCATGGCTCCTAAGACCATTCGGGCTTGCGGTATGACACGTAGCAGCGCAGACCAGCCGGCGATAACTTCGCGGCTGAGCTTGTTGGCGCGATTGAAGCTGCCAAAGGTGAGGTGGCCGTGCGCCAACGCTGGTGCTGCGGCGATCTCTGGTGCCTCGGGCGATGGCACATACGGCGCACAGGCCGGCAAAGCCAGTAGTTTTTCCGTGAATTGCTCGTCCAGCAAGCCCGGCGGCGAGAAATAGCGGTCGGTCAGATAGTAATCCATGGCCTGCAGGCCCGTCGTCATCGGATAGCCCATCCAGGTCATTTGTATTGGCGCCGGCTTGCGTGCAAACGCCAGCAAACGATTCGAACCCGTGTGACCGGACAGGTCAATCAGGATATCGATACCATCCTTGGCGATTTGCTCGGCTAACTGTTGGTCGGACAGCGCCTGAATCGCCTGCCATCGGCGAACTACCCCTTTCAGGTAGGCAGTGGTGTGGTCGTCGACCCGGTTGTTACAGTACACATGTATTTCCAGGCGCGTTGCATGCATGAGATGTTCCAGCACGGGCGTGATGAAATTGGCCATCGCATGATTGTTCAAATCCGCCGAGACAAAGCCCACCCGCAGCACGCGGTCCGGATCCCGCTTGTTTGCGTGCTGTGGCCACGCCGATTGCAACGGTGCTTCGAACTGCCGGCCGAAATGCAGATGTTCTTCGAAGAGTCTGGCCGGAGTGATTGCTGCATTATGCGTGAGCGAGAACAGCAGATTGCTGTGCATCTCGTTCCATTGCGGATTGATGGCAAGCGCATGCCGGCAAGCCTCTGTTGCCTCATCGATACGACCGGCCCTGCTCAGCGTGGTGGTGAGATTGTTGTGGGCCAGATAGAAACTGGGATCACATCGAATGGCGGCGGAAAAATGCACCAGCGATTCATCGACTTTTTCCAACAACAGCTTGCAGGTCCCCAGATTGAAATGGGCGGCCGCGAAATCGGGCGCGATAGCCAGTGCCACCTGGTATCGTTGCATTGCCAGCTCGATTTCTCCTTGCGCCTGAAGTACTGAACCAATATTGCTTTCAGCAAGCGCATTCTGGGGGGAGAGCAGCAGCATGTGCCTGTAAGCGTCGAGCGCCTCATCAAGACGCCCGGCTTTTTGCAAGGCATTGCCAAGATCGTTATGAATCGATGGCTCGTCAGCTTGCAGCAGCAAAGCGGCATCGTAGGCAAGGATGGCTTCTTCGTGGCGGCCCGCAGCGCTCAGCCGTTCTGCCAGTTTGCACTGCGCTACGGCATCTTGATGCAGCGCACTTTGCGCCTGCTGGTTCTTGTCGACAGCAGATTCTGAGCGGCGGCCGATAGGTGACGAATTGTTTGCGCGCATATGGATGGACTGTTAGGAGGAGGAAGGGTAGAGCCACCGGATTGTACGGGATAAACATGCCACGGAGAAACTCTTCGCCAGTGAGTGCCCGGCAAATCATCCTGGCCGAACGCTCGCTGGCGAAGTGGGGTGCCCAAGCCGACCGTTGCTCAGGCAGCCGACTTTTCTGTTACCAGTGCTGGTGCTGACGACTCACACAACAAGAAAATGCTGGAGCACAAATCAGGGTACTGCTGCCCCAGCTGATAGCAACCTTCCAGGTAAGCAGGCGAAATGATATCGGTCTGCAGCAATCGGTCCCATTGAAAATTGGCCAGCGCCTTGAAGAATATGCCGGCGCGATGGGTCACTGTCAGGCCAGCGCTGGCCGTTTCGCGTTCCAGCGTATCGAAGGCGTAGGTGCAGCGGTGGCCATGCGCAGCTTCTGCCGGCGTTACTGCCGTATTGTGGCTGATGAGTCCCATCTTGACGGCGATCTGGCGCGATGGGGCATGGGCATTCGGACAGACGAGGAACAAACGCCCGCCTTCGGCCAGCCATTCCTCATTGATGCGTCTCAGAACGGCGACTGGATCATCAAGGTGCTCCAGCACATGGGTCAAAACGATGTTGTCGTAGCGCTTGGGCAGCGTGGCAGTTTCAAACATGGAATGTATGAACTGCACCTGATCTCCCAGGCGGCGGCGCGCTTCCTCCAGGGCGTCTTCGGAAGCTTCGACGCAGGTGATATCATTAAAATAGGGCAGGAAGCGCCGCGTGAAATCGCCTTTGTAGCTGCCAAGCTCTAGCAGGCTGCCCGGTTTGAAAAATGGCGTGAAGGAACGAATCATGTACGGATGCATGACATCGAAATCGAAGCCATACGAGTACTTCTCGTTCGGCCGATCGGACGTATCGTCTAGTTCCTGGTTATAGTTTCTTGTAGTACTCATGGTGAGGTCTTTGACGGAAAGGTTGTGGCACTGTCGTGCGCATTGGGCAGTTCATCGCAAAGGCGGGCCAGGCCAAATCCGTGTCGACCAAATTCGTTCCCGTTGTACAGCATATACATGGTTCCATCGAGTTCGAATGTATGCGGATAGCATTGCATCTGGGAATCCCAGCCCTCCGGCGATACGTCGATGCCGGCCAGGCTGTCGTCACGCTGCCACTCGATCAGATCATGTGACCAGGCATAGCCGATGCGGTAGGCGCTGTTGCTGTCGGTGCGGAATCCATGTGCTTGCCGATAGCAGAAATACATATGGTAGTAGCCGTGCCGCTTAAATATGGTCGGCAGCGCCTGGCATTCGTCCTGGTTGAGGCGATCGGCGATAATGGGCTTGCCGTCGCGGTTCCAGTGAATACCGTCGCGGGACGTGGCATGGGCGATCTTGTAGACGCGGTCCGGAGCGGCGTCAGGATCAAATTTCTTCCATGCCGTGCCAAAGATATACCACATGTGATATGTGCCGTCGTGAATGGCCACATAGGCATCGGCCACCAGGAACGGTTCGTGCAGTGACGCCGACATGACCGGTCCCGTGCCATGCTTCTGAAACGTCAGGCCATCATCGTAGCTGATGGCCAAGCCGATGCTTGCATCAACCGAGACCGACACCTTGCGGTTCCAGCCTGTAGTGTAGGCAAGTACGCGTTCGCCATCGCGCACCATATTCACGGGAAAAATGCCGTGTTCGTCGAAGCATCCCAGGCCGCCCAAGGGAATGACGGGCTTGGTCGATACGCTGCTGATGCTGCGCAAATCACGGCTGACATCGACGAACGCGACATGGCTCAGGTATTTCCCATTGTTATCGCGTTCTCTGGTCGAAAAATAAATGCGCACGCGATCGTGCAATAGCAGCGTTTGCGGAGACTGCGCAAAGCCAATGCAATTATTTGGTAGCAGGTGGTCCGCAGGGTCGAACAGCTTGCCCAGTTTTTGCCACTTCATGGCGCAGTCCAGTTTTGCGGCGCTTGCAGTTTGGCCAGACCGATGCCTGCGCGGCCCATTTCATTTCCTTGATAAATCATATACGTTGTTCCATCAACCTCAAAAATGTGCGGATAATTGACCATTTCCGCATCCCAGCCCGTGTCGGAAACGTGCATGCCGGCTAGCTCGTCATCGCGTGTCCAGTGCAGCATGTCGGGCGAACTGGCATAGCCGATCCTGTAGCCACCCAGCCGGCTTTTATAGTCGCGTATGTCGCGATACGAAAAGAACATGTGGTATAGCCCGTCGCGGAAAATCACGTCCGGACAAGCCTGGCATTCATGCTCTCCCAGTTTGTCCTGAATCAGATCGCGGCCATGCTTGACCCAGTCGATGCCATTGTCGGAGGTCGCCATGCGGATTTTATAGATCGGCTCGGGCAAGCTGTCGGTCGCGCGCCATTCTTTTCCGGCCACGTACCACATTTGCCACTGCTGGCCGTATCTGCGCACGCGCGGACTGCCGAGCAGGAACGGTTCATCAGGGCTGTAGCCAAGTACCGGTCCCGCTCCCAGGCGACGGAAGGTGTCGCCATTGTCGTCGCTGACGGCGATGCCGATGGCGGCGTTGAAGCGAACCGATTCGCAGCGTGTCCAACCGCCGTAATACACGCGCACCTGTTCGCCGTTACGGATGACGGTCAAGGGATTGATGCCGAATTCGTCGAAGGTGCCGTAAGTGCCGAGCTCAAGTGGCGGGGCCTGGCAGACATTGGTGACATGCAGCAGATTGTGGCGATCCAGATCGATATACGACATGTAGCTGACATATTGGCCGTCGACCGGCGCCGGGCGGGAGCAGAAATACACGCGTACCCGCTCTTCGTCGACCAGCACGGTTGGCGACTGTGCAAAATCGTGCATCCAATTGCCCTGCTCCATATCCTTGGGGTCGAACAGCTTGCCCAATTTTTCCCATTTAAACATTACCTTCGTCCTTTGCGTCATTGCGCCATGATAGTGCGGCCATTCAATCCTGCAGGCGCCTGAGCACTCTGGAGCCTGTTTTCAGGCCGCCGTAATAATAGTCGTTAAATCCAGCCGCATCCATCAGATCGAACACCGGTTGCATGTCGTATGGCACACGGTGCAGCGTGAACCGGCCGCTGGCATACAGTGCAAATGCGGCGCGCGGATCTCCATCCCTGGGTTGTCCCACCGAACCGGGATTGCAGTAGCTCTTGTCGCCGTAGATTTCCAGCCTTTGCACGTGCGTATGTCCCGATACGAAAGCCTTGCCTTCCACTTGCGCGAAGTATTGCGCACTGGGCTTCAGGTATTCATCGATCGGATCGCCCCAGCCGCCATGCACCATGTGTACCTCGCCTGCCTGCAATTGCACAGGCAAGGTCTTCAGCCAGGCAAGATTGGTGTCGCTGATCACCTTGCGCTGGTATAGCAGACAATCGTTGACGCTACGGGAGCGTGGACAAAAACCACCACCTGCCATATACCAGTCGTGATTGCCCATGACGCAGGCAATGGCGCGTTCCCGCAATGTGTCACAGCATTCATTGACCTGCGAATAATATCCAACCACATCGCCTGCGCAATAAATGTCGGTGACCCCCAGGCGGTCTATTTCCGCCAGAACCGCTTTCAGCGCTTCAAAATTGCCGTGAATATCAGAAATGAAGGCGATCGTCATAAAAAATGTGCTCCGCTACATAGCGTACTGCGTGTCCGTGCCGGATCACGGGCGGCGTCGGCAATTTGCCCGACAGAAAAAAATCGACTGCCATGGCGCTCTCGTTGTAGCCAAAGGCCGTGCGTATGGAAGTGGACGACGAAATCCTGGGGTTTATTTCCAGTAACTTGACGCCGTCGGCGCAGGTCCTGAACTGGAAGTTGGTCGGCCCGACGGGCAAATAGCGCTGACACAGTCCGGCCAGGGCAGCACTGAACTGCTCGCCCAGGACGACTTCGGCCTTGTCGGTAAAGCCATCTTTCGACAACTTCCTGCGCAAGGTCATGCTGGCATGATAGCCGCCGTTTCCATCGCAAAAGGCCGAGGTCGTAAATTCGTTGTCATCATCTCCCACGATGGGCTGTGCCATCAATCGCGGTCCGACTTCGTGCCGGTACCGCTCGAACGTTGCGGCGCTGTCCACCCTGACGATTCCCTTGGAGCCGAAGCCGCGGCGCGGCTTGAGCAGGAAGGGCACGCCATAGGCCGCTGCGAGCGCTGCATAAGAGTTGTCCAGGCTGCTCTCGATGGCCCATGGCATGCCTGCCGCTACCAGCGATTCGTAGAATAGCCATTTGTCCTGGCATAGCGTGACCAGGTCCAGCCGGTTCATGACCGTACGCGCGCCGTGCCGTTCAATCTGTGCGAGATGGCCTGACCATGTGTGCAGGTCGATTTCGATGCCTGGAATGATCAGATCGATCTGGTGCCTGCTGATGGTGGCGCATAGCCAATCGAGATAGTTGGCAGCGCTGGTGGCGGGGGCCAGTTCGAATACATCGCAAAATCCGGGCGCGACCGAGTCGTTATACATGGAGCTGCCGACCAACAGCAGCGACGGGTCTGCCTTGCGCAAGGAGCGCAGGATGCCGTAGCCGACGATGCCGCTGGCGCCGGAAACAAGAATCTTCTTCATTGCATGCACTTTCTGTAAGCCGCCTCTTTTGCCATGCCCTGTTCCATCGAGATGCCGGGGTACTGTCCCAGCAGGCGAAACAGCGTATCGTCAGCCGCGCAGATATTGTCGGCGATATCCGGCAGCTGTGGCAGGAAAACCATCTGGCTGCGGCTGCCGAACGCCTTGGCGGCGGCCGCGACGATGTCGGAAAAACGCACCGGCTGCAGCTGGGCGCAATCATGGCTGCCCGTGATTTGCCGACGGATGGTTGCGGCGATCAACTCGGCGACGTCCTCGATATGGATGAAATTGCGGCGGGCATCGTGACTGCCGTAGATCGCCACGTTTTCATTATTGGCCACCTTGTCGATGATCGCATACAAAAAAGGCTGATGCTTGCGACAGGCCGGGCCGGTACCGTAAAACTGCGATGGCCGGATGATGGTTAACGCCAGGCCGGTCTTGTCGCTGTAGAGCTGGGTCATTTCCTCCGCATGGCGCTTGGACAGGGAATAGGCCGTATAGAATGGCGACTCGGCCGGCAGGCGGGAAAAGATGCTTGAGATTTGCACCATGTGGCGGATCGACAGGGCGCTGCATAGCTGGCACAGTCTGAGTGCGCCCAGCACATTGGTTTGCTCTGTCTGATAGATGCTTGCCGCATCTGTCGTGCCAAAGCTCGCCGCTGCATTGACCAGTACATCGATGTCACGCGGCATCTGCCGCGCATCGATGTCGTTGCTTAAGTCGATCCGCACATCGCATCCGCTGCGTCCGGCAGTGATGACCTCGGCGAACTGCGCGAGCACCGGAATCAGCGCACGCGCCAGCGTGGAATTGCCGCCAACGATCAATATCCGCATGGATATCCTTTCGCATTCACGGCTGTTCCCTGGACATCACTGTGGCGTGACATTGTGTTCCTCCAGGCTGTGCGACAAGCGAATGAACAGGGCGCTTCCCATCACGAACGCCGTCGATATGTGGCTCTGATATTGCGCGATGAACTCATTCCCCGCACGTTGCGGTCCATTGCCGTACGGCCAGAGATAGTCATCGACGATGATCCAGCCGCCGGCGTTGACCAGGCCGCACCAGCAGGCCAGATCCGTGCTGGCCGCAGCATAGCTATGATTGCCATCAATATGCAGCACCGCGATGCTGCCTTGGTAACGGGTTGTGCCGAAGGCCTCGGTATGGACATCGCGCCGGGCTCGATAGTGCTGCGCGCCCAATTCCGATGGAAGGCGCAGATAGTTGACATGATCATGACTGTAGGGCAATAAATTCATTTCGAACACCGTCAGTGCCTCGTCTGCATCGAATTGCGCCGAGACCTGGTCGACCAGCCCTGTCTCGTCATGTTGCACAAGATGGGCATTCGACCAGGGATCGACGCATAATAGCTTGCCGATCCGATAGCAACGCGCATGCCCAGCGATTTCGGCATGCCGCCAGGAAAAATCAAGATGGTGTCGCTGGCGATGCTGTCTTTTTTTTGCATGATATGTTCAGGATAAGGAGTTCGTCACGACAATTCGGCCGCATGATGGGACAAATGGCGTCACAGCAGTTCGTAATTGTTGTCGATGGCCGACCGTATGCGCGCCGCTGAATTGAACATCAACAAATCAATCAGGGAAAGCCACGGCACGAAAGGCGCGCCAAATTGATCATACGTAAACGCTTGCGAGCGGATAAAGCGAAGTTCGATGCCCTCGCGCCGGAAGTCCTCTGCTGAATACAGCGACTGTCCCCCTAGCGCATTGATATACATCTGCGCGCCTGCGGACTTGCAGATGGCAACGACCTTGTCCTGGCCTTTGAGCGAGTGGTCGATGTCGATCTCCGATGAGATTTGAATCGGTGTGACTATGCCAAGATGCGCGCATGTTTTTACCAGGCTGTTGTGCAGGAACGTGAATAAATTCTCCGTCTCATATAACAGCGTCGACTCGACCAAGAGCATGGTTTGCTCAAAATAAGGGGCCTTCCGGTAAGCGCCGTTCAGTTGGGCCAGTAGTTTGCCTGCCTTGAAGTCGGTGGCCAGCTTGCGTTCGCGGACATCCAGCGTATCGTTGTCCTTTTTCAGTGGCAAGGAGATAACGGTGTCGCTGCCATTGAGCAAGATACGATTGCGGTTGATCCACCCCTTTTTTGTGTATTGAATATTGTCATACAAGACGAACAGATCGACGGCCGCGATCAGCTGAAAGTAGCCGATATACGGAAAGAAATATGGCTGCATGATGGCAATTTTCATGGACCCGGCACCCTGTCTTCAGATGTCAGCTCCTGGTTGGCCATGCCCGCGATCAGTCCGGTAATCATATCGATTTGTTCGAACGTCAGCGCCGGATACTGTGGCAGGCAGATGACCTGCTCTGCAACTTGCCGTGCCACGGGCAAGTTTGCGGGTGCGGACGTTGCCAGTCCCCGATACATGGGGAAGTCGCTGATCAGCGGATAGAAATAGCGCCGCGCAAAGATATTGTTGTCACGCAAGTGCTGGAACAATTGATCGCGGCTGAACGGAAAATCTGGTTTGACCAGGATGGGGAAATAGGCGTGGTTGGTGGTATCGACGGATTGGGCATGGCATGCAATGCCTTTGACGCTCAATAATTTTTGCCGGTAATAAGCATCAACCATAGCCCGGCGTTGCAATGCCTGCGCTATCCCCTTTAATTGCAACAAGCCGAATGCCGCGTTGATTTCGCTCATTTTCCCGTTGATCCCGGGAGCGACGACGGAAGTCTCGCTGACAATGCCAAAGTTTTTCAGATGATCTATTCTTTGTTTTGTCTTCGCATCCGGACAGACTATGGCCCCACCCTCGAACGTATTGAAAACCTTGGTTGCGTGAAAACTCAATACCGACAGATCGCCATGATTCAGGACGCTGGCGCCATTGTGCTGAACGCCAAAAGCGTGGGCCGCGTCATAAATGATTTTAAGGCCGTAGTTGTCGGCAATGCGCTGGATGCCTCCAACATCGCATGGCAGCCCGTAGCAATGCACCGGCATGATGGCTGTGGTCTGCGGCGTAATGGCCGCCTCGATCTTGTCCGTATCGAGGTTAAAGGTCACTGGATCAATGTCGACGAAGACCGGCCGGATACCGTTCCAGACCAGGGAATGGGCGGTGGCGACGAAGGAGTAGGGGGTGGTGATCACCTCGCCCGTGATGCGCAATGCCTGTAATGCGGTAATCAGCGCCAGTGTACCATTCGTAAACAGGCAGATATGTTTTACGCCAAGGTACTCGCACAAGGCCTGTTCCAGCTCATGATGGAAGGGGCCGGCATTTGTCAGGATCTTGTTTTCCCAAATTTTTTCCAGATAAGGAATGAATTCTTCCAGAGGCGGAAGCAGGGGCTGGGTGACATAGACCGCATTGGCGGGTTTGGCCGGAGGCATCGGTGCCGACATTGTTGTACCTATCGAAGTAGTATTTTCCTGATCGCTTACTGCACCGATGTCGACTTGTCATTCAGAAACATGCACAAAATTTCAGCAAGGTGAAGAAGCTTTAGCAAGCTTGCCTGCAAGCAGTGCAGGACCGGTTCATTGTGCAGGGTAGTGCATAAGAAAAACAGTGCCGTATGGCGAGGGCTTGCACGGATTGTAACCGCTGGCTGTGCATATCATAAAATTTCCTTGAGGAATTTTTTTTGTTTTGCCGGTCTGGCGCAAAATTGAAACGCTTGTTACAGCGGCCCCCCTCGATCACTTGCTCGGTTATTGATCCATTGCATCGCGCCTTGGTAGAAGGACGGGGACAGGTGGTAGCGATCCAGATGCCACATGCCATTGCCCATGCCATCCTGCCTGGCGGTGGCGGCGTGGATATTCAGGAAATGCCATTGCCGCCGCCGGGCGCCAGCTTCCAGTAAGGTATTCACGCGGCGTATCATTGCAATGAAGCCCTTTTTATCTCCCGGGTCACGGCGATCGGTCAAATCATAGCCGGGAGCCGGTACTCCCTGGATCGTAATCGGTAGCCAGGCACGCTCGCACAGGGCTTGATCGAGGAAGGAAAAGTAGCCGTTCACCGTCAATTCCATCAAATCGTCCAGCGGCATACCGCCGCGCGCCGCCGCGCGCCACATACCTTCCACCGGACGGCAATCGATTTCCCCTATGGTCAGCAGCAGAGAGCCATCGGTAATCTTCCTCAGATGGCTCAGGACGCGCTGTTTATATACATTGTCGCCAGCCTGGGCAAGATGATGCATTTGTATGCCCATGACAAACTTGCCGGATGCCTTGAGCACTTGTCCGTGCCACGCGAATACGCTATTGGCTGGAGACAGGCAATGTGATTCACCGAGGACATGGAGCGTGCCGACAGGGGGGGGAGGGGGTTCGCTGGGGGCGGCAAGATGAGCCCGTGCCAGTTGACCCAGGTAGCGGTAAAAGACGCGCATGGCGCGATCACCATCCACGTCCGGCAGCGCTTCAAAATCTGCATGCTGGCCAGCAATTTCCAACACTGCGCCGGCATGGTCACCGAGCCATGCCTGTATCATCGCGTAGGATGCGATCAGACCTTGATGGCGCCGGTCCCCGCCCAGGCATGAGGCAAAGTATTTCAGATCGCTTGACAGCTCGCGCGCGCTGTTTCCAGACGAGACAAGATAAGTAAGCCATTGATTGATAATGGTGAAATCAAATTCCCCCAACTCCATGGCGCGGCGTACGCCCGACCGCAGTATCTGGCTTGCCTCATCAAAGCGACCTGATGAATTGAGCGCGGTTACCCTGGCATTGATCAGCGGAGGGCTGTCATATATTGCTGCTGGCAATGCTTGAAGGAAGCGCAATGCTTCGTCATCACGTTGCAGCCTGAGCAGCAGGTCAATCCGGTTGGCGCACATATCCGCCATATGGGGGCAAATGACGAGGGCGCAGTCGGCCGCCCATAAAGCGGCGTCCCAATCGCGTTGATTCTTGTATAAAAGGCTGATCTCACGGTATGCCTGCACCTGGGCCGGGGCGATGGCGATGATTTGCCGATAAGTGGCAATCGCCTTCAGTGTATCGTTACGGCCGCCTTCAATGGTCGCTCGCACGGCCAGGGCTTCGATGCAGTCGGCTTGAACGATGAGAGCCAGGTCTATCCATTGCATTGCCAGTTCCGCTTGATGGCGTTCGAATAGCGCAGCGGCAATAGCGGTAGCAACGGCACCGGTGACTGTCTTGCCAGCGGCCTGTTCCAGCGCCTGCTCCAGCGAATTATCTTGCTGGTCTGGCGATGCCAGGAGCATTGTCCGTGTTTGCAGGCATAGAGAGTGCGCCTGATTCAGCACATCTTCCTCCGCGATAAAAAATGGTTCATCGCCAGTGATCGAGAATGGAACAGCGCACGCCCATGCCTGTCAGTTCCGCATATTCATTGCATCGATTGGCGGTTCCGCCGCGTCCATTGCGACGGGAGGGTGGCCGGCACACCAGTGGCGCCAGATGGCGCGCATGGCATGCTCGACGCCTGCGGCGATCAGCGCTGGCTGGCAGGCGGCAGACTTTTTCAGCGTGTCGCGCAGCGTGTCGCGCAAATTGGCGATGGCGGCAATGTCACTGGCGATGCCCTTTCCTTTGAGGATGAAGTCGTCATCGTCAGCGGCAATGAATTGCGTAAGCCCGACATGCTGGGAAATGGTTGCTCCGACCCGGCCCGGTAGTGTCGATCCCGTGATGGTCAAGGTCGGCACTCCCATCCATAGTGCGTGCAGCGTCGTTGTGCCGCCGTTATAGGGTGAGGTATCGAGGCAGACATCGACCAGGTGGTGCAGGGCAAGATAGTCGCGGCTGTTGGTATGGGCAAAAAATTTCAGGCGCCCGGGGACGATGCCTTCGCGCTTGAACCACGAACGAAACATGTTGCTGGTTTGATCGTTCGGCATGCCCGCCACTATCATTTTCGCATTTGGTACGGCCCGCAGCAATGTCGACCAACGGGCAATGACTTCAGGGCTCAGCTTGCTAGCACGGTTGAAGCTGCCAAATGTGACGTAGCCGTTCTCCAGAGCTGGCGCAGAGTTGACAGGCGGCGCGTCGGGCGAGGGAAGAAAGACGGCGCTGGCGGGCAGGCGTAGCAGTTTCTCGGTGAACTGATCGTCGAGCAGGCCGGGTGGCGCATAATAGCGGTCTGCCAGGAAATAATCCATTGCCTGCAAACCGGTGGTGCATGGATAGCCGATCCACGTGACCTGCAGCGGTGCCGGCTTGCGCGCAAAAGTGGGCAGGCGATTGAAGCCGGTATGGCCCGACAGGTCGATCAGGATGTCGATCGCGTCGCTGGTGATGAGCTGGGCCAGCTCCGCGTGGGTCAGCTTTTCGACCTGGCGCCAGATGCTGGCCAGGCCGTGCAAATGCCGGCTGACATGGTCATCGTGGAAGCTATTGGCGTAAATCACAAGCTCCAGGCGCGGCGACAGCGCCAGGTGCTCCAGGATAGGGGTGATGAAATGCGCGACCGCATGGTTGTACAGATCGGCAGACACGAAGCCGATACGCAGGCGCCGCTCTGGGTCGCGCGTGTTGCCATGCTGCGGCCAGGAGGCGCGCAACGGCGCCTCGAAATGCTCGGCATACTTCAGGTGTTCGGTAAACAGGGCTGCGGCATCGAGATCCTGGCTATGCGTCAGGAAGAACAGCAGGTTGCTGTGCAATTCATCCCAGTCCGGATTGATCTTCAGTGCCTTGCGGCAATGCACGATGGCTTGATCGATGTGGCCCAGGCGGGTCAAGGCGGCACTGATATTGACATACGCCCGGCGGTGATGCGGATCGAGTTTGACCACGGTTTCAAAGCTGTTGACGGCTTCGCTCAGGCGGCCCATCTCCATCAGGCAGGTACCCAGGTTGACATGCGCGGCGGTGGATTTGGGGCCCAGCTTCACGGCGCGCCGGCAGCTTTCCAGCGCGGCTTCCCGCTGTCCCATGGCGTTCAGGACGGCGGCGATATTGCTGTGGCTCACAGGATTGTTCGGCGCCAGCAGGGCCACTTGCCGGAAGGACGCCAGGGCCGCCTCCAGTTGGCCGTCTTCCTGCAGCGCCATGCCGAGGTTGTTGAGGGCGTCGATATTACTTGGTTCCAACAGTAGCGCCGCCTGATAGATGGCGATGGCCGGCTCCTTGCGCCGGGTTTCACGTAACAGGTCGGCGTAATGCAGCATGGGTGCGGCGAGCGAGGCGTCGAGCGCGATCGATTGCCGGTACGCGCTCTCGGCGTCGGCCGTTGCGCCGAGCGCATGCAAACTGCGCCCCAGGCCATGGAAGTGTGCCGCGTTTGCCGTCGGCAGCGCAGTGGCGCTGCGATAGCTGGCCGCCGCCTGCGCATTGCGATCCAGCCGGAACAGCACATTGCCCATGCCGCCATGCGCCATGGCGTTTTC
>RCMZ01000639.1_pt1 | contig 16014 bp, 11 predicted proteins | sample 2041141 | NCBI WGS metagenome assembly RCMZ01 (sample SAMN09708263, study PRJNA481090) | Wastewater metagenome, whole genome shotgun sequencing project. | biome: sewage; isolation source: Davis station wastewater (DW) | place: Antarctica: Davis Station | collected 2010-03-01
CGATCCTGGTAGGCGCGGGTGCTGACCACGTCCTGGTAGTACTCGGGCGCGGTGTCGAGGTTGTGGTTGTAGTAATCCAGCCCTGATTCCTTGAGCGCCTGCGCCTGGTGCGCTTGCAACATGCCCAGCGTGGCGCAGGTTTGCAGGCCCAGCCCTTTGACGGCGGACACCAGTTCCGACATCTTTTCAATATCGCGGTCTTTGGGCGCACGCCAGGCGGCGCCCATGCAAAAGCGCGTAGCGCCAGCGTCTTTGGCGGCCTGCGCGGCGCGCACCACCTCGTCCACCGCCATCAGCTTGTCGGCCTGCACGCCGGTATCGAACTCGGCCGACTGGGGGCAATAGCCGCAGTTTTCAGGGCAACCGCCGGTTTTTACCGATAGCAGCGTGGCCAGTTCGATGTCGCCCGCAGGCCAATGCTGGCGGTGCACTGTCTGCGCCTCAAACAGCAGGTCCATGAAAGGCTTGTCGAAGAGTGCCTGGATGGCCTCCGTGGTCCAGGGCCCGGCCGCCACCGGTGCTGGGGCTGGGGCACTGCGGTGAACGTGCACTGGCTGGGCGCGGGGTGTAGGAATGGCTGTGGTGGTTTCCATAGGGCACTTTCTCCAAAAAAACGATAGCAACCGCCGTAGCCGGGGTGCCGTGTTGTGCGCCGCCCTTGCGGCATGACCGGGCGAATTCTGGGTGAGAAATCCTTCCCTATCCAGCCTTTTGGCGCATAAAAGTGTCTGCATTTTTGCTCGCTCATCTGCCTGCAATTCCATGCTCTGGTTGCCGACAAATGCGCGGTAAATCGCGTGTTTTGCACGCCATTGATCACACGCGTTTTTGTGCAGCGGTAACCTGCGACCATCGGGTCACAACGTGTGCACTTCAGGTCTCAACCGTTTTTCCAGCGGCCCGGAGAAAGCCGCTTTTACGGTACGTACCACGCGGAGAAGACCGACGAAGCCAGTGATTTCGCTGCCTGTTCATCGATGCAAAGCGTGGCCGGTCCGTGCCCATTCGCACCAGCGCCCATCCGCACCCGCGCACAAAAACTCACCAACGCACCCAAAACAAAAGGCCAGCCGCATCGCTGCGACTGGCCTTTGAGGGGAAACGGGGCTCCAGCAAATGGAGCAATGACTGGAAACCGGGGCAACCAGCCCTGGCGCTACCGCCTACGCCAATGCGGAAATGACGTCCGCAGGGGCCTGCACCAGCTCAATCAACACACCCTCCCCGGCAATCGGAAACTCGTCGTTGCTCTTGGGGTGCAAAAACGTGATGTCGTAGCCTGCCGCGCCCTTGCGGATGCCACCCGGGGCAAAGCGCACGCCTTGGGCTGTGAGCCATTCCATGGCCTTGGGCAGGTCGTCGATCCACAGGCCAATGTGGTTGAGCGGCGTGGTGTGCACGGCGGGTTTTTTGTCGATGTCGAGCGGCTGCATGATGTCCACCTCGACCTTGAAAGCGCCCTGGCCCATGGCCAGGATGTCTTCGTCCACGTTCTCGCGCTCACTCTGGAACGTGCCGGTCTGCGTGAGGCCCAGCATGTCCACCCACAGGGTTTTCATGCGCTGCTTGTCGGTGCCGCCAATGGCGACTTGCTGGATGCCGAGGACTTTGAATGGGCGGATGCTGGCGGTCATGAATTACTCCTTAATTGATAGCTTCCAGCGCTTTCAGGATAAGCGCTAGAGGCCAATTTGGCTTGAAATATGTGTCACCTGCCGGCTCATAGCTCTCGCAGCAACCAGCTGCTGGCCATGGCGAAATACTCGCGCAGCCAAGCGTTGTAGCGGATGTACAGCGGTGTCGGTGCCGCCACGGCCAGGGCGCGGGTGTAGCCGATCTTGCGGGCAATGCGCTGCGCTCGCAGGGTGTGAAAGTCGCTGGTCACCACCGCCACGGCCGAGTCCAGCCCCAGCCCTTGGGCTTGCAACAACGGCAGGCTGTACTGCAGGTTCAGCTCGGTGCTGGTGCTGCGCTCTTCCTGCAAGATGCGCGCGGGGGCCAGGCCCTGCTCACGCAGGTAGTTGCCCATGACCTGGCCTTCGCTCAGCGTCTCGCCAAAGTCCACCCCGCCCGACACCACCACCCAGGCCTTTGGGTGCGCAGCGGCCAAGGCATGTGCCGTGTCCAGCCGCGCACGCAGCGCGGGCGATGGCTGCCCTTTGGGCGTGCCACTGCCCAGCACCACAATGGCCTGCGGCGCTGCGGCGTTGTCAGCCCGGCTCAGTGCATTTACCTGCTGCACCAGTACCGCCCAGAACACGCCCACACTGCACACCCACGCGGCCAGCAGCAGCCAGCCAGCGCGCCACGCAAAGTGGCCCCAGCGCAAGCCATGGCGCCAGTCCTGTACGCGGTGCCAGCGCGCGCCCAAAAAGCACAACACCAGCCCCAAGGCAGCAGGCACGGTGACGCCCACCATGAAGAAGCCCAGGGCCATCAGCACCAGGGCATCGGCCAGCAGCACACCGCCCACCAGCAGGCAGGCGATGCGCATCCACGGCCAGCCAAGGCGGCGCTCGCCCCGGCGTCCGGGAGCGCGGGCCGCCATGCCCAGGGGCTGGATCACTGAAATTCCAGAATGATCTGGTCGACCGCCAGCGACTCGCCCTTGCCCGCATTGATCTTGCCCACCACGCCATCCTGCGCGGCAAAGAGGATGTTCTCCATCTTCATGGCCTCGATCACCGCCAGCTTTTCACCGGCCTGCACCTTCTGGCCGGGCTGCACTGCCACATCGACCAACAGGCCCGGCATGGGCGAGAGCAGGAACTTGGACAAGTCTGGCGGCGCCTTGAAGGGCATCAGCTTGTGCAGCCGCGCGCCCAGCGGCGACAGCACCAGCGCGTCGATCTGCGTGCCGTTGTGCGCAATGCGCAGCGCCAGCGGGTTCTTACCCACACCGCGCTCCACCTGGGCCGTGAAGCCCTGGCCGTTGCACGCACCCTGCACGCGGATCTGGCCCAGCGTGGCATTGCTACTGATCTGATAGCTGGCACCGCTTACAGATACTGCACTAGAGCCCGATTTGTCTTCAAAATCAGACACCGTCACGTCGTGCTGCTGGTTTTGCCCTTCGGCGCCCAGCGTGACCACCACAAACTGCTCGCCCACCTTCACCTCGTGCCCCGCCAGCTGGCCGCTGATGCCCGAGGCACGTGCACGGTAGCGGCGGTGCATGAACGCAGCCAGCGCCACCAGGAACAGCGGATCAGCGTGCGGCACGTCTTCGGCGTGGAAGCCCTTGCCATAGTTCTCGGCGATGAAGCCGGTGTTGAAGTCGCCCGTCACAAATTTGGGGTGCGCCAGCAGCGCGGCCTGGAACGGGATGTTGCTGCTGATGCCGCGAATCACAAAGCCGTTGAGTGCCGCGCGCATCTTGGCAATCGCATCATTGCGGTCGGTGCCGTGCACGATGAGCTTGGCAATCATCGAGTCGTAGTACATCGGGATCTCGCCACCCTCGTACACGCCCGTGTCCACCCGCACGCCCAATTTTTTGGTCGTATCGGACTGGAACATGGATTCCTCCGGCGGCTGAAAGCGCACCAAGCGGCCCGTGGACGGCAAGAAGTTGCGGAACGGGTCTTCGGCGTTGATGCGGCACTCAATGGCCCAGCCGTCGCGCTTCACATCGGCTTGGCTCAAAGGCAGCTTTTCGCCCGCCGCCACGCGGATCATCAGCTCCACCAGGTCCAGGCCGGTGATGCACTCCGTCACCGGGTGCTCCACCTGCAGGCGGGTGTTCATCTCCAGGAAGTAGAAGTCCTGGTCCTTGCCGACCACAAACTCCACCGTGCCCGCGCTCTGGTACTTCACGGCCTTGGCCAGCTGCACCGCCTGCTCGCCCATGGCCTTGCGGGTGGCGTCGCTGATGAAAGGCGATGGCGCTTCTTCGATCACCTTCTGGTGGCGGCGCTGGATGGAGCACTCGCGCTCGTTCAGGTAGATCACGTTGCCGTGGCTGTCGCCCAGCACCTGGATCTCGATGTGGCGCGGCTCCTGCACAAACTTCTCGATGAAGATGCGGTCGTCGCCAAAGCTGTTGCGGGCCTCGTTCTGGCAGCTGGCAAAACCTTCAAACGCTTCCTTGTCGTTGAACGCCACGCGCAGGCCCTTGCCGCCGCCACCGGCCGAGGCCTTGATCATCACGGGGTAGCCAATGCCCTTGGCGATCTCCACCGCCTGCTCGGGGCCCGAGATGGCGTCGTTGTAGCCAGGAATCGTGTTGACCTTGGCCTCGTTGGCCAGCTTCTTGGACGCAATCTTGTCGCCCATGGCCGCAATCGAAAACGCCTTGGGGCCGATGAAGGCAATGCCCTCGTCTTCGCAGCGCTTGGCGAAGGCTTCGTTTTCAGAGAGAAAGCCGTAGCCGGGGTGCACGGCTTGCGCGCCCGTCTGCTTGCAGGCCGCAATGATCTTGTCGGCCAGAAGGTAAGACTCGCGGCTGGGAGCAGCGCCAATGTGCACGGCCTCGTCGGCCAGCTTGACGTGGCGGGCTTCCTTGTCGGCGTCGGAATAGACGGCGACGGTGGCGATGCCCATTTTTTTTGCGGTGGCGATGACTCGGCAAGCAATTTCGCCGCGATTCGCAATCAGGATTTTGGTGAACATGTTGTGTCTCTTTTCAAGGGCTCTTACCCGAAACGTGTTGGGTTAGGTGCTGGCACAGCCCAGCGAAGCGGTTGGGGCTAGGCGCCGGACCGCAGGCAGTAGCAGCGCTACGACAAGGTCCGGCAACGACGCCCCAAGGGCTGTGGCAGTGCCGTTCAAAGGGGAATGTTGCCGTGCTTGCGCCAGGGGTTTTCCAGCTTCTTGTCGCGCAACATCACCAAGCTGCGGCAGATGCGCTTGCGCGTCTCATGCGGCAGGATCACGTCGTCGATAAAGCCCCGCGCACCCGCCACAAACGGGTTGGCAAACCGCTCTTTGTATTCCGCCTCGCGCGCGGCCAGCTTCACAGGGTCGTTCTTGTCTTCGCGGAAGATGATTTCCACCGCGCCCTTGGCGCCCATCACCGCGATCTCGGCATTGGGCCAGGCCAGGTTCACGTCGCCGCGCAGGTGCTTGGAGCTCATCACGTCGTACGCGCCGCCGTAGGCCTTGCGCGTGATGACGGTGATCTTGGGCACGGTGCACTCGGCGTACGCGTACAGCAGCTTGGCGCCGTGTTTGATGATGCCGCCGTACTCTTGCGATGTGCCGGGCATGAAGCCGGGCACGTCCACAAACGTGACCACGGGGATATTGAACGCATCGCAAAAGCGCACAAAGCGCGCGGCCTTGATGCTGGACTTGATGTCGAGGCAACCCGCCAGCACCAGCGGCTGGTTGGCCACGATGCCCACGGTCTGGCCTTCCATGCGGGCAAAACCAATGATGATGTTCTTGGCGTATTCGGGCTGCAGCTCAAAGAAGTCGCCGTCGTCCACGGTCTTGACGATCAGCTCCTTCATGTCGTAGGGCTGGTTGGCGTTGGCGGGCACCAGCGTGTCCAGGCTCCGATCCATGCGGTCGGCCGGGTCGTTGCTCTTGCGCACCGGGGCCTTTTCGCGGTTGTTGAGCGGCAGGTAGTTGTACAGGCGGCGCAGCATCATCAGCGCCTCCACGTCGTTCTCAAACGCCATGTCGGCCACACCGCTCTTGGTGGTGTGGGTGATGGCGCCGCCCAATTCCTCGGCCGTGACTTCTTCGTGCGTCACGGTCTTCACCACTTCGGGGCCGGTGACGAACATGTAGCTCGAATCCTTGACCATGAAGATGAAGTCGGTCATGGCGGGCGAGTACACGGCGCCACCGGCGCTGGGTCCCATGATCATGCTGATCTGCGGAATCACGCCGCTGGCGAGCACGTTCTTCTGGAACACGTCGGCATAGCCGCCGAGGGATGCCACACCCTCCTGAATGCGTGCACCGCCGGAATCGTTCAGGCCAATGACCGGCGCGCCGACCTTCATGGCCTGGTCCATCACCTTGCAGATCTTTTCGGCGTGCGTTTCGCTCAAAGCGCCACCGAACACCGTGAAGTCCTGGCTGAAGACGAAGACCAAACGGCCATTGATCATCCCGTAGCCCGTCACCACACCGTCGCCGGGGATCTTGTTGTCTTCCATGCCGAAGTCGGTGCAGCGGTGCTCGACGAACATGTCCCATTCTTCAAACGTGCCATCGTCCAGCAGCAGTTCGATGCGCTCGCGCGCCGTGAGCTTGCCCTTGGCGTGCTGCGCATCAATGCGCTTTTGCCCGCCGCCCAGGCGTGCCTGCGCGCGTTTTTTCTCCAGTTGTTCCAGGATGTCTTGCATGGTCGTCCTTTGGTGAAATGGCTTATTGCTTGGAAATGCTATTTATTTGATAGCTGCCTGCGCATGATTTGATTGCGCTAGCAGCAGATTTCGTGCTGCAGTTGATGCCACAATGCGTCCTGCGGCCACGTCGGCCTGCATCTGCGGCAGCAGCTCTTTGACCTGCGGGTGCTGGCGAAACGCGAGCTTGAGGCCTGCGTCAATGCGCTCCCACATCCAGGACAGCGCCTGCTTTTCGCGCCGGGTGCCGATGCGGCCGTTGGCCGTCTGCAGCTGGCGAAACTGCGTGACCGCAGCCCAGAAGCTGTCCACGCCCTGCCCCAGCAGCGCGCTGATCTGCACGACCTTGGGGTGCCACAGCGTTTCGTCGTGGTGGGCGTTCTCGGGGTTGCCGTGCTGGCTGAGCAAGCGCAGGCTCGACGTGATCTGCGCCTCGGCCCGCGTGGCGGCGTTCTTGTCGATGTCGGCCTTGTTGATGACCACCAGGTCGGCAATCTCCATCACACCCTTCTTGATGGCCTGCAGGTCGTCGCCTGCGTTGGGCAACTGCATCAACACGAACATGTCCGTCATGCCCGCCACGGCGATTTCGCTCTGGCCCACGCCCACGGTTTCGACGATGACCACGTCGTAGCCTGCGGCTTCGCAGACCAGCATGGCTTCGCGGGTCTTCTCTGCGACTCCGCCCAGGGTGCCGCTCGACGGGCTGGGGCGGATGTAGGCTTTTTCGTGCACGGACAAGTGCTCCATGCGTGTCTTGTCACCCAGGATGGAGCCGCCCGAGACGGTGCTGGACGGGTCGATGGTGAGAACCGCAACACGATGGCCTTGCTTGATCAGAAACAAGCCCAGCGCTTCGATGAAGGTGGACTTGCCAACACCGGGTACGCCACTGATGCCCAAGCGGAAGGATTTGCCGGTGTGGGGGAGCAGCTGGGTGAGCAGCTCATCGGCCTGTGCGCGATGGTCAGCACGGGTCGATTCGAGCAGGGTGATGGCTTTGGATAGGGCGCGGCGCTGAACCACAGCCGAACCGTTCAACACTCCGTCAAGCATCAAGCACTTCCGCATAGGACACCTTCTGCCCCTGGATTACCACCCATTGATTCGCCTGCAAAGCTGCAATGAGTGCTTCGATTTCTTCATCAGTCAGTCGTCCAACAAATACCGACGTCTTCAAGCTATTGCTGAGAGTTTTGAGCGTCTTTGGTCTGCCTCCCTTGCGCTCAACAAGCCACTCTCTAGTCGCCTCAACTTGATCCTTGAGTGTTTTTGCCTGAGTCCTTCGCACAATTGGTATTGCGCTAAGTGTTGCCCAACGGGCAGCAAAAATATCCAACTTTTCTCTGAGATGAGCGATAAGTGGGTCGTAGTCGCTGTCCTTGGAAATTACGTGGAAATACGGATCTTCAAGCTGCGTAGAAAGACGCCCGATATGCAGAGCGATGTGCATGTCTAGTGCGTCCCTGCCCTGCTTGCTCACCTTGATGTACTCCGCTCGATCACCAAACTTTTGCACAGCTTCAACCGCTGCAAATGGCAACTTTGATTGATGCGGGCCGATAAAGACGAGCAGCTTCGTTCCTTCCAAATCAAGAGCAGGCAGCAAATCAGGCTGGACGTTCTCCCAGTCAACAAGAATTACCTGCGTTTTCATCAGCCCACCGCCACAGCCTTGCGAATCTGCTCCAGCACATCCTTCGCGCTGGCCGGAATCGGCGTGCCAGGTCCATAGATGCCCTTCACACCCGCTTCGTACAGATGCTCATAGTCCTGCGCTGGGATCACCCCGCCCACAAACACGATGATGTCGTCCGCACCCTGGTCTTTGAGGGACTGGATGATGGCCGGCACCAGCGTCTTGTGTCCGGCAGCCAGCGTGCTCACGCCCACGGCGTGCACGTCGTTCTCGATGGCCTGGCGGGCGCATTCCTCAGGCGTCTGGAACAGCGGGCCCATGTCCACGTCAAAGCCCAGGTCGGCAAAGGCGGTGGCTACCACCTTGGCCCCACGGTCATGCCCGTCCTGGCCCAGCTTGGCAATCATCACGCGGGGGCGGCGGCCCTGGGCTTCGGCAAATTCGTTGATCTCGGTCTTGAGTTTGTCCCAACCTTCGGCCGAGTCATAGGCGGCTGCGTACACACCGGTCACCTTTTGTGTATCGGCGCGGTGGCGCCCGTAAACCTTTTCGAGCGCATCGCTCACCTCACCCACCGTGGCGCGCAGGCGCACGGCCTGGATGGCCAAATCCAGCAGGTTGCCGCTGCCGTCTTCTGCTGCAGAAGTGAGAGCATCCAGCGCTTGCTGCACAAGCGCTTGGTCGCGTTTTGCCCTGATATTTTTCAGGCGTTCGATCTGGCCGTCGCGCACCATCACGTTGTCAATCTGCAGGATGTCGACGGGGTCTTCCTTCGCCAGCTTGTATTTGTTGACGCCCACGATCACGTCCTTGCCACTGTCGATGCGCGCCTGCTTTTCTGCCGCGGCGGCTTCGATCTTGAGCTTGGCCCAGCCGCTGTCCACGGCCTGGGTCATGCCGCCCATGGCTTCGACTTCTTCGATGATCTTCCAGGCGGCGTCCATCATGTCCTGCGTCAGCTTTTCCATCATGTAGCTGCCGGCCCAGGGGTCGACCACGTTGGTGATGTGCGTCTCTTCCTGAATGATGAGCTGCGTGTTGCGTGCAATGCGCGAGCTGAACTCGGTGGGCAGCGCGATGGCTTCATCCAGCGCGTTGGTGTGCAGGCTCTGCGTGCCGCCAAACACCGCTGCCATGGCCTCGATGGTGGTGCGCACGATGTTGTTGTAGGGGTCTTGCTCGGTGAGCGACCAGCCCGATGTTTGGCAGTGGGTGCGCAGCATCAGGCTCTTGGGGTTCTTGGCGCCGGTCTCCTTCATGATCCGGCACCACAGCAGGCGCGCAGCGCGCATCTTGGCCACTTCAAGGTAGAAGTTCATGCCGATGGCCCAGAAGAAGCTCAGCCGCCCGGCGAACTCGTCCACGTCCAGGCCTGAGGCGATGGCTGTCTTCACGTATTCCTTGCCGTCGGCCAAGGTAAAGGCCAGCTCCAGCGCCTGGTTAGCGCCCGCCTCCTGCATGTGGTAGCCCGAGATCGAGATCGAGTTGAACTTGGGCATGTTCTTGGCCGTGTAGCCAATGATGTCGCCAATGATCCGCATGCTCGGCTTGGGCGGGTAGATGTAGGTGTTGCGCACCATGAACTCTTTCAGAATGTCGTTCTGAATGGTTCCTGAGAGTTGGTCTTGCGAGACGCCCTGCTCTTCGGCCGCCACCACGTAGCCTGCCAGCACGGGCAGCACGGCGCCGTTCATGGTCATCGACACGCTGACCTTGTCGAGCGGAATCTGGTCGAACAGGATCTTCATGTCCTCGACCGAGTCAATCGCCACGCCCGCCTTGCCAACATCGCCCGTCACGCGCGGGTGGTCGCTGTCGTAGCCCCGGTGCGTGGCCAGGTCAAACGCCACGCTCACGCCCTGCCCGCCTGCGGCCAGCGCCTTGCGGTAGAAGGCGTTGGATTCTTCGGCCGTTGAAAAGCCTGCGTATTGGCGAATCGTCCACGGCCGCACCGCATACATCGTGGCCTGGGGGCCGCGCAGGTAGGGCTCAGAACCGGGCAAGGTGTTGGCGTATGGCAAATTGGCCGTGTCTTCGGCGGTGTACAGCGGCTTGACGGTGATGCCGTCGGGCGTGACCCAGTTCAAGGCGTTCACATCGCCACCGGGGGCCGACTTGGCCGCCGCCTTGTTCCAGGCCTCCAGCGAAGGCGCAGCGAACTCGGGGGCGGTGTTTTTAGGGGTGTCACTCATGGCGAAGACTTCTCCGAAGATGGCGTTGCATGCAGGCGCTGGACGTGATTAAACGGCGCTAGGGGTATCCCGATGTGTCAGCGAGTTTACATCATTCATAATTATTGATTCAAAATATTCTACCCAGCTTACAATCTGCCGCATGTCTGCCATCACCCTCACTCCCCGCGCGCTCTATGAAGAAGTGGCCGAGCAATTGCGCCAGCGCATCTTCCGCCGCGAACTGGAGCCCGGCAGCTGGATCGACGAATTGAAGATTGCCGAGGAATTCGGCATCAGCCGCACCCCTCTGCGCGAGGCACTCAAAGTGCTGGCCGCCGAAGGCCTGGTCACGATGAAGGTGCGCCGTGGCGCCTACGTGACCGAGATGAGCGAAAAAGACCTGCGCGACGTGTACCACCTTCTCAGTCTGCTAGAGAGTGACGCCGCAGGCGTGGTGGCCACGACCGCCACCACCGAGCAACTGCAGGCGTTGCAGGATCTGCACGCCGAGCTGGAGGCGGCTGTGGGCGAACGCGAACGCTTTTTTGCGGTCAACGAGCGTTTTCACATGTTGCTGCTGGAGCTGGCCGACAACCGCTGGCGAAGCCAGATGGTGGCGGACCTGCGCAAGGTCATGAAGCTCAATCGCCACAACTCGCTGCTCAAGCAAGGGCGGATTGAAGATTCTTTGAACGAGCACCGCGCCATCCTGGCGGCCATGGTGGCGCGCGATGCAAAAACCACGGTTAAAGCCATGCAGGCGCACTTTGCACAAGGGCTGGAGGCGGCAGCCTGAAGCGCCACGAGAGCCCGCCCCTCCGCTGCGCGGGCACCGGATCAACGCATCTGAAACAGCTCCTGGTGAAAGCGAGACTCTGGCAGCCCCATCACCACCAGATCATTCTTCAGCGACCGGCCAAAACGAGCAGGGCCGCAGAACCAGATGTCAGCGCCCTGCCAGTCCGGCACCTGCTGGGTCAGGCGTGCAGCGGTCAGCAATCCATCGCGCTCGCTGGAAAGAACGTGCAGCCGCACACCCGCCGCCTTTGCATCCTGCGCCATGAGGTGAATGGCGTGATCGTCGTGGATGGATGTGGGATGGAACAGGTCGATGGACCTGCCATCGGGCGCCGTCGCCAGCGCCTTCATCCGCGCGATAAAGGGGGTGATGCCAATGCCTGCCCCAATCCATATCTGGCGTTTGTAGGGGCCCTGGAAATTGAACTTCCCATACGGTCCCTCGACCTGAACGCGCTCTCCGACGCGCACCCGCTCGCCCAGCGTGCCGGTGTAGTCGCCCAGCGCCTTGATGATGAAGGTGATGCGCCCATCGCCCCGCCATGCACTTGCGATGGTGTAGGGGTGAGGCCCCTCGTCGGTGTGCAAGGTGACGAAAGCAAACTGGCCCGGCGCATGCCCGGCCCAGCTGCCGCTGCATTGAATGTCCACCTCGGTGACGTTGAGCGCCGCATGGTGGCGCACCCCGGCCACCGTACCAGCCACCTTGCGCGCCGCCCCCACACGCCGAAACAGCACCAACAAGGCAGACGCGCAGCCCGCCGCCATCAACAAGGCCATCACGGGCCCCAACACGCCGCTCCAGTAATCAAACTTCAGCAGCACCACCGCGTGCCACACCAAGGCCAGATAGACCACGGCAATCAGATGGTGGGTTTTGAAAAACGCCCGATAAGGAAACCATTTGAGCAAGGCAAGCACCATGAGCACCACGGCGGCATACAAGGCCCATTCGCCCATGCTCTCCGCCAGGTGCCGCTGATCAAGGAAGAACTGCTGAACCGGGGCGTCCACCAACGCAACCCGTGGGCCCCGCGCAGGGCGTTGCAACCAGCCCCAGCCCACCAGCCACTTGGGCGCCTTGGCCAAAAGCCAATGGCTGGTCGATAACGCCAGCGCTGCGATGCCTAGCCACTTGTGTAGACGGTACATCTTGTCCAACCCCTGCAAGTACGGCTCGAAGACGACGGGGCGCACCGCGAGAACCATGGCCGCGCTCATGACGCCCATGGCCAGCACGCCGCTGTATTGCATGAGCACCGCACGCCAGGCAAAAAAATGGGCGGGCGCCACCCAAACCGTGAGTTCAGCCACCAGCCACAGCACGCTCAGCGCGCCAAGATAAAGCCAGAGAAACCGTTTGATGTTGCGCATTGAGCTGCCCGAAGATTGTTTCCGCCAGTGTAAAAACCAAGCGTAAACATGTATTGACACCACGTGTCGGCTCCGTAAACCCAGCCGCGTATGGCCGCATGTTTGCGTTAGGTCAATGCCGTAGGATGTTCTGCATTGGCTTGCCTGGGGTCTGGGGCCCGGGGTCTGAGACTTGGCGTTCAGCGCATTCGCAGGATTTGCTGGGTTTGCATGCAGGCGCCAAGCCAGCAAGCGCGCATGCAAGGCCAAGGCGAAACTGCATGCGCAGTGCTATGGAGGCAAACCAGAAAACACCGCAGCGAGGGGACGCCGCCATCAGACTGCGGCAGCAGGGGCCATACGAGCCCGGCTAAACAAGAGAAGAGGCGACAAAAGACATGGGGCGGTGCCACCCATTGCTCATTGCCTATTTATTGCATGGCCGAGACAAAGGCCACGACCGCACTGATGTCGGCGTCAGACATTAGGCGCGCATTCGATGACATCACGGAGTCTGCACGCACGCCCCCTCCTGCGCGATAGCGTTGCAAGGTGAGCTGCAGATAGGCGGGTTGCTGGCCTGCAATGCGCGCGATCTGTGCATTGCCTCGCCCGTCGCTGCCATGACAACGGAAACAGGTCTTGTTGAAATACTCCTGCCCCTTGGCCGCCAAAGCAGGGTTGGCGGCCGGTTTGTGCACCACGTCCTGGGCCGTGTAGAAAAGCACCATGCCTACTTTTTCATCACTGCTCATGGCCTTGATCATGCCTTCCATGAACTCATTGCGGCGGCGCCCTTCAGCAAATTGGCGCAACTGCTCCAGCAAATAGGCGGGGTTCTGGCCCGCCAGATTGGGGATGTCGGGCTTGGCGCTATTGCCTCCTTCACCGTGGCAGTTGGCGCACACGGCGGCCACCTTGCGGCCCGTTTTGAACAACATCTCTGCCAGCTTGGGGTCGGCCTGCGCCTCATCGAGCCTTGCGTTCAGATCCACCGCCGCGGTAGCACGCGCTTTGGCAGGTTGGGCGGCCACTGGCTGGACCATGAGCGCTGCCAACAGGGCAGCAGCCAACGCAACAGAAATTCGCTTTGCCATGGATAAAACCACTTACAAAAAGAGGGAATTCTAGACCGCTCAAGACATTTCTCCCGTTTTGTGATTTTTATTTGTTACATCTGGCGAAGGGCGGTGGCATGGCGCTCGGTATGATCGCCACGGGTTTTCCCTGACACCGGCACCAAGCCTTGACTGCTGCGGCCATTTTTCATTTCACCATGACTCCAGCACCGAACTTCGCTGGACTACGCCGAAGCCCGATACAGCAGGTTTATCAATAACTTAGGCGAGTTCAACATATGCCGGTGCTTTCCGAAACCTGACCTGGCTTCCCCTCTGCTGGCCCCTACAAGGCTCCTGGGAATCGGGTCTTTCCGAGGAGTCATCATGGCGAAAATCAAGCTCACCAAGTCCGCAGTCGATGCGGCACAACCCCAAGCGCAGGCCGTCGAACTCCGGGACACGCTGGTGCCCGGCTTCCTGTGCAAGGTTACACCAGCGGGCCGCAAGGTGTTCATGCTCCAGTACCGCACGAACGCTGGCGAGCGGCGCAAGCCAGCCCTGGGCCTGTATGGGGAACTGACGGTCGAACAGGCCCGCTCGCTGGCCCAGGAATGGCTGGCCGAGGTTCGCCGAGGCGGCGACCCCAGCGCGGCCAAGGCCGCCGCCCGTTCAGCCCCCACGGTCAAGGAGCTGTGCACCAAGTTCATGGAGGACTACTCCAAACAGCGCAACAAGCCCAGCACCCAGCGCGGGTATCAGGCCGTCATCGACCGCTGCATCGTTCCGATGCTGGGCCGTTTGAAGGTTCAGGACGTGAAGCGGCCGGACGTGGCCACGGCGATGAAGAAGATGGCCCACAAGCCCGCCGAGGCCAACCGTGCTTTCAGCGTGATGCGCAAGATGTTCAACCTGGCCGAGGTGTGGGGCCACCGGCCTGATGGCACCAACCCCTGCCGCCACGTCCCGATGTACCCCAACGGCAAGGCTACCCACCTCATCAGCGACGAGGACATGGGCAAGCTGTTTCGGCGACTGGAGCACATCGAAGCCGAGGGTCTGGAGAACTACGTCATCCCGCTGGCGATCCGTCTGCAATTCGAGTTCGCTGGCCGCCGCTCCGAAATCGTGACGCTCCAATGGGATTGGGTGGACATGGACAACCGCCGCGTGGTCTGGCCGGACAGCAAGACGGGTGGCATGTCCAAGCCCATGAGCGAGGAAGCCTATCGGCTGCTCTCGACGGCGCCACGGCAGGAAGGCATTCCCTACGTGCTGCCGTCTCCAAGCCATCCGGGCAAGCATCTGACCACGGGCGAGTATTACAACGGCTGGAGCCGCGCCCTCAAGGCGGCGGGCGCCACGCACGTCGGCACGCACGGTATCCGCCACCGTTCTGCGACCGACATTGCTAACTCGGGCATCCCGGTCAAGGTCGGCATGGCGCTGACGGCGCACAAGACCGTGGCGATGTTCATGCGCTACGTCCACACCGAGGACGATCCGGTGCGCAAGGCGGCTGAACTGGTGGCGAACCGGCGCAAGACGATCACCGAGGCGCAACGTCCCGCAGAGGTGGCAGCATGACCAAGAAGACGCCTGCGGCGGCGGGAGCCGCACCCGCCGCTTTGCCTGCCGGCTACGCCGGCATCCACGGCGGTATCGTGGAAATGCTCGACGCTGCCCGCCAGGCGGCGGCGCGCAGCGTCAATGCGCTGATGACGGCCAGCTACTGGGAGATCGGCCGCCGCATCGTGGAGGCCGAGCAACAGGGCAAGCGGCGTGCGGGGTATGGCGAACAGTTGATGGCCCGGCTGTCCGCCGACCTGACCGCTCAGTTTGGGCGGGGCTTTGGCGTGAACAACCTGGAGAACATGCGGCGGTTCTTCCTCGCATACCCAGTCTCCGAGATTTCCCAGACACTGTCTGGGAAATTGGACAACGAGCTGCCTGATGAGAAATCCCAGACGGTGTCTGGGAAATTGAGCCTCGCCGAGCTGGCGCAAGTGTTCACGCTGCCGTGGTCGGCCTATGTCCGGCTGCTGGTGGTCAAGGATACCCATGCCCGGCGCTTCTACGAAACCGAGGCACTACGCGGCGGCTGGAGCGTGCGCCAGCTTGACCGGCAGATTGGCAGCCAGTTCTACGAGCGCACCGCCTTGTCCAAGGATAAGGCGGCGATGCTGGTCAAGGGAGCTGTGGCGAGGCCCGAGGATGCCGTCACGCCCGACGACGCGATCAAAGACCCGTATGTACTGGAGTTCCTGAACCTCAAGGACGAGTATTCGGAATCCGATCTGGAGGCCGCGTTAATCCAGCGGCTGGAGGATTTTCTGCTGGAGCTGGGCGAAGGCTTCACCTTCGTCGGCCGGCAGCGGCGCTTGCGCATTGACCAGACTTGGTATCGGGTCGATCTGCTGTTTTTCCATCGCAAGTTGCGTTGCTTGGTCATCATCGACTTGAAGCTGGGCAGCCTGACCCATGCGGACGTGGGCCAGATGCACATGTATTGCAACTATGCCAAGGAGCATTGGGCCTATCCCGATGAGAACCCGCCCGTGGGGTTGATCCTCTGCGCCGACAAGGGCCACGCGCTGGCGCGGTATGCCTTGGAAGGTTTGCCGACGAAGGTGATGGCGGCGAACTACCGTACTGTGTTGCCCGATGCCGAGCTGTTGCAGAAAGAGCTGGAA
>RCMZ01000640.1_pt1 | contig 15984 bp, 13 predicted proteins | sample 2041141 | NCBI WGS metagenome assembly RCMZ01 (sample SAMN09708263, study PRJNA481090) | Wastewater metagenome, whole genome shotgun sequencing project. | biome: sewage; isolation source: Davis station wastewater (DW) | place: Antarctica: Davis Station | collected 2010-03-01
AGTTCGTGGCTAGGCAAACCCCACTCGGAGCAAGACCAAATAGGGTTCCATTGGCGTGGCCCGCGCTGGAACCGGGTAGGTTGCTAAAGACGTGTAGTGATGTACGTCGTAGAGGAATGACTGTCCTCGACAGAACCCGGCTTACAGATCGACTCTCCACCTTTTTTCTCCCGCGCAACTGCTGCAAACCCGCCTTTCTAAGATCAAAAAAATCTTACTCTTGATAAAGCACTTTAAGTTCGAAGGGCAGCCTTCTGTATGGGTTCGTTTTTGTCTTGAAAGTGCCCGTTCAATACCCCGTTTTACCCCCGCTTTTTTGCGCTAAATCTCCGTCGCATAAGGATTTTTCCCTGTTCGTGCGCCTTGACGGTGGGGGGCGTGCATTCCTATAGTGTGCCCGAGTGGTAAGAAGTGGCATGAAGTGGGTTTTTTGGGCATGGAAAGCTAATAATAATGGGGGAGCACAGCCTTGTTTCGCGGAGCTAACGCCATCAGTCTCGACGCCAAAGGGCGCCTCGCGATGCCGAGTCGGTATCGTGACGAGCTGATTTCGCGTTGCGCCGGCCAGCTCATCGTCACCATTGATGCTGTCGACTCCTGCCTGTGTGTGTATCCGCTGCCCGAGTGGGAGCTGATCGAAGCCAAATTGCGTGAACTGCCCTCCCTGCGTGAAGAAAACCGCCGCTTGCAACGTCTGCTGATTGGCAATGCTGTCGATCTGGAGCTGGACGGCAGTGGCCGTTTTCTCGTGCCGCCACGTCTGCGCGAGTACGCCGGACTGGACAAGCGCGCGATGCTGGTAGGGCAGCTGAACAAGTTCCAGTTGTGGGACGAAGACGCCTGGGATGCGGTTGCTGACGCGGACCTCGCGGCCATTAAACGACCTGGCGCTCTGCCGGATGAATTGCGTGACCTGATCCTGTGACCATGACCAATAGCTTTCGCCATATCACCGTACTGCTCGATGAAGCCGTTGAGGCTCTCGCCGTGCGCGCTGACGGCTGCTATCTGGACGGCACCTTCGGGCGCGGCGGCCATAGCCGGCTGATCCTTGAACAGCTGGGTGCCGATGGGCATCTGCTCGGCTTCGATAAAGACCCGTTGGCGATAGCCACAGGGCAAGCACTGGCGGCCGAAGACGGCCGCTTTGTCATTGTGCAGCGCAGTTTTGCCGAATTGGGCGATGAGCTGCAGGTGCGTGGCCTCGCCGGAAAAGTCAGCGGCGTGCTGCTGGACCTGGGCGTGTCGTCGCCGCAACTGGATGACCCGGAGCGCGGTTTCAGCTTTATGCATGATGGTCCGCTGGACATGCGCATGGACCCGAGCCGCGGTGTCAGTGCGGCCGAGTGGATCGCCAGCGCCAGCGAAGAAGACATCGCCCGCGCCTTTAAAGAATATGGCGAAGAGCGCTTCGCCAAGCGCATGGCGCGCGCCGTGGTGCTGCGCCGTGCGGAGCAGCCGTTTACCCGTACCGCCGACCTGGCCCAGGTGCTGACCGTGGCCAACCCTGCCTGGGAAAAGGGCAAGAACCCGGCGACCCGTGCATTTCAGGGCTTGCGCATCCAGATCAACAACGAGCTGGGTGATCTGGAGCGCGGTCTGGAAGCGGCCATGGATGCCCTGGAAATCGGCGGTCGTCTGTCGGTCATCAGCTTCCACTCGCTGGAAGATCGCATCGTCAAACAGTTCATGCGCCGACATGTGAAGGGCGAGGCGGATAACTTGCCCCGCGACTTGCCAGTGCGTCTGGCGCCGTTTGTGCCGCGCCTGAAGCTGATCGGTAAGCCGCAATACGCCGGCGACGCCGAGCTTAAGGCCAACCCTCGTTCGCGCAGCGCCGTGCTGCGTGTCGCCGAGAAGTTGCGTTGAGCCGCCTGTACGCCAAACCCATGCCAGCCGGCAGCGTGTTGCTGCTGCTGTTGTTTCTGGCCGTCTTGTTGTCGGCCATCGGCGTGTCTTACAGCGCCCACTGGAATCGCCAACTGCTCAATAGTTTGTATGCCGAACTCAGCGTGCGCGATAAGGCGCAGGCCGAGTGGGGGCGTCTGATCCTTGAGCAAAGCACCTGGACTGCCCACAACCGCATCGAAAGCATGGCCACCGAGCGCCTGCAAATGCGCATTCCGGATGCCGCCGAAGTGCAGATGGTGGCGCCATGATGAAACTGGAAGGCGCGCTCTATCCCTGGCGTTTCCGTCTGGTGCTGGTGCTGCTGACGCTGATGACCGGCGCGATTGTCTGGCGCATCGTCGACTTGCAGGTGATTGATCACGACTTCCTGCAGGGCCAGGGCGATGCACGCAGCGTGCGACATATCCCGATTCCCGCGCACCGCGGCCTGATTACCGACCGTAATGGCGAGCCGCTGGCGGTCAGCACCCCGGTCACCACGTTGTGGGCCAATGGCAAAGAATTGCAGGCCGGGCGCAGCCAGTGGCCGGCGCTGGCCGCTGCCCTGGGGCAGGAGTCGAAAACCTTTGCCCAGCGCCTGGAGCAAAATGCCAAGCGTGAGTTTATGTACCTTGTGCGTGGTCTGACCCCGGAGCAGGGCCAGGCCGTGCTCGACCTCAAGGTGCCGGGTGTCTACGCCATCGAAGAGTTTCGCCGTTTCTACCCAGCGGGCGAAGTCACGGCCCACGTGGTTGGCTTTACCGATATCGACGACCACGGCCGTGAGGGCGTGGAACTGGCGTTTGATGACTGGCTCGGCGGTGTGCCGGGCAAGCGTCAGGTGCTCAAGGATCGCCGTGGTCGGCTGATCAAGGACGTACAGGTAGCGCAGAACGCCAAGGCCGGTAAGGCCCTGGCGTTGTCGATCGACCTGCGTCTGCAATACCTGGCGCACCGCGAACTGCGCAATGCCCTCACCGAATTCGGCGCCAAGGCCGGCAGCCTGGTGATGCTCGACGTGCAGACCGGCGAAGTGCTGGCCATGGTCAACCATCCCACTTACAACCCCAATAACCGGCGCAACCTGCAACCGGCGATGATGCGTAACCGCGCCATGATCGACGTGTTTGAGCCGGGCTCGACGGTCAAGCCGTTCACCATCAGTGCCGCCCTGCAAACTGGGCGCTGGAAGCCGACCGATAAGGTTGACGTATATCCGGGCACCCTGCAAATCGGCAAGTACACCATTCGCGACGTGTCGAAGAATGAAGGCGTGCTCGACCTTACCGGCATCCTGATCAAGTCCAGTAACGTCGGGGTCAGCAAGATCGCCTTCGATATCGGCGCCGAGTCGGTCTACAGCTTGATGCAGCAAGTCGGCCTCGGTCAGGACACCGGTCTGGGCTTCCCTGGCGAGCGCGTCGGCAACCTGCCCAATCACCGCATCTGGCCGAAGGCCGAAACCGCGACCCTGGCCTACGGCTACGGCCTGTCGGTGACCGCCATCCAGCTGGCTCACGCCTACGCCACCCTGGCCAATGACGGCCGCAGCCTGCCGCTGACCATGACCCGTGCGGACAGCCGCGGCGGCGCTGGTGCCCAGGCCATTCCTGAAGACGTGGCCATTACCGTGCAAGGCATGTTGCAGCAAGTGGTCGAGGCGCCTGGTGGCGTGTTCCGCGCCAAGGTGCCGGCCTACCACGTGGCGGGCAAGAGCGGTACCGCGCGCAAGGCCACCGTGGGCAGCAAGGGCTACACGCAAAATGCTTACCGCTCGTTGTTTGCCGGTTTTGCTCCGGTCAACAACCCGCGCATCGCCATGGTGGTGGTCATCGATGAGCCCAGCACTGGCGCCTATTACGGCGGTCTGATTTCCGCGCCGGTGTTCGGCAAGGTGATGGCCGGTGCCCTGCGTTTAATGAACATTGCTCCCGACAATCTGCCCCCAGTCGTGGCGCCCGTTGCGCCGCAGGCTGTGGCGCAGACCCCAGGCAAAGGAGGGCGAACCTGATGCCCATGCCGCTCAATCAATTGTTGCCGGAAGCCGGCAGCTCGATCCTGATTCGTGAACTGACCCTGGACAGCCGCAAGGTGCGTCCGGGCGATTTGTTTCTGGCTGTACCGGGCACCGCCCAGGATGGCCGCGACCATATTGCCGATGCCATCGCCCGCGGCGCCGCCGCCGTGGCCTATGAAGCCGCCGGCGCACCGCAGATGCACGACAGCGCGGCGGCCTTGCTGCCAATGCACGGCCTGGCTGCGCAATTGTCCGCGATTGCCGGGCGCTTTTATGGCGAGCCAAGCCGCGCCCTGCGTCTGGTTGGCGTGACCGGCACCAATGGCAAGACCAGCGTCAGCCAGTTGCTGGCTCAAGCATTGGAGTTGCTGGGCGAGCGTTGTGGCATCGTCGGCACCCTCGGCAGTGGCTTTCATAACGAGCTGGTGCAGGGTCGTCATACCACCCCCGATCCCATTGGCGTGCAGGCACTGCTGGCGGAACTGAAAAGCGCGGGCGCCAAAGCCGTGGCGATGGAAGTGTCGTCCCATGGTCTGGACCAGGGCCGGGTGGCAGCGTTGAATTTTGACGTGGCAGTGTTCACCAACCTGTCCCGTGACCACCTCGATTACCACGGCAGCATGGAAGCCTACGCCGCCGCGAAAAGTGCGCTGTTCAGCTGGCCGGAACTGCGTTGCCGGGTGCTTAACCTGGATGACGACCTGGGCCGTGAGCTGGCCGCCGCCAGCGCACCTTCGCGGCTGATCAGCTACAGCCTGGACGATGCCGCTGCCTACCTGTATTGCCGCTCGGCGGACTTCGATGACAGCGGCGTGCGCGCCGATATCGTCACCCCGCAAGGCGAAGGCCGTCTGTGCAGCAGCCTGCTGGGGCGCTTTAACCTGAGCAACCTGCTGGCGGTGGTTGGTGCGCTGCTGGCACTGGATTACCCGCTGGACGAAATCCTCGCGGTGATGCCCAAACTGCAAGGCCCGGCCGGGCGCATGCAGCGTCTGGGTGGGATCAAGCAGCCGCTGGTGGTGGTCGATTACGCCCATACCCCGGATGCTTTGGAGCAGGTGCTGCAAGCCTTGCGTCCACACGTTCAGGGTCGCCTGCTGTGCCTGTTCGGCTGCGGTGGTGATCGTGACCGCGGCAAGCGCGCGTTGATGGCGGCGGCGGCCGAACGTTTGGCGGATCAGGTGCTGGTCACCGACGACAACCCGCGTAGCGAAGACCCTCAGCAGATTTTTGCCGATATTCGCAGCGGTTTTGCCGACCTGAGCAAGATCAGCCTGCAGCACGGCCGTGGCCAGGCCATCGCCCAGCTGATCGCCAGCGCCACGGCGCAGGACGTGATTCTGCTGGCCGGCAAAGGCCACGAGGATTACCAGGAAATTCACGGCGTGCGTCAGCCGTTCTCCGACCTGCGCGAGGCCGAGCAGGCCTTGGCTGCCTGGAGTGCCGAGCATGCTTAAAGCGCTGCGCTTGAGTGAATTGTTGGCTGTGTTGGATGCCCGCTTGGTGGGCGCGGATGCCGCGTTCACGGCGGTTTCCACGGACAGCCGCAAGATCGAGCCGGGCCAGCTGTTTATTGCCCTGACCGGACCGAACTTCGACGGCCACGACTACCTGGCGGCCGTCGCGGCCAAAGGTGCCGTGGCGGCGCTGGTCGAGCGCGAAGTGAGCGACGTCGAGCTGCCGCAGTTGCTGGTGGCGGATGCGCGGGTGGCCCTCGGCCAGCTTGGCGCGCTGAACCGTCAGGCTTATCAAGGCCCGCTGGCGGCAGTCACCGGCTCCAGCGGCAAGACCACAGTCAAAGAAATGCTCGCCAGCATCCTGCGTGCCGGCCTTGGCGGCCCGGTGCTGGCCACCCGCGGCAATCTGAATAACGACCTCGGCGCGCCCCTGACCCTGCTCGAGCTGGCGCCGCAACACGTCGCCGCGGTGATCGAATTGGGCGCCAACCATGTCGGCGAGATCGCCTACACCGTTGGCCTGACTCAGCCCCAGGTGGCCATCATCACCAACGCCGGGATCGCCCACGTTGGCGAGTTCGGCGGCCCGGACAAGATCATCGAAGCCAAGGGCGAGATCCTTGAGGGCTTGGCGGCCAGCGGTACGGCGATCCTCAACCTCGACGACAAAGCCTTCACCGTCTGGCAGCAACGTAACGGCAGCCGTGGCGTGCTGAGCTTCGCCCTGCGCAACAGTGCGGCGGACTTCTACACCAGCGAGCTGGCCCGCGATGCGCGCGGCTGCGTGGCCTTTACCCTGCAGTCGCCGGCCGGCAGTGCGCGTATCCAGCTGAACCTGCTGGGTGAGCACAATGTCGCCAATGCCCTGACCGCCGCCGCTGCGGCCCATGCCCTGAACGTGCCGCTGGTCGGGATCCAGGCTGGGCTGGAAAGCCTGCAGCCGGTTAAAGGCCGCGCCGTTGCTCAGTTGGCGACCAGCGGTGCACGGGTGATCGACGACACGTACAACGCCAACCCGATTTCGATGTGTGCCGCGGTTGATATACTCGCCGGCTTCTCCGGCCGCACCGTCCTGGTGCTGGGAGATATGGGCGAGTTGGGCGAGTGGGCCGAGCAGGGCCACCGCGACGTCGGTGCCTATGCCGCCGGCAAGGTCGACACGCTCTATGCCGTGGGACCGCTGATGGCGCATGCCGTCGCGGCCTTTGGCCCGCAGGGACACCATTTCGCTGACCAAGCCAGCCTGATCGCAGCCGTTCTTCACGAATCGGCTGGCAGCAGCATTTTGATTAAAGGTTCACGCAGTGCCGCGATGGAACACGTCGTCGCGGCCCTGTGTGGCAAAGACCATGGGGAGATCCACTAAATGCTGCTGCTGCTCGCCGAGTATCTGCAACAGTTCTACAAAGGCTTTGCAGTCTTTCAGTACCTGACCCTGCGCGGCATTCTTGGCGTGCTCACTGCGCTGACCCTGTCGCTGTGGCTGGGACCGTGGATGATCCGTACCCTGCAGATGCGCCAGATCGGCCAGTCGGTGCGCAACGACGGTCCGCAGTCGCACCTGTCCAAGTCGGGTACGCCGACCATGGGCGGCGCCCTGATTCTCTCGGCCATCGCCATCAGCACCTTGCTCTGGGCCGACCTGTCCAACCGCTATGTGTGGACGGTGCTGGTCGTTACCTTGCTGTTCGGCGGCATCGGCTGGGTCGACGATTACCGCAAAGTGATCGAGAAAAACTCCAAGGGCCTGCCGAGCCGCTGGAAGTATTTCTGGCAGTCGGTATTCGGCTTGGGCGCTGCGGTGTTTTTGTTTGTCAGCGCGCAGAGCCCGGTCGAAACCACCCTGATCGTGCCGATGTTCAAGGACATCAGCATTCCCCTAGGCGCCGGCCTGGGTATTGGCTTTGTGGTGCTGAGCTACCTGGTGATTGTTGGTTCGAGCAACGCAGTGAACCTGACGGACGGCCTCGACGGCTTGGCGATCATGCCGACGGTGATGGTTGGCGGCGCGCTGGGCATCTTCTGCTACCTGTCGGGCAACGTGAAGTTCGCCGAATACCTGTTGATTCCCTACGTGCCGGGCGCGGGCGAGCTGATTGTGTTCTGCGCCGCTCTGGTCGGAGCCGGTCTGGGCTTCCTGTGGTTCAACACCTACCCGGCACAAGTCTTTATGGGTGACGTCGGCGCCCTGGCGCTGGGCGCAGCGCTGGGCACCATCGCTGTGATCGTCCGCCAGGAAATCGTCCTGTTCATCATGGGCGGCGTGTTCGTAATGGAGACCCTGTCGGTGGTGATTCAGGTTGCCTCCTTCAAGTTGACCGGCAAGCGCGTGTTCCGCATGGCGCCGATCCATCACCACTTTGAACTGAAAGGCTGGCCGGAGCCGCGCGTGATTGTGCGCTTCTGGATCATCACCGTGATTCTGGTGCTGATCGGCCTTGCCACCCTGAAACTGCGCTGAGGATTGTATGAGCCTGATCGCGTCTGACCACTTCCGCATCGTTGTCGGCCTCGGCAAGAGCGGCATGTCCCTGGTGCGTTTCCTCGCACGCCAGGGCCTGCCCTTTGCCGTGGCCGACAGCCGTGCCAATCCGCCGGAGCTGGCCACCTTGCGTGCCGAGTTTCCGCAGGTGGACGTGCGTTGTGGCGAGTTGGATGTGGCGTTTCTCTGCCGCGCCAACGAACTGCTGGTCAGCCCTGGTTTGGCCCTGGCCACCCCGGCGTTGCAGCAGGCGGCCGCGCGCGGCGTGAAAATGTCCGGCGATATCGAGTTGTTTGCCCGCAACGCCAAGGCGCCGATCATCGCCATCACCGGCTCCAACGCGAAAAGCACGGTCACCACCCTGGTTGGCGAGATGGCGGCAGCGGCTGGCAAGCGCGTGGCGGTCGGCGGCAACCTGGGTACCCCGGCGCTGGACCTGCTCAACGATGAGGTCGAGCTGTATGTGTTGGAGCTGTCCAGCTTCCAGCTGGAATGCACGGATCAGCTGAATGCCGAAGTGGCCACCTGCCTGAATGTCAGCGAAGACCACATGGATCGCTACAGCGGCATGCCGGCCTATCACCTGGCCAAGCACCGGATTTTCCGTGGCGCTCGCCAAGTGGTGATCAATCGCCAGGACGCTCTGTCGCGGCCGCTGTTGGCGGAAGGTCAGCCATGCTGGAGCTTTGGCCTGAACAAGCCGGACTTCAAAGCCTTCGGCCTGATTGAGGAGGGCGGCGAGAAGTACCTGGCCTTCCAGTTCGACAAATTGCTGAATGTGCGCGAGCTGAAAATGCGTGGCGCCCATAACCAGGCCAACGCCCTGGCGGCCCTGGCCTTGGGCCATGCCGCTGGCCTGCCGATGGCGCCGATGCTGGCTGCTCTTCGCGAGTTCACCGGCCTGGCCCATCGCTGCCAGTGGCTGCGTGAGCTGCGTGGCGTGACCTATTACGATGACTCCAAGGCCACCAACGTGGGCGCCGCGCTGGCGGCCATTGAAGGCCTGGGTGCGGATATCGACGGCAAGTTGCTGTTGATCGCCGGTGGCGACGGCAAGGGCGCGGATTTCTCCGCCCTGCGCGGACCCGTGGCGGCGCACTGCCGCGCCGTGCTGCTGCTCGGTCGCGATGCTGAGTTGCTGGCCAATACCCTGGCCGATAGCGGCGTGCCGCTGATTCGCGTGGCGACCTTGGATGAAGTTGTGCAGCGCGCCGCCGAACTGGCTCAGGCCGGCGACGCGGTATTGCTGTCGCCGGCCTGCGCCAGCCTGGATATGTTCAAGAACTTCGAGCAGCGCGGTCAGCTGTTCGCCGCTGCCGTCGGGGGGCTGCTCTGATGCTCGCCCAGTTGCTGGCCGCGCCTTCGCCGCTGCGCAGTGCGCGCGGCATCGACCTCGACTTTCCGCTGTTGGCGGGTTGTTTGGGGCTGCTCGGCCTGGGCCTGGTGATGATCACCTCGGCGTCCTCGGAAGTGGCGGCGGTGCAGTCCGGCAACCCGCTGTACCACATGATCCGTCACCTGATTTATCTGGCCATCGGCCTGGGCGCCGGTCTGCTGACCTTGCTGGTGCCCCTGGCACAGTGGCAGCGCTACGGCGGGCGCCTGCTGATGGCGGCCTTTGTCTTGTTGATTCTGGTGCTGATTCCCGGCATCGGCCGCGAAGTGAACGGCGCCTCGCGCTGGATCGGTTTCGGCATCTTCAACGTGCAGCCGTCGGAGCTGGCCAAGCTGTTTACCGTGATCTTCCTGGCCGGCTATCTAGTCCGTCGGCAGACCGATGTGCGCGAGAACCTGATGGGCTTTATCAAGCCCATGGCCGTGCTGGCGCCGATCGCCGCCTTGCTGCTGGCCGAGCCGGACTTCGGCGCCACCGTGGTGCTGATGGGCGCGGCAATTGCCATGTTGTTCCTCGGTGGCATCAACCTGCTGCGCTTTATCCCGCTGGTGCTCGCGGTGCTGGCGGCTGGCGTGGTGGTGATGACCGGCCAGTCCTACCGCATGCAGCGCTTGACCAACTTTATCGACCCCTGGGCCGACCAGTACGGCGCCGGCTACCAGCTGAGCCAGGCGCTGATCGCCTTCGGTCGCGGCGAGTGGCTGGGCGTGGGCCTGGGCAACAGCATCCAGAAGCAGTTCTACCTGCCGGAAGCGCACACCGACTTCGTGTTCAGCGTGCTGGCCGAAGAGCTGGGGCTGCTCGGTTCCCTGCTGACCGTCGCACTGTTTGTGTTCGTCAGCGTGCGCGCCCTCTACATCGGCCTGTGGGCGGAGAAGGCCAAGCAGTTCTTCGCCGCCTATGTAGCCTATGGTCTGGCCATCATGTGGATCGGCCAGATCCTGATCAATATCGGTGTGAACGTTGGCCTGCTGCCGACCAAGGGCCTGACCCTGCCGTTCCTCAGCTACGGCGGCAGCTCCCTGGTGATCTGCTGCATCACTCTCGGTTTGCTCCTGCGCATCGAGTGGGAGCGGCGCACGCACCTGGGCAGCGCCGAAGTCGAATTCGACGAGTCGGATTTCGCCGATGAGGAACTCACCCATGGCCGCTAATGTGCTGATCATGGCCGGCGGTACCGGCGGCCACGTGTTCCCGGCGCTGGCCTGTGCCCGCGAATTCAAGGCGCGCGGCTATGCCGTGCACTGGCTCGGCACGCCCCGTGGCATCGAGAATGAGCTGGTGCCGGCCGCCGGTTTGCCGCTGCACCTGATCAACGTCAGTGGCCTGCGTGGCAAGGGCAAGTTGGCCCTGCTCAAGGCGCCGTTCCAATTGCTCAAGGCATTGTGGCAAGCGCGCAAGATTGTTCGCGAGCTGCAGCCGGTCTGCGTGCTGGGCATGGGTGGCTATGTCACCGGCCCTGGCGGTCTGGCGGCGCGGCTGGCGGGTGTGCCGCTGATCATTCATGAGCAAAACGCTGTGGCCGGCACCGCCAACCGCAGTCTGGCGCCGCTCGCCAGCCGCGTGTGCGAGGCCTTCCCGGACACCTTCGGCGCCAGCAGCAAGCGCCGCACCACCGGCAACCCGGTGCGCGAAGAGCTGTTTCTGGAAACCCCGCGCGAATCCCTGCGCAACCGCCAGCCGCACCTGCTGGTGCTGGGTGGCAGCCTGGGCGCCGAACCCTTGAACAAACTGCTGCCCGAGGCCCTTGGCCTGCTGGCCGCCGAGCTGCGTCCGCAGGTGTTTCACCAAGCCGGCAAGCAGCACGCCGAGGTGACCACTGAGCGCTATCAGGCCCAGGGCGTGAGCGCCGAAGTGGCACCTTTTATCAAAGACATGGCCCGCGCTTACGGTTGGGCCGATCTGGTGGTCTGCCGTGCCGGTGCCCTGACTGTCAGTGAGTTGGCCGCCGCCGGTCTGCCGGCTTTGTTGGTGCCGCTGCCGCACGCCATCGACGATCACCAAACCCGCAATGCCCATTACCTGGCGGACGAGGGCGCAGCCTTCCTCCTGCCGCAAGCAACGACTGGCGCCGCCGACCTGGCCGCGCGCCTGACAGAGGTTCTGATGCACACCGATCGACTGAAAACCATGGCCGCGACAGCTCGTCGTCTGGCCAAGCCGGACGCCACCTGCAACGTGGTCGACATTTGCCTGGAGGTGGCCCGTGGTTGAGAGCCATAAAGCGTTCCCGCAACCGGAAATGCGCCGTATCCGCCGCATCCACTTCGTCGGCATCGGCGGCGTGGGTATGTGTGGGATTGCCGAGGTGTTGCTTAACCTCGGTTATCAGGTGTCCGGTTCCGACTTGAAAGCCTCGCCGGTTACCGATCGGCTGGCCTCCTTCGGTGCGCAGATCTTTATCGGTCACCGCGCCGAGAACGCCGCCACGGCCGACGTGCTGGTGGTGTCCAGCGCAGTGAATACCTCCAACCCGGAAGTGGCGACTGCCATCGAGCGGCGTATTCCGGTGGTGCCACGGGCCGAAATGCTCGCCGAGCTGATGCGCTACCGCCACGGTATCGCGGTGGCCGGCACCCACGGTAAAACCACCACCACCAGCCTGATCGCCTCGGTATTTGCTGCTGGTGGCCTTGACCCAACCTTCGTGATTGGCGGTCGCTTGAACGCTGCCGGCACCAACGCCCAGCTGGGCGCCAGCCGTTACCTGGTGGCTGAAGCCGACGAAAGTGACGCCAGCTTCCTGCACCTGCAGCCGCTGGTGGCCGTGGTCACCAATATCGACGCCGACCATATGAGCACCTACGGCGGCGACTTCAACAAGTTGAAGAAGACCTTCGTCGAGTTCCTGCACAACCTGCCGTTCTACGGTCTTGCCGTGGTCTGTGTGGATGACCCCCATGTGCGCGAAATTCTGCCGCTGATTGCCCGGCCGACCATTACTTATGGTCTTAGTGACGACGCCGATGTGCGCGCGATCAATATTCGCCATGCCGGTATGCAAACGTATTTCACCGTGCTGCGTCCCGGCCGTGAGCCGCTGGATGTGTCGGTGAAAATGCCGGGCAACCACAACGTGCTGAACTCCCTGGCGACCATCGCCATTGCCACCGATGAGGGCGTCGATGACGCTGCCATCGTCGCCGGGCTGTCGGGCTTCCAGGGCGTGGGGCGGCGCTTCCAGGTGTACGGCGAGCTGCCGGTGGAAAACGGCAGCGTGATGCTGGTGGACGACTACGGTCACCACCCGCGTGAAGTCGCCGCCGTGATCAAGGCTGTGCGTACCGGCTGGCCGGAGCGCCGCCTGGTAATGGTTTACCAACCGCACCGCTACAGCCGCACCAGCGATCTGTATGACGATTTCGTTCAGGTTCTGAGCGACGCCAATGTGCTGCTACTGATGGAAGTCTACCCGGCCGGCGAAGCGCCGATTCCTGGGGCTGACAGCCGTCATCTGTGCCGCAGTATTCGTCAGCGTGGCCAGTTGGACCCGATCTACATCGAGCGCGGCATCGAGCTGGCGCCGCTGGTCAAGCCGCTGCTGCGCGCTGGCGACATCCTCCTCTGCCAGGGCGCCGGCGATATCGGCGGGCTGGCCCCGCAGCTGCTCAAGCACCCGTTGTTTGCTGCTGCGCCTGAGTCCAAACAAGGTGAGTCGAAATGAGTGCCGTGTTGAAGTCCAATCTCGACCCTAAAGCCTTTGGCCGCGTGGCCGTGTTGTTCGGTGGCAAGAGCGCCGAGCGTCCGGTGTCGCTGAAGTCCGGCGCCGCCGTGCTGGAAGCCTTGCAGGCCGCTGGCGTGGATGCCTTTGGTATCGATGTGGGCGCCGATCTGTTGCAGCACCTGAGCCGCGAGAAAATCGACCGCGCCTTTATTGTGTTGCACGGCCGTGGCGGTGAAGACGGCAGCATGCAGGGCCTGCTCGAATGCCTGGAAATTCCCTACACCGGTAGCGGCGTGCTGGCCTCGGCCCTGGCCATGGACAAATTGCGCACCAAGCAGGTGTGGCAAAGCCTGGGCTTGCCGACTCCGCGTCATGCGGTGCTGGGCAGCGCCGAGGATTGTGCTGAAGCGGCCGCTGAACTGGGCTTCCCACTCATTGTTAAACCGGCCCACGAAGGCTCGAGCATCGGTATGGCCAAGGTCGATGACTTGGCCGCGCTGGTCGCTGCCTGGCAGGACGCCAGCCGTTACGACAGCCAGGTGCTGGTGGAGCAGTGGATCAGCGGTCCCGAGTTCACCATCGCCATGCTGCGCGGCCAGGTTCTGCCGCCGATTGCGCTGGGCACCAGCCACAGCTTTTACGATTACGACGCCAAGTACCTGGCCAATGACACCCAGTACCGCATCCCTTGCGGTCTCGATGCAGCCAAGGAAGACGAGCTCAAACACCTGACGGCGCGCGCCTGTGAAGCCGTCGGCACCCAGGGCTGGGCGCGGGCGGATGTGATGCAGGATGCCGCCGGCAAATTCTGGCTGCTGGAGGTCAATACCGTGCCGGGCATGACCGATCACAGCCTGGTACCGATGGCCGCCCGCGTCGCCGGCCTGGATTTCCAGCAGTTGGTGCTGGCGATCCTGGCCGACAGCGTCAAGGCGCGAGGTTAAGCCCATGAGCGCCACCCTGCGTTACTCGCCCATCACCGCCGAGCGCACACCGTCGCGTAAGCCGGTGGCGCGCGGTGCCAGCCGGATGGTGGCCAAGGAGCCGCTGGCGGCCCGGCCGAAAGCCGACTTCAGCGGCCTCAAGCGTTTGTTCTGGCCGCTGCTGTTGCTGGCGCTGGGCTTGGGTGCCTACACCTTGGCTGAACGGGCCTTGCCTTACGCCGACCGGCCAATCAGCCAGGTCAGCGTCCAGGGTGAGCTCAGCTATATCAGCCGGGAAGCCGTGCAGCAGCGCATCGCACCGTTTATCGAAGCGAGCTTTTTCACCGTCGACCTGACGGCCATGCGCAATGAGCTTGAGCAAATGCCGTGGATCGCCCATGCCGAAGTGCGGCGCATCTGGCCGGACCAGGTGGTGATTCAGCTGGATGAGCAACTGCCCGTCGCCCGTTGGGGCAATGAGGCCTTGCTGAACAATCAGGGGCAGGCATTCACCCCGCGCGAGCTGGCCCATTACGAGAATTTGCCGCAATTGTACGGCCCGCAGCGCGCCCAACCGGCGGTGATGCAGCAGTACCAGATGCTCAGTCAGTTGCTGCGTCCGCTGGGATTTTCGGTGGCCAGTCTGGAATTGCGTGAGCGCGGTAGTTGGTTCCTGACTACCGGCGTGAACAGCACCGGGCAGAGCATTGAACTGTTGTTGGGCCGTGATCATGTGCTGGAAAAAATGCGTCGTTTTGTCGCCATTTACGAGAAAACGCTGAAGCCGCAAATCGCCAATATCGCCCGTATCGACCTGCGTTACGCCAACGGCCTGGCCGTCGGCTGGCGCACCCCGGTACCGGCCACGGCGGCTAACCCCGCCGCCGTACAGTGAAATCAGGAGCAAGGAGCATGGCAAACGTGCAGAGCGGCAAGATGATCGTTGGCCTGGATATCGGCACTTCGAAAGTAGTGGCCCTGGTCGGTGAAGTGACCAGCGATGGCCAACTGGAAATCGTCGGCATTGGTACCCATCCGTCGCGCGGCCTGAAGAAGGGCGTGGTGGTGAATATCGAATCCACCGTGCAATCGATCCAGCGCGCCGTCGAAGAGGCCCAGTTGATGGCCGGTTGCCGTATTCACTCGGCCTTTGTTGGCGTGGCCGGCAGCCATATCCGCAGCCTGAACTCCCACGGCATCGTCGCGATCCGTGACCGCGAAGTCAGCCCCGCCGACCTTGAGCGTGTGCTGGATGCGGCCCAGGCCGTGGCCATTCCGGCGGATCAGCGCGTGCTGCATACCCTGGCTCAGGATTATGTGATCGACAACCAGGAAGGTGTGCGTGAACCCCTGGGCATGTCAGGTGTGCGTCTTGAGGCCAAAGTGCATGTGGTCACCTGTGCGGTGAATGCGGCACAGAATATTGAAAAGTGTGTTCGTCGTTGTGGTCTGGAAGTTGACGACATTATTTTGGAGCAACTGGCTTCGGCGTATTCGGTATTAACCGACGACGAGAAAGAATTAGGTGTGTGCCTGGTCGATATTGGCGGTGGAACTAGCGATATTGCGATATTCACAGAAGGTGCAATACGTCACACTGCAGTCATTCCAATTGCTGGTGACCAGGTAACTAACGATATTGCCATGGCATTAAGGACCCCAACTCAGTATGCCGAAGAGATAAAGATTCGGTATGCTTGTGCATTGGCCAAATTGGCCGGTGCTGGGGAAACCATCAAGGTTCCTAGCGTTGGCGATCGGCCGCCGCGGGAGCTGTCCCGCCAAGCCTTGGCTGAGGTGGTAGAACCACGCTACGACGAACTTTTTACTTTGGTTCAGGCGGAATTGCGCCGTAGTGGTTATGAAGATTTGATTCCGGCAGGGATTGTTCTTACCGGCGGGACTGCGAAGATGGAAGGCGCAGTCGAATTAGCCGAAGAGATCTTTCACATGCCGGTGCGTTTGGGGGTGCCACACAGCGTCAAGGGATTGGCCGACGTTGTGCGTAACCCGATTTACTCGACCAGTGTTGGCTTGTTGTTGTATGGCCTGCAGAAACAGACCGACGGTATTTCGATGTCCGGCGGCAACAGTTTCAGCGATGAAGCCAAAACACCGGTACTTGAGCGAGTAAAACGCTGGATACAGGGTAATT
>RCMZ01000666.1_pt1 | contig 15980 bp, 18 predicted proteins | sample 2041141 | NCBI WGS metagenome assembly RCMZ01 (sample SAMN09708263, study PRJNA481090) | Wastewater metagenome, whole genome shotgun sequencing project. | biome: sewage; isolation source: Davis station wastewater (DW) | place: Antarctica: Davis Station | collected 2010-03-01
CAGCAGCGCGCCGAGCGCCGGCCAGCGCGCGCCGGCCGGCGCCTCGATGCTTGCGCCCCAGGTCGCGTCGATGCCGCAACGCCGCGCCGCCGCCACCGCGCCCATCCGGCGCAAAGCCTGCGGCCCGGCCGCCGGGCCGGGATTCATCTCGCCCGGCGGCGCCCCGAGCGCGCTGGCCACGCCGATGAAACGCAGCATGGGGTTGGCAGCGGTGGAGTTGGACATGGCACACCTCCCTTTTCCGACACGGCTATTTCAACCGTTCGACGCCGAGTTAGAGGATTCGTTCTGCAGGCGGATGGGATTGCGGAAAATCGATATGGCATGTTGCCTTTTGCGGCAGAGGCTGGGATGCTTCCGCAGGTTTGCATGGTGCTTCCATCCCCTGCATTGAGGTCGACAAAAATCAGAAACGCCTCTTTGACCGAAGTCCAGAGTGCAAGAACAACATCGTGTCCATGCGCACAAGATGAACATGACTAAGACGATAATTGTCTTTCTCGCAAAAGCACTTGTTTGCTACGTGGCGCTCATCATTCTTTTAGTCGATTTAATGCTATTCGAGATGGCCATTCCCAGATATGTCTTTGAGATGCAGGCATTTGTTCAATCGGCGGCCCTTGCTCTGGCAGTCGCGGCGACAGCGTCCATCGTCCTGCGATCAAGGACTCCAGTGATTTTTGCGGCCGTTTGCAGCGGCTATTCTGGATTTGTGTTTATCTATACCCAGTATGTCACTTGGTTCATTGCCATCTGCGGACTGGTTGCTGCAATCAGCTTTCTATTCAGGAACAAAATTACGGAGCCTCTTCTGAGCCTACTCCTTGTCATCGCAGGAGCGTGGGTATTCTTAAGCTCGGTCTACTCGCCGTATTTCGTCGGTTGGGCAAATTACGTGACTGGTAACAAAGACCTCCTTGCTGCTGGCGTCGAAGCTCTTCGTGCCGCACGCGATCAAATCATGCCTACATTGCTCATGTCCCCCGTTTTGGTCATGTATTTCCTAGGGAAGCAAAGCTACTTGAAATTCCAGCCAGCTCTTCTACGCATGTTCTCCAAGAACGTTCGTTCTTCGCTATGAACATTGGCCTGTGCCGACATGGAATCTGTTCCCGGTGCGGCCATCCCTTGAATCCTTCCGCTCCGCATTCCCCGAGAAAGTGAGTCCGCATGCCGTATGTGAATGTCCAAATCACCAAAGGTGCCACACGGGCGCAAAAGGCCGAACTGGTCAAAGACATCACTAATGCGCTCGTGCGCGTACTCGGAAAGAAACCGGAGCACACGCATATCGTGATCCAGGAGATAAACGAAGAGGATTGGGGTTTCTCGGGCCTGCTAACGGATGAGTGGAAGACGCTGAAGTGACTTCTTGACGCCAGGAAAGCGGCGCTTTCCTCTGTCGATTGATGCGGCGTTTTGAGTTCTTGTTTCGCGATGCCCCTGCCAGCCAGCAAGCGTGAACTGCTGAACAGCTTCGATGCCGCGTTCTCGAAGCTGTTCGATGAACTCGCGTCGGTGCCTTTCGAGCAGGAGCGTGTTCCCGGCATCGAGGGCGGTCTTTCGCCGTGCGACCTCGTCGCTTACCAGATCGGATGGGGGAGGCTTCTTCTCGCGTGGGATCGCCTGGAAGCTCAAGGCAGGACGGTCGAGATGCCGGCTCACGGTTTCAAGTGGAACCAGCTTGGGTTGCTGGCACGGTCCTTTTATCAGGAGTTCGGCGATCACACCCTCGCGCAGCTGCTCTCCCGCTTCGCCGCGCAGGCCGACGAAATCCGCGGATTCATCGAAGCGAGCAGCGAAGGATTGCTGTTCGGCGTCGGGGAGCGTCGGTGGGCCGGCGCCAAGTGGCCTCTCGCGAAGTGGATTCAGGTGAATGCCGTCGCACCGTATGGGAGTGCCCGTACCAAGTTGCGCAAGTGGAAGAAATCCGGCTTTGCAATTGACCGGGTCTGAGCGATTGCTTTCAAAAAATCGAGCTTTTAAACGTCAGGATCGCCAATGCGTCGAGCGCGTTCGTGACTTGTCGTTTTTCCGGCCTTGCTGCCGGCGCTGCCGGCGGATCGCAAGCTAACGGCGCTTGTGGTCTGGGCCGCTTCGCCCGTCGTCCGGGCCCGGCGCAAAGCCGTGCTGCTTCCTCAACTTCAGGCCTCTGGCGCTTCGCTCATTGGAAATCCATCCGCCGCCGCGGTAAATAATCGGCAGTGTTAGACTCCCGCTCGCGTCTTCGGGGCGGGGTGAAATTCCCCACCGGCGGTAAGTCCGTTCTTCGGGCGAGCCCGCGAGCGCTTGCGGTTCCGCAAGGTCAGCAGATCTGGTGCAACTCCAGAGCCGACGGTCAAAGTCCGGATGAAAGAAGATGGCAACACCCGTACCCACTTGGATTTCAAGTGGGTACGGGTGTTTGCGCTTGCCCTGAAATGCTTTCCGTTATCCATATTTACGAGGAGCGTTTCATGTTTACCCAAACCCAGCTTCAAACCTCGCACCCCCTCCCTTCAGTGGAGTTGCGACTGGCAGATGCTCTCGCCGCCATGCGACGAGGGCGGCCCGTCATCTTGATCGACGACTCGGATCGGGAGAACGAGGCTGACCTCATTGTCGCCGCAGAAAATCTGACCGTACCAACGATGGCGCTACTGATCCGCGAGTGCAGCGGCATCGTTTGTCTTTGCCTGACTCCGGATGCCGTGAAGGAACTCGATCTTCCTCCCATGGTGTCGTGCAATGAAAGCCGTTTCAGCACTGCATTCACGGTATCGATCGAGGCCCGCCACGGTGTCACGACCGGCGTTTCGGCCGCGGATCGCGTCACCACCGTTCAAGCAGCAGTTGCCGACGGGGTAAAACCAGGCGACCTGGTGCGCCCCGGGCATGTGTTTCCGTTATGCGCTCACCCAAATGGAGTTCTGGGGCGACGCGGGCATACGGAGGGGGCCGTGGATCTGGCGCGGCTCGCAGGGTTGAAGCCGGCTGCGGTTCTTTGTGAATTGATGAATCCCGACGGGACAATGGCCCGGGGCGATGACATCGACAGATTCGCCGTCGAGCACGACCTGCCCGTCATCCTGATCGAGGATTTGATTTTCCTTCGGAGGCGAGAGGAGTTGGCGAAACGATAGAAGCGACCTTTGTGCCTGCGTTCAAGGCGCCCTGTACGGCTGGTTTTTCAGGCGCCTTGGCTTGATTGTCCCGGGAGGCATGCACATTGCGCATTGAAGTCGAATGCCTTCCGGCTCGGTGCGTCGGGAGGCGGCCAATCGTGCCTCGATTTCCCGGGGAAAACCCGGCTTCGGCCGGGTCTTCTTCGCGTGCAAACCCCGATGATTCCGCATCGACGCACTGGCCGCGATGTCGTCGTCGATCGCCTGTCCGTGTTCCGCGATGTCCTTCCCGTCACGCGGAAGCTATTGCGCCGTGCCGCGAAAATGTTGCACGGCGGCGGAAGCCGTCCTGCGGAACAGAGATATCCCGGCCATCGCTCAACACGAAAGGCGCGCGCTGCTCGATCATCGTGGCGCGGAAGGCAGGTCAGGTTTTGCTCATCGCCTTGCCCGATGCGTCCCGTTGGTCTAGGTATGAAGCAAGGGCATCGAATCGGCGGTCAATCTCCCCGGTATCGCCGGCGAACATGTGCTTGAACAGGTCCCGGATGTGGCTGGCGGTCACCTCCACCCTTGTCGGGTCGAAGCTGCGTCCATTCGGTAGCGTAACCTGTTGTCCGTCCATGCCCATGCGCGACATTCCGACAAGCAGCAGGGCTTGCTCCGCTTCCCGATTGCCCTTGGCGGCGAGTTCGTCGTACAGGGCTTTCTCATCCGGCGACAGCTTGGACATCGCATTGACGAAGCCCCTCGCCTTCTGCATGTAATCCACTTCATCGGACGTCAGGGATTCATATCCGTTGGCCTCGATCTTGGCCCTGATTTCGCCAAAGCGTTTTTCGTTTTCGGACAAGTAGTCGATATCCGCAGGTGATCTTTGCTCCGCCGGCTTGGCCTTGATTGCGCTGAGGCGGCTTTGGACTTCCTGGTCTTGCATCGACGTCGCGGAGTTGGCCATCATGGCTTTGGCCGCGTCGGAAATGCTCACCCTGTCGGTATGGTTTGCCGAAGGGGACGGAAGTGTTTGCCGCTGCATCGCCGATGTTTTCTGCGCAGCGCAGGCCGCGGAGACGTCGTTTAGCGCTGGACGATCATGTCACTGCTCCAGTGTTCTGCTATGCCAATTAACTCTCAGTATTCGCTCCGGCTTTCAAGTGCCTACGGAGCAAGGGGCATAATTGAACAAATGGGGAGCGGGCTACGCTTTCTTTCGCTGGGAAAACGAGGGCAGCCCCTGCCTTTCCGTTGACGGCGCGCCCCCTTTGCGGCGATAAAGCCGCTTCGAATTCCGGAGACGACGCTCGGCGTTCCCACGATGGAAAATCTCTTCACTTACGCTGGCGCCATCCTGCAGAAGAAGGCTTCGCCTCCGATCTCCGGCCGGAGCGTCGAGACGTCGTCCTGGCAGGACCAGGGGTTTGAGGTTTGCAAGGAGGCGACGACCTACCGCTTCGACAACGGCGTGGTGATCCGGCGCACGGTCGAGCGGGATAGCTTCCCCAGCGCAGCCGCTTGTGCGGAATGCTGGATAAGCTACGAGGTGCTTTCCGACGGCAGTCTCGACAACCCCGTCAGTCCGCGGCGGAAGACCTTCGAGAACGCCTGCCGGGAGTCCTTCTGGCTGTCTTACCACATGGCCTGAGCGATGCCGGCCGCGCGGCGGCTTGCAGCGTTCGATTCAATCCGGCGCGTTTTTGCGCCATCCCTTCGGAGAGTGAACATGCCGTTTCCCGCAGAAGAGCGTCAGGCGCTGCTCGGCCTCAAGGGCGTCGGCCCGACGGTAGTGGCCCGCCTCGAGCAGATGGGCTTCGAGTCGCTGGCGCACCTGAGCAAGGCCAACCCGTTGGACATCGTCGTCCGGGCCTCGGCCATCGTCGGTTCGACGTGCTGGAAGAACAGCCCGCAGGCGCGGGCCGCGATCCAGGCCGCCGTGGCCCTGGCGCAGGCGCGCCAGGCCTAGGCGCGCGAGGCCGCGGGCGGCCCCGTGCCGGCTTCATCCGCGCGCTTAATCCGCTCCGGCCATTCTTGAACCTCATTCGTCCATTTCCCTTATGCCCACAAGTTCCTACCTCGGAAGCGCTCCAGTGCTCGCCGAACGCATCTATCTCCACGCCTCGGCGCAGGTCATCGGCGACGTCCGGATCGGACGCGACAGCTCGGTCTGGTGCAACGCCGTGCTGCGCGGCGACGTCAACCGGATCGTCGTCGGCGAGTGCTCGAACATCCAGGATTTCACGATGGGCCACGTCGCGCACAAGAACGCCGCGAAGCCGGAGGGCTCGCCCTTGCTCATCGGCAATTACGTGACCATCGGCCACGCCGTCATCCTGCACGGCTGCACCATCGGGGACGAATGCCTGATCGGCATGGGCTCCATCGTCATGGACGACGCCGTCGTCGAGCGCCGCGTGATGCTCGGGGCGGGCAGTCTCGTGCCGCCGGGCAAGGTGCTGGAGAGCGGCTACCTCTACGTCGGCCGGCCGGCGGTGAAGGTGCGGGCGCTCGGCGACGAGGAATTGGCCTACCTCAAGTACTCGGCCGAACACTATGTCCGGGTCAAGAACAACTATCTGGCGGAGAGCAAGGGCGGGTAGGGGCGGCATTCGGAGACCCCGCGCCGACAGGGGAGACGGGCGGCGCGGCGTGCCGGCCGCGACGGTGGCCGTTGCGCCCGCTCCTGCGAGTGAGTCGGGGGATAGCCGGAAAACGGGGCTTCTTGATATTCCATGTGCTTGGCGGCACGATGGAGTCGGCCGATTCTCCTCAGCAGCAGGCGGCGCCGGGCGGACATTCATGAATCCGCACGTCATTTCACCAGGCGAGGTTCCAAATGCTCAGTCGTCATCTCGTTGCCGTCTTCCTCGCGTGCTCGGCGTCGCTCGTCGGCGCGGCCCATTCCGCGGCCCAGGAAGAGCGCGCCACGGCGGCGCCGCCGGCGGCGGCTCCCGAAGCCCCGGACGTGCGCCGGGATGCGCCGGCCAGATTCGGCGGCGCCGTCTCGGCGAAAGTCGATGAACTGGCGGAAAAGATCGCTGCGGTCGAGTTGCGTTCGGCGAGTTCGGATGCCGTCTTCGGCCTGCTCGGCGCATCGTTCGGCGCGCTGGTCGGCGCCGGCATTTCGCTGCTCGTGCTCTGGCGCACGAACCGCTTCGCCCGGCTGCGCGACGAGCAGGCCGAGCAGGTGCGGCAGCAGGCGGTGCGGACGCTGGTCAAGGCCGAGATCGATCTCAACCTGCAAATGCTGAGGGACGAAGCCGCGCTGATCGATCTCGACAACCGGCCCGACGACATGAGCGGCATCGAGTGGGTCGCTTCCCAGCCCTGTCCCGAGTGGAGCACGGTGGCGTTCGCGCAGACGGTCGGACAGTTCCACGCGGCGCTCACCGACGCGCAGATTCGCAGCGTGCAGGCTTTTTACGGCGGCCTGCGCTCGTACTCGACGGCGCGCGCGAACCTCTCGGCCGTCTTTGCACGGCCGCAGAGCTACAAGTACCTCAGCGTGCCGTACGACAAGGCGGACGCCCTGCTCGCCGAACTGCTGCGGACGCGGAATCCGCTGGCGTAGGCCGCGGTCGTGGTGCTGCGCGGCTGCGACTCTTCGCCCGGCGCGGTCGGCGCGTGCCGCCGGCGTTGCGCGGCCCGGAGTTTTCCCGCTTTTTTTCTCCTTCTCCTACGGTTTTTCTCCACCTGGCACGACTGATGCGTAGACCGCGGCGGTCGGTGGCCGTACGGGAGGAGGAAGAGATGATCAATGCTTACAGCAGCGCGCAGCTGGCGTATTCAGCGCAATCAACGCACGCAGCGCATCCAGCGCTCGCGGCGGGTGCGTCGATGGCGAACGGCGCTGCCGGCCTCTACGCGCGGCAAAATCTACCGGCCGCGGCGGCAAGGAACGCCGCTTCGCTTGCCGCGGGCGAGGGCGGCAACGCCGGCGATAGAGGCACCGACAGCGGTGCCGACAAGGTCAGCATCTCGCCCGAGGCGCTGGCGCTGCAGCAGGCCGAACGCGACGGCGCGGCGGGGGCGCTTCAGTCGGCGCCTTCCCGCTTCGCCGCGAACGGCGTGCCGGTGGATTTCGCGCCCTGGCAGGCCGCCGTGCGCGAGACCGAGCAGCGCATCGAGGAGCGCGTCGCGCTCTACAAGAAGGGCAAGGAGACGGACGCGACGGACGAGGCAATCCTGCGCCGGATCGCCGCCTATGACGAAATGCTCGCCGGCACCTATATTCCCGGAGCGGAGGCGCCGCCGGCGCCGGGTGCGCCCGTGGCCGAACGGCCCGGCGGCCAGCAGACGCCGCACGATGCGCGCCGGCATCCCGCCCGCGACGCGCTGAACTGATTTTCCGGCGCGCCGCGTCCGGTTTTCCGGGCCGCGCCGCCCGACCGGGGCCGGCCCGCGCGCGGCCCTGCGCCGCATCCATTCCCCGCGTTTGATAGTATCGGGCTTCTCCCCCGGTGGCCGGGCCGTCGTCGCGCGGCCTTTCCGCGCCCCGTGCCGGGGAATCCGGTCGCCCAGTCTTGCGCCGGGCGCCGCAACTCCCGTGTTCGTCCCCCAACCCGATATCCCAAGGAGAATCCATGCCTCAGGAATTTGCCCGTTTGCTCGATTGGCTGGAACAACACCCCGTTTCCCATACCCTGCTTTCCCTCGCCGCCCTGTGCCTGCTGGCCTGGGTCGCCAACTGGCTGACCAAGCACATCCTGCTGCGCGGCCTGCGCCGCCTGGTCGGCCTCTCGTCGCTGGCCGCCGATCCCAAGCTGACGCCGCTGGGCATCGTCGCTCGCCTGTCGAACATCGTCCCGGCGCTGGTCCTGACGCTCGGCGTCAAGGCGGTTCCCGCCCTGCCGACGCCGCTCGTCACGGTGGTGGAAAACGTCTGCAGCGCCTTCATCGTGCTGACCGTCGCGCTGGCCGTGGCGGGCGCGCTGAATCTGGCGAACGAACTCTACCAGCGCCGCCCGGACGCTCACCTGCGCCCGATCAAGGGCTACATCCAGGTGCTGAAGATCGTCGTCTATGCGCTCGCCGCCATCCTGATGGTCGCCAGCCTGATCGACCGTTCGCCGCTGATCCTGCTGTCCGGCCTCGGCGCCATGGCCGCGGTGCTCATGCTGATCTTTCAGGACACGCTACTCTCTCTCGTGGCCAGCGTGCAGCTCGGCTCCAACGACATGGTGCGGGTCGGCGACTGGATCGAGATGCCCCAGCTCAACGCCGACGGCGACGTGATCGACATCGCCCTGCACACGGTGAAGGTGCAGAACTGGGACAAGACCATCACGACCATCCCGACCAAGCGCCTGATCTCGGATTCCTTCCGCAACTGGCGCGGCATGAGCGAATCCGGCGGGCGGCGCATCAAGCGCAGCCTTTATCTGGACCAGCAGAGCGTGCATTTCCTCTCGGACGAGGAGTGTCACCGGCTGAACCGCTTCGCGCTGCTCGACAGCTACCTGCCGGCCAAGGAGGCGGAGCTGGAAGCGTGGAACGCCAGCCTGCCGAGCGGAAAGGCGGATCGGGTGAATCACCGCCGGGTCACCAACCTCGGCACCTTCCGCGCCTACGTCGAGCGCTACCTGCGCTCGCACCCCGGCATCCATCAGGGCATGACGCTGATCGTGCGCCAGCTTTCCCCGACCGCCGACGGTCTGCCGCTCGAGCTGTACTGCTTCACCAACACCACCGCCTGGGCGGCCTACGAGGGATATCAGTCGGATATCTTCGACCACCTGCTGGCGATCCTGCCGGAATTCGGCCTGCGCGTCTTCCAGCATCCCTGCGGCGCCGACATGCGCGCCCTGCGCGATCAGGTCGGCGCCGTGCCGCAAGCGTCGCGCGCGCTCTGAGAGGCTGCGCGCGCTCCGACGGAGCGTGTGTTTTGGGGAAGAAAGGCGGCGCCGCCGGCCCGGGCCGGCGGTCAGGCGTCCCGCTGGCCGCCCAGGCTGCGCTGCAGCGCTTCCAGCTGTTCCAGCTCGGGGCTGGTCTGACCGGCTTCCGCCTGCGTCCTGCCGGTTAGCAACCACAGCGCATAGCCGGGCCAGCACCTGGCGATCGCGCTCAGATGCTCTTCGTTGGCTCGCTGGCGACCCTCGCAGATGGCTTTCCACGACGCGGCCTTGACGCCGGTCAGCTCCTCCATCTGCTTGTACTTGCGATGGGCATCCGTTTTGGCGGCGACGACTGCAGTTATTCTTGTTCTCATCGGTAATTATTTCGCTTGACGTGAAAATTTCTTCGTCATAGTGTGTGAGTAAATATTTCGCTCATCAGTGCGAATTAGCCGAATTCGCCGATAGTGTTCCATAGTGAAGAGAAGTGGATTATGACAGCCGGGGTTCGAATCAACCAACTGCCTCCGGTGCCCATCATGCATTGGAAGAAATTTGCGGAAGTGGTGGGGATCGAAGAAGGTGTACTGCGCGGATTGTGTGCCCGGGATCACATCCCTTCCATCTGTTTCGGCAAGCACCGCTTCATCAATCTGGCGAGGCTCCAGGCGATGTGCCTGAACGATGGCGACGCCGTCCTGCAAGCGATCGGCGATCGATCTTCCCCGGGGAAGCCCTGACCCGGCCGGCATGGAACGCGAAATCTCCGTCAGGCCATCCGGCCCTTGCAGTCCGCGGGAGGCGGATCTGGACGCGCTCGTCGTCGCCGCCCAATCCCGCCTGCACAGCATGGGGGCGGCGGCGTTCGCCGAGGACAGCAGTTTCACCCTGCGCCAGCGCGCCCGCTACATCCAGAGCAGCAGCCTGGACGTGATCGCCCAGATGCAGCGCCTGCGGCAGCTGGCGCTGGCGATCCTCAACGGGACCGCGCCTCCCGCCGCGGACGACGGCCCGGAAAGCGCGCCCCGGGTCCTTTGCGCCGACTGCCGGCATCGGGTTCCGAGCAGCTGGGACGCGGGCGCGATCAACTGCAGCGTGCGTTTTCTGGTGCAGGACAAGTATCTTCCGCGCAGCTGCAGCGAATTCCAGGCCGCGCCGCCGTCCGGATCGTCCGCATGAGCCCGCCCGCCGGGCGGCGGAAGCGGTAGAAGCGCCGCCGGCCTTGCGCTCGCTGCGCATTGGGGCCGGAATTCCGCCATTCCGGAGGAATTTCCTGCCCGGCGCCGGCGGCGGCGGGCGACAAAACCACACCACAAGAAGGGGATTTTGTCTTAGAGTCTGGCTCCCGACATTTTTGGAGAGGCAAACTCACATGGAAAAAATTCGTATCGTCCTGATCGGCGCCGGCGAAACGGGAACGCCCCTGCTGCGCCAGCTGCTGTCGGCGCCCTTCGTCCAGATGGTCGGCGTCGCCGACCTGGACAACGAGATGCCGGGCATGCAGCTGGCCCGCGAGAACGGCGTCGCCACCACCAACGATTTCATGACCCTCGTCGGCCTCGGCGAAGCGGTCGACATCATCATCGACGTGACCGGCGTCGCCAAGGTGCGCGACGCCCTGCGCCGCGCCATGCAGGATTCCGGCAACCATCACACGATCATCATGCACGAGCTGATCGCCGTGCTGCTGATGTCGCTGTCGCAGGGCCGGCTCGTCTCGATGAAGCACAAGGCCGTCGATTACGACTGATCGGCGGAGCCCGCCGGCGCGGCGGCAGCCGTTTCCGCGCCGGCGCTGAGGGTATTCCGCCGGGCGCCGCCGGTCCCGGCGGGTCGATCCCGCCCGAGCGGCGCCGGCATGCGTTTCATCCCGGGCGCATGCGTCGCCCGCGCCGGCCGGCGGTGTCCGGGGAACGGCGCCGCCAGCCGCGCTCCGTTGGCCACGCGACGCGGTTTTTAGGCCGATCCGCGACATTCCTGTATCGTTATGACTTCATTACTTTAGTCATATCGACTTCCGTTCGGCTTATGGCATTCGGCAGAATCATCAAGAATTTCTTCGGCCAGGGCGAGAGCCTGATGCCGTCCCCCGAACCCTTCGCCGTCGAGGCCGCGCCCGCCGCGACGATCCCCGCGCCGCAACGCGCGGCGCCTCCCGCCGCCGTCATGCACCGCGAGGAAATCCTCGACGGACGCTCGCGCATCGCCGGCTATCGCTTCACCGCGCGCGACCTGCGGCGCGGCGAGCGGCCGCCGGCCGCGACCGTGCTCGACCTGCTGCACGCCGAAGCCATCGCGAATTTCGCACAGCGCCGGCTGGCGGTCATTCCGCTCGGCAGCGAGGACTGGCGCGGGCACGACTATCGCCCGTTCGTCGCGCCGAACACGGCGTTTCTGATCGATGCGCCGGCGCCGGGCGCCGGCGCCGACGCCGTCGAGGCCTGGCTGGCCGTCCTGCGCGAGATCCGCGAGTGCGGCGCGAAGGTCGCGCTCGCCGGCGGCGGCGCGGCGATTTCGGGAGCGCTCGACCTGGCCGACCTGCTCTTCGTCAAGCTCGCCGACTATTCGCTCGAAGCCTTCGAGCAGGCGCTGAGCGGCTTCCAGCGCAGCCATCCGGCGCTGCAGCTGATCGTCGAGAACGTGCAGACCTGGCCCGAGCACCGCCTGTGCCTGGCGCGCGGCGCCGCCTGCTCGCTGGGGCCGTTCGCCGCCCTCGCCGACGAGGCGGACGACAAGGCGCGGCTCAACCAGAGCCGCCTGGTGCTCATCGAGATGCTCAACCTCCTGCGCAACGACGCCGACGCCGACGAACTGGCGGCGGTCGCCAAGCGCGACCCGGTGGTCGCCGTCAGCGTCGTGTCGATGGCCAACTCGCCGGCCGCCGGCCTGTCCAGCGCGGTGGCCAGCGTCGACCAGGCGATCGTCGTGCTCGGGCGCGCGCACCTCTACCGCTGGCTGACGATTTCGCTATTCCGCGTCGGCGGCAGCCCGCGCGACGAGGCGCTGCTCGAACTGGCGCTGCGCCGCGGCCGTTTCCTGGAAATCCTGGCGCGCGAGCGCGCCCTGGGCAAGGAGGCCGACGAACTGTTCCTGGTCGGCCTGCTCTCGCTCGCCGACATCCTGCTCTGCATGCCGATGGCCAAGGTGGTCGAACGCATGAACCTGCCGGAGGGGGTGACCGAGGTGCTGGTCAGCAACGACGGCCCGCACGGGCGCTACCTGCTGCTCGCCATCGCCATGGAAAAAGGGCGCTTCGAACAGATCGAACGGCTCGCCGGCCTGCTCGGCGCCGACGTGGCGGCCGTCGAGGCCGCCAGCGCGGCCGCCCGGCAATGGACCGACGAGGCGCTGGCGGGCATCTAGTCCGGGGCGTAGCGCCCGCAGGCGAGCGGCCCGCCGGTCAACGCCCGAGCGCGCGCAGGTCGAGGCGTCCGTCGCGCAGCGGCGGACACCAGTAGTAGCCCCCGCTCAGCGGACGGCTGAAGCGGAAGAGCGCGTCGACGATGCCGTCCTCCAGCCCCGCCATGCGCCGCATCTGGACCTCGAAGGCGTCGAGCGTGCGGCCGAAGGCGAGGAAGGCCAGCCCGGCCTGCCCGCCGCCGGTCCACGGCATCGAGCGGCGCATCACGAAGGCTTCGGGCGTGAAGCTTTCCTGCGCGGTGCGCTTGACGTGGGCCGATTCCGGCGCGTCTTCCAGTTCCTCGTTGTCGCTTTGCCGGCGGCCGATGATGTCGTCGCGTTCGGCGCCGGGCAGCGCGGCGAAGGCGTCGAGGTCGTGCGCCCAGTCCTGCACGGCGGCGAAGCTGCCGCCGGCGAGGCCGGGAGCCGCTTCGCCGGCGAGCGCGGCGGCCGCCGCCGCGTCGCCTTGCGGATTCTCTGTGCCGTCCTCGTAGCCGGTGAGATCGTCGCCGTTGCGGTAGCGGAAGGCTTCGGTCAGATGCACCAGACGCAGCGCCGGCGCCAGCGCCGCCTCGAGTTCGCGCGTGCGGTGCAGCAGTTCGCCGCGATCCTCGCCGCGCAGCCAGCACCACAGCGCGTGCTGCGTCGACGGCACGTCGACGCCGGCGCCGCTCAGCGCCGGAAAGGTGCGCAGTCCGTCGAGCGGACGCCCGAGCGCGCGCAGCAGCGAATCGCCGAAGCCGGCCAGCAGCGTTTCCCCGTCGGCCAGCCGGACGAGGGCGGCGAGCGCCGCGTCCAGTCCGCTCGCCGACTCCAGCGCAAAATACAGATGCCGCGCCTGCGACGGCAGGGGGGCGAGAATCGCCGCTTGATGCTGAGCCATGTGTGTGTCCGCGTCGAAAAAGACGCGATTGTAACCGCGCGGGGTGCCTGCTCACGCACGGGGAGGCGGGGCGCCGTGCCCAGCGCCGGCGCCTGAGCTTCGCATCGCGCCGGCGGCCCGATGCGCTAGAGGGGGCGGGCGGGAAGGCGGAAGGCTGCGAGGAGGGCGGCGGCGTCCGTTGCCGGGTGCGCCGGCCTCAGCCCCGGGACGCCTCGTCCGCGTGCCGTTCGCCCGCCGCCTTGAGCGACTTCTTCGGATAGACGTCGAAGCGGCTCGAATTGCCTTCGAGCGCGTAGCCGGGCGCCGCGCCCGCGATCGCCGGCGCCTTGCGCGGGCGCTTCACGACGACGCGGTGCGTGGCCAGCGCCAGTGCTGCGGCGAGCAGGGCCGGCGCGTCGTCGTCGGCGCCGGCGAGCGGACGGAAGAGGCGCATCTCCTTCTTCACCTGCGCGCTCTTGTCGCGGTGCGGGAACATCGGGTCGAGGTAGATCACCTGCGGCGCCTCGCTCGCCCAGGCGCGCATCGCCTCGATCGCGTCGCCGCGCAGCAGGCGCATGCGCGCCACGATGGCGCCCACTTCGGCGTCGGCGCGCGCGCGCCGCAGGCCGTCCTCGAGCAGCGCGGCGATCAGCGGCTGGCGCTCGATCAGCGTCACCGGGCAGCCGAGCTGGGCGAGCACGAAGGCGTCGCGCCCGAGCCCGGCCGTCGCGTCGAGCACGCTCGGGCGCACGCCCGGCTGCAGGCCGGCCGCCTTGGCGATCATCTGCCCGCTGCCGCCGCCGAACTGGCGCCGGTGCGCCACCGCGCCTTCGAGGAAATCGACGCGGATCGGTCCCGGCGCCTGCGCGCCGAGTTCGGCGAACTGCAGGCCGTGCTCGCCCAGTTGCAGCGCGAATTCCGCATCGCCGCCGAGCGGCAGGCGCAGGCGCCCGGCCCAGGCGGCGGCTTCGTCGGCGAAGGCGGGGGCGAGGGCTTCGATGCGGATGCGGGGCGGGCGGTCGTCGGTCATCGGGGTCGGCATGCGGTTCGGTATTCAGCTTCGGTCAAAGGCCGGCGTTGTCGGCCGGCGTGGGCGAGTAGAGGGGGCGGCGCGGTAGCGGCGTCGGAAAGCGGCTCACGGGGTGGGCGTAGCGGGTTCCGTAGATGCGGCGGGCGCCTCTGCTTCGCCGGCGTCGGCCAGCGCCTGCGCGTGGGCGAGGAAGCCGGGCAGGCACGGATTGTCGTTCCCGATCCGCCAGGCGACGCCGAGTTCCAGGCGCGGCGAGGCGACGAGCGGGCGGAAGGCCGCGCCCGGCAGCTGCATGCGGCGCATCGAATCGGGCACCAGCGCGACGCCGAGGCCGGCTGCGACGAGGTTGACGATGGTCTGCTGCAGGTCGGTTTCCAGCCGCACCCGCGGTGCGAAGCCGTGCGTCCGGCAGCACTCGCTGACCACTTCGTGCAGCGCCGGCGCGGTGCTCGCCGGGAAGGTGACGAAGGATTCGTCGGCCAGTTCGCCGACCGGCACCGCGGCGGCCTGCGCCAGCCGGTGCCCGGCGGGCAGCACGGCGCACAGCGGCTCGCTGTGCAGCGGCAGGTAGCGCAGGGTGGGCGGCAGGCGGCCGGGGAAGGTGATACCGAGGTCGGCGTCGCCGGCGGCGAGCGCGGCGGCGAGGTCGCGCGGGACGACTTCGGTGAGCGCGATGTCGACGTCCGGATGGGCGTCGGCGTAGTCCTTGAGCAGGCGCGGCAGGACGTTCCACGCGGCGAGCATGGTGAAGCCGAGGCGCAGCTGGCCGCGCTCGCCGCGCGCCGTCGCCTGCGCGTCGCGCACCGCGCGGTCGAGCGCGTCGAGCAGATGGCGCGTCTGTTCGTGGAAACGGCGGCCGGCCGGCGTCAGGCGGGCCGTGCGCGAGTTGCGCGCGAGCAGCTGAACGCCCAGCGTCCGTTCGAGCGCGGCGATCTGGCGGCTGAGCGGCGGCTGCGAGATGTGCAGCAGTTCGGCGGCCTGCCCGAAATGCAGCGTCTCGCCGAGCACCTTGAAATAGCGCAGTTGGCGCAGGTCGATCATCGATGCATGATCCGTATTGATCGGTCAATTATATAGCATTGGACGGTATGGATCGGCGCCCCTAAGCTGAGCCTTCCTCCGGGCGCCGCCGTTTTCCCGCGCCGCCGTCGCCAGGCTTCCCCCGATCATCCGGCCATCGTCCATGTCCTCCGTCATCAACGCCGTCCTCCCGATCTTCGCGCTGATCTTCGCCGGCTATCTGTGCCGGCGCAGCGGGCGCCTCCTCGTCCGAGATCAGCCGCTTCGTCGTCTGGCTGGCGCTGCCGGCCCTGCTCTTCGACGTCACCGCGCGCGCCAGCTGGGCGAGCTTCTGGCAGCCCGGCTTCGTCGCCGCCTTCGCGGCCGGCACGCTCGCCGTGTTCGCCGCGACCGTGCTCCTGCGCCGGCGCGGCGCGCGCTCGCTGGTCGACGCCAGCATCGACGGCCTCAGCGCGGCCTACGCCAACACGGGCTTTCTCGGCATTCCGCTGTGCCTGCTGGTGCTAGGCAAGGACGGCCTGCAGCCGGCGGTGATCGCCACGCTGCTCGTCGCCTGCGCGCTGTTCGCGGTGGCCGTCGTCTGCATCGAGATCGGCCAGCAGGCCGGGCAGGGGCACGGGCTGGGGCGGGCGCTGCTGAAGGTCGGCAAGGCGCTGGCGGGCAATCCGCTGCTCGTCGCGCCGGTGCTCGGCGCCGCCTGGGCGGCCGGCGGCGCGCCGCTGCCGCCGCCGGCGCAG
>RCMZ01000642.1_pt1 | contig 15970 bp, 9 predicted proteins | sample 2041141 | NCBI WGS metagenome assembly RCMZ01 (sample SAMN09708263, study PRJNA481090) | Wastewater metagenome, whole genome shotgun sequencing project. | biome: sewage; isolation source: Davis station wastewater (DW) | place: Antarctica: Davis Station | collected 2010-03-01
AATTCTAATAAACAGAAGTCGCTTTTAACTCAGGATTTGATTCCTTAAGTGGATTTGGAGATTCTTTCAAGCAAATTTTTGGATTTTCTCCAAAGAACAGTAGGCAACAACATATAATTGATTTAAAACGGATTGAGACGCCGTTAGGAACAATGTATGCATGTGCAACTGAAAAAGGTATCTGTTTATTAGAATTCACTGATCGTAAGATGCTTGAAACGGAGTTTAAATCCTTAACTAAATCCATGAATGCAACCATTATCCAGGGTGATAATATGCATTTCCATTTGTTAGAACAAGAACTTCATGAATACTTTGAAGGTAAACGAAAAGAATTTACAGTTCCTGTGCACACCCCGGGTTCGGATTTTCAGAATAGGGTATGGAAAGCGCTCAAAGATATTCCGTATGGACAAACAAAATCCTACAAACAACAGGCAACTCATATGGGCAGTCCTGAAGCTGTTCGTGCAGTAGCAAATGCCAATGGAATGAATAAAATTTCCATCATAATTCCCTGTCATCGCGTTATCGGAGCAGACGGAAACCTTACAGGCTACGGTGGAGGTATTTGGCGTAAAAAATGGCTTTTAGAATTAGAAAGTCAAAATTCTTAGTAAACTCTTTCAACGGTTTTAATCTTCAATTTTTTATTCTTATGAAAACTACTATTAATAAGTGGTTTGCACTCCTTATTGTGCTTACTGCACCCTTATTGTATGTTATTGATGTTTTTATAATCAACATTGCGATTCCAACTATCAAAACAAATTTGAATGCTTCTGATGGTGAAATACAGTTAGTTATAGCTTCTTATTTATTGGGGAGTGCCTGTTTTTTGATAGCAGGAGGACGAGCAGGTGATTTTTTAGGTAAAAAGAAAGTTTTCTTTTGGGGAATGTTTGCTTTTACCATTACATCATGTGTTTGTGGTTTAAGCCAAAATGCAACACAACTAAATATTGCCCGGTTTTTTCAAGGTGTAAGCTCAGCATTTATGGTAACGCAGTCTATTTCATTAATTCAAGTATTGTTCGCAGAAAGTAAAGAAAGAGCAGTTGCGATTGGTTGGTATGGCATAACATTAAGCATTGCTGCCATTATTGGACAAGTTTTGGGAGGATATTTAGCAGAAATACATTTTGTAATTGCAGGATGGCGATTAATTTTTTTTATTAACCTCCCAATAGGTATATTATCCCTAGTAGGTATACATCTGTATTTGACCGAAACGCAAAAATTAGAAAAGGTAAGATTCGATTACAAAGGGGCTTTGTATTTAACAATTGGCTTGGCTTGTATTATATATGCCTTGACCGAAGGTAGAGAGAACGGATTTCCCTGGTGGTTTTATACACTGGCTTTTCTGTCTATAATATTCCTGTATAGGTTTGTTGTTATTCAAAAAAATAAGCTGCTAAACGCACAAGACCCTTTAATCGATATTTCATTATTCAAGTTAAAAGATTTTAAAATCGGATTGTTTGCGGTATTGTTTCATTTTATGCTTCATACTGCCTATTTATTGATTGTTGCTGTTTATTTACAAAGTGGTTTGGGGATTTCTGCCTTGGCCTGCGGGATGTATTTTATTCCTCATGCTATTTTATTTATGATTTCATCTGTTTTCGCAGGAAAACTACTTCCTAAATATGGAAAACTTATCCTACAATTAGGATTAGTCATTATCTTACTATCGTTCATTTTACAAATTATATATTTTTCACACAAAGACATTCCACTCGTTTCCATGCTGTTTTTAGGGATATATGGACTAGGTAACGGTTTAGTGCTGCCATTTCTATTGAATGTAGTACTAAACAATATTGAAGAAAAAGATGCCGGTGCTGCTTCTGGAATATTTTCTACGTTTCAACAAACCGCTTCTGCATTAGGAATTAGTATAATAGGTGGTATTTTTTATACAATACTTGAGAGTAACTATTTTAAAAATGATTATCTATTGGCTTTGCAAATAGGCCTTTCAGTAGGTATTATTTGTCTGATCATTGTATGGTTTACATTAGCAAAATTACCTCGAAATTATAAATCGGAAACTACTTCTTTACATAGTTTGGAGTAAGGGCCATGGGTTTTACAACAGTACTGTAGAATATTTCATCGGATGAGGCGTCCTGGGCGATCGGAGCCATATGGAACGTGGATGGCGACGTGATGGCAGCAAGAAATTAGAGACCCGCCTCATAAGACCCACCCTAAAGTTTTCTTAAACCGGCAGGAAGGGATGATATTTCTTAGTAACTTAATACGTAAAGATCTGTGGCTGCCTAGCACCCGCAGACCGTATTGTTACTGAACTATGAAATATCTAATCCCGGATATATGGATACGCAAAAAAAAGGACAGGAACTTAATGGAAAGACAGTGGTGATTACGGGTGCTACCAGCGGGGTTGGCCTGACTGCAGCCGAGGCATTTGCCTTGCAGGGAGCCAATGTCGTTATAGTGGCCAGGGGCAGCGAAGGCATTGAGAAATCGGTGGCATCCTGCCGGGAACTTGGCGCAGTGGCTGTAGGCATAAGCGCCGACATGTCCATTGCCGGCGATGTGGAAAGGGTGGCTTCAGAGGCCCTGAAGATAAACGACAGGATCGACATCTGGGTCAATAATGCAGGCGTGATGGCCAGCGGTAAGTTTGAAGAGATCCCCATGGATATCCATGAACAGGTGATCGGCACCAACCTGTTGGGCTACATGCACGGGGCCTACCAAGCCATCAGGATCTTCAAGAGGCAGAATGCAGGTGTCCTGATCAACAACATTTCCATAGGGGGATACATGCCTGCGCCGTACAGCGCAGTATATTCCGCCACCAAATTTGGTATCAGGGGCATGATGGAATGCCTTCAGGGGGAAATATCTAACAGGAAACATATCCACATCTGCAACCTGTACCCGCAATTGCAGAACTCTACCGGCAACCTGCATTCAGCTAAGTATTCGGGATTTGCTATGACCATACCCATAATTGCTTCGGACCCCAGGGGAACGGCAGCCAAAATGGTTGAAGTGGCCATAAATCCCAAAAAGGATCTTTCCCGGATTACAGAGCAGCAGCAATTACAACGATATACAGGCTTTTCCCAAAACTCGTCATTAATGCTGCATCGGCAGCAGTCCGCCTAAAGATGAAAGCAAACACGAATAAGCAGGACGATGCGGGCAATGTGCTGGAAAACTCCAAAGAGCCGCTGCGGGTCCATGGAAAGGAGCCTATATCAAAATCGACCAAAAATTTGAGCCTTGCCGTGGTGGCGGGTATCGGGGTTGGACTGCTACTGCTGGCGGCGAACAGGAATACGACCAATGCCGATTGAGTAGTAATTCAGATACATTTTTTTTTGTAATTTTGAGTACAACCAATTAAAATACAATAATATGGCGCTTAAACCAGGACCTAAAAGAATAGCAGAATCGACAGGCAAGCCCGACAGGCGACAGCGGGATAACAAGGATACTCCGGGCAATACGCCCTCGCTGAAACCTTCCAAACCCAAACAGGGAAAGTAGGATATCAGAAAAAGAAACAAAACAATAAGGGGATGCCGGAAGGCTTCTCCTTTTTTGCTATAGCTTCTGCCGTCCGAAGCTATTATTGCAAAGAGGTGTCCTTGTTTTTGGTATGAATTCTAGGGTCTTTGGCTAACCAACGATGAGCTCCTGAATGTCTTCTTTGATAAACTCCCAGTATTTTCCTCTTAAGCATTCCGGATCAAAATCATCATCTGCTTCGTCGGATGCCTTGAGCCTTTGAAGAATAAGCTGCCTTTCATGGCCATATGGGTAACGCTCTTCATGTAGTGCGAGCATGGCATCAATGTTGTAATGCTGTAAGAGTTCATGCAAGTCCCAATAATCTTTTTTTCTGCTTTCACGCTGGACCACATCAATTTTCATAGCAATTATATCCTCTATAGAGGCAAGGCGTATATCGTCTTCTAAAAGAATCGGCCTTATAAACTTATCAGTATAGTACAAATCCAGTTTTACTGCATTATGTTTACCTGTCCCGATAAAATAGGATTTTCCCATGGCGGGAAGTCCGCCAATTCCTGTTACATAGGCAAAGTTTACAAGCAAAAATGCCTCGATGGCATCAAAATCCACTGAGGCGTAGTCCGCATCAGTGAATAGGTCGATATCAATTGACATCCTGTGTCCTAATTGTAGGCTGAGAGAAGTACCGCCGACCAGACGGAACTCTTTGAATTCTTCTGCTTCCATAAGCAGTAAAAGGCTATCCTTTAAAAGATCATTGACGGTATTCCAGTGTAGCATAGCGATAATTATGAAGCAAGCCCGAGTTTACGCAGGCGGGCAGGTGAGGGTTTTAGGGCAGAACGTACTTTAGGAATGCCGTAAAAACGGGTAATTTCCCTTTTCTCAGTCATATTACCCCTGTCAAATATCCTCTTAATTACAGGTCTTGACTGTTTTTCCCAATTAATGCCATTGATATCGGTGTCCCAAAACAGGATGTGCCGTATTAGGGAAAGGTCAGGCTTACGCATCTGTGCCAGTTTCTTTTTCTCCTTTTCAATATCATGATAGCATTGCAGTATAAGTAGGGAGCCTTCATCCATTCCTAAGGCTTTCTCAATCTTTAAGGCAAGCGCTGTAGTGAGATTTCTTTTGCCTTTGAGCAGGGCATTAAAAGTTTGTGGGTGTTCAGGAAGTGCAAGGGCAAAGGAACGCTGCGCAAGCTTTCTTTTTTTAAGCTCGCGATCAATTACCGCACCGGGATGGATGCCACGGTATTTTTTATATGCTTCTTCCATAAGACAAATATAAGCAAATTTGTTTACATAACGCTATGTTTCGATTTCAGAAAGCGTAAGGCTGGCTACAGCTTCTGATTTTTGGTCGGTTTACTGGCTCTAACGGATCAGCTTCTTTCTGTTCGAGATTGAGCTCATCGGCAAATCCAGATCCGCACAGTTTTTTCCAGGCAATCCGATAAGACATAAATTCTACTTTAATATTTGATGTTTACCATCATTTCTGTCCAGCCCTTCCCCAATTTAATAGTATTCAGGGCAGCCTACGCATTTCTTTTCCCAATTGAACTGGTATATAAGGGAGAACTCATGGATACCACCATTACGTCCCATATTTGATACATAAGCATCATACGAATAGCCTATTTTAAGGCTTTCATATTTTAATCCAAAATACGGATTCACCGAAGTCAGGAATTGATTGTTTACATTGTTGCCTGCGGGATTCGTGGCCAGGTTAGCTCCAACAAACACCCTGTCAAATATCAAACCAAGTCCCATATCCAGGCGGTTGTATTTTGCCTGCTGCATATAGTTGGCGGTAAGCAGTAGTTTGGTGTTGTAAGGGAGGAATGAAGTGGAAATAAAATCCGAGAACTGCAACTGGTAACCCGCATTGACAGAAAAGAACATATCAAGTGGCAGATTCCCGGCCATAGTAAAAGAGATGTTTGGCTTATTGAGGTGTCGCAATGAAGCCCCGATCCAAGATTCCTCATTATTAAAAAGCACACCGGCTCCGATGTCAAAATAGTTGATCCTGTTATTGATTGCCAGGGGGTCGATACTTGTAGGATCGATGGAACCGTTACCAATATTCAATTGATCTTCCAATATTAGATTCTGAAAGCCATAGGACTTGCTACCATATCCGACTTCAATGGCAGGGTGGAAATACCAATAATCAGATATCTGTACGCGGTAGGCATACGAAAAGTTAACAAGCGATAAATTGTAATCGGTAAAGGATTCCCGCTGGCTTAGAAAGCTTACTCCAAAACCGCTTTGCATTTCCTCTGACCAGGTATTGACAAAAGCGTAGTCGCTGTTGATCTTAAGCTTTGCGTCGGGCCACTGGCTGCGGTGCATCACACCCAGTGAAGTGGTTTCCATAAAGCCCGTAAAGGCTGGATTCATGGTCTGCGGGACCATGAAATACTGTGTAAATATAGGATCTTGTGCACTTGCTATTCCGGTTCCCATACAAAATAGAAGTATTGGTATTATTAATTTTTTCATTGTGTTTTCTTGGTATCTTTTGCTATTTAATTAGGACAACCGGACCTTCATAACTTACGGTCTGGCCATAAAATGTTTCGGCTTCTATTCGATAGTAATAATTACCGTTCTCAGAAGCCACTCCTTTGATTGTCCCATCCCATCCCCTGATTACATCGCCTTTCTCGTAATAGATAACTGATCCCCATGTATCATAAATATTGAGGGTAATAGACTTTAGGCCTTTATGTACTGCATTAAAAGTATCGTTCGTTCCGTCTCCGTTAGGCGTAAAGGCATTAGGTATCATCACATCATATCCTTTAGTGACAATGAGCGTCAGCTTTTCTACATCCACGCATCCGTATGGGTATACAATGGTAAGGGTTACTGTATAAGTTCCTTCCTTTGCATAGGTGTGGGTAGGGTTTTCTTCGCCAGATACGGCACCATCGCCAAAATCCCATGCCAGGTCGGTATAATCACCGGTTGAATGGTTCTCGAATTGTACCGGATCAAATATCGAGATTACGTTATAGGTTACCGATGCATAGGAAGTAGCTGTAAATGCTACATTTCCTAAAAACTGGGTATCTACTATAAAGCTCTGTGTTGCTGTACATCCGGAAGCATCCGTAGCTGTAACGATAACAGTTCCGTTCTGGTTAGTGGTCATGGATTGTCCTGAATTTCCTGAAACGTTACCGCTGCTCCAGGTGTACTGGAATGGTGGCACACCACCCGAAGCCTGCGCAGTATTTACCTGTGTTACCTGTTTGGTGTCGCAATTGAAGTTCACATTGCTGGTAACATTTAGGGTAATCGGTTGCGGCCTTGTAATAACATAAGTCCCGCTTGCCGTACAGTTATTGGCATCTTTAACAGTAACCAGATAGGTCCCTGAAGTTATAGCTATCAGATCTTCGGTACTTGCTCCGTTTGACCATGTATAACTGTAAGGAGGCATTCCCCCTGCAACTAAAAGGTCGATTGCGCCGCTCATGGTATCATTGCAGTCGAGCGCATGGGTAATATTGGCTCCAACGGTAAGTTTGGCAGGCTCCACAATGGTGAAGGTACGTACGATCTGGCAAGGCTTCCCGTCGGTTATGGTTACTGTATATGTTCCGGGGCCAAGGTTATTGCGTTGGGTTCCGGCTGTTGAGCCGTCACTCCACACTAATGATACTGGGGCTATTCCTCCAACCAGATTAAGAGTGATGCTTCCGTCTTGTGCGCCATTGCAGGAAACATGATTAAATACAGGATTAACCGTAAATACAGGTGCTTCTGGTATAACTACTGTAACCTGTCTTACACAGTTGCTTCCATCAGTAACCGTTATTACATAATTACCCGCTGCAAGGTTATCCTGGAAAATTCCTGTAGCAAGGTTGCTCCATTGTGCGGTATATGGAGGGCTTCCGCCTGTAATAGCCAGGGTTATGCTGGCATCATTTGCTCCATAACAGCTGATAGGTGTTGTAGTAGGTATTATTATGATTTCAGGCTGTTGCGTAAGAGTTACAGCAAGGCTTATGGTACATCCGTTACTATCAGTGGCCACGAGATTATAAGTGCCTGCTGCTACCGTGGTAAGATCCTCGGAAACTGAAGCAAAACCATTAGGTCCTGTCCAGGCATACGTATAAGCGCCTGAAGAATGAGGAAGTCCGCCTCCAACTGTAATATCTATAGCTCCGGTAGCATCTCCAAAACAAAGTATATTGGTATGCTGCTCACTAATTGTCAAAGCCGAAGGTTGGGTAAGAGTAAAACTTTGTACCGCAGCCACGCAGCCGTTACTGTCGGTAAGGTTCAGCTGGTATGTTCCCGCCTGAAGCCCTGTCAGGTTTTGCATTGTGGCAGTAAAAGTGCCCGGTCCTGTCCATGCATAGGTATATTCAGAGGTTCCTCCTGTTGGGGTAATGGTAATACTTCCGTTATTCCCATCGAAACAGCTTATGCCAAAACCATTGAAATCAGATATTATTCCTGAAAAAGCAACCGGCTGTGGCTCAGTTATCGTATAGCTCTCTGTAATAGGGCAGGAGTTGGTGGTATCGTTAATTACCACGGTATAAACTCCCGGACTAAGATTTGATATATCTTTTGTTGATGCGGTAAATGCAGGCCCTGTCCAGGAATAAGTGTATTCAGGATAACCTCCTGTAACCGTAAGGTTGATGCTGCCGTTATGAGCCCCGTTACAGCTTATGCTAAAGCCATTGAAATCGGATACTACGGCATTGCTTATTGCAAGACCCGTAGGGGGTTGTGTAATAGCAATTCCATTTATAAATTTCATAGTGCCGTTGGCATCCGTAACGCGTATATCGTATATTCCCGCAGCAAGGTTATCGAATATATAATTAAGTGCTGTACTATCCAATACATTTTCTACTATGGTTCCATCTGCAAGCAGCAATGCATAATCAAATGGCGCAATAGAGGCCTGGGTTACTGCCACTTCGATCACTCCGGTAGACTGCCCGAAACAATCTACATTGACATGGCTGGCAACTACTTCCTCTATTATAAGGGGTAGGGGTTCTGTGATTTGGAACTGAAGGGTTATTGCAGGACATAAGCCATCATTTATAGTAACACTGTAATTGCCTTGAGCAAGATTAGATACATTTTGCGATGTTGAAGAAAAAGTGCCTGGTCCAGTCCAGATATACGTATAGGAACCTGATCCTCCCGATGGTGTTAGATTGATGAATCCATCATTTGCTCCTGCTGAACTGATCTGGAATCCATTGTAATTTGAAACCGTTGAGTTTACAGCAAAATTGGCATTTACTGCAACTGTAAGGGTAAAAGGATTTCCTGCGCAGTTTCCAGTTGGAGATACCGGAGTGATGGTATAAATGGCATTTTGTACTGTCGAAGTAGCATTAGTAAGCACCCCGCTTATTAGGATTTCACCTGTACCTGAGGTTCCTCCGTTTACATTTCCTGAGGGTACGCTCCAGTTGAATACTGTACCCGCCGGGAACAATGTTGCTGTAGGCGCAGGATTATAGGTAAAGCTATCGCCGCTGCAAAGAACAATAGAAGCATTTGGAATTACCGCGGCCGGATTGATGGTAACCTGAATTGTAAAAGGCACTCCTGTGCATCCTCCAAATTGAGGTGTCAGGGTATAAGTAGCAACTACAGGATCTATAGTTGTATTTATCAATGTTTGGTTCAGCGATGGCTGTGCAGTAATTTGAGCACTTCCACCAGTGAATCCAGTCCCTGTTGGAGCAGACCAGGTAAAGGTAGTGCCTGTAGGGATGTTATTCCCGCTACCGTCTGCTGGCATAAAGTTTAACGGAACTCCGCTACATACAACTGTCTGTTGGGTAGTGTTGACAAATGGAACAGGGTTTACCGTTATGGTATAAATGGATGGAGCTCCCGGACAGGCTGATGCATCAGCTGTGGCTGCTACCGCAGTATAGGTTATAGTTATAGGGCTGCTGGTTGTATTAACCAGTGTCTGGATCGGAATAGTAGTCGTTCCGCTGGTCTGTACACCTGTTATTCCTGAAGGAGCAACAGCCGTCCAGCTTATTGTTGTATTTGGCGTAGCACTTGTAAGTGTAACGGCTGTACTTGCTGTGCCTGAACAGATAGCCTGATCTGTGGCTGAAAACACAACCACCGGAGCAGGATTTACTGTAATTGTAAATGTTTTTGGTGAACCGTTACACCCATTTACTACGGGAGTAACAGTAATTGTTGCTGTAATCGGAACTGTACCTGTATTAATAGCGTCGAATGTTGGTATGTCTCCCGTTCCTGAAGCTGCAAGACCTATAGCGGGTGTATTGTTTGTCCAGTTGAATTGTGTACCGGTTACTGTACCGGTGTAGTTTATGGCTGTTATGGCACTGCCATTACAAACTGTTTGGTCAGCGATATCAGCAACAGTTGGTGTTGGATTAATTAGTACATCCACAATAAATGTATTTCCTGCGCAGCTGCCTGATGTTGGGGTAACCACATACTGTATTGTAACAGCAACTGCTGTAGTATTAGTAAGATTTCCCGTTACCGAATTTCCGCTACCAGAGGTAAGCCCTGTAATGCCGGTTTGGGGAGCAGGTGCTGCCCATGTATATTGCGTGTCCGAAGGAACAAGGCCATCAGTGCCGTTAACAGGTGTAAAGGTAAAAGCGGTGCCGCTGCAGGCAGAACCAGACATAGCTGTAATTGCCGGCCTTGGATTTACAGTAACTGTTATGGTAAAGTCATCACCGATACAGTTCCCAGTAGGAGATAATGGTGTTACAGTATAGGTTGCCGTTTGTGGGATATTGGTAGGATTTACCAGAGTACCCGAAACATCACTCGACGCTGTTCCGGCAGTAGCTCCTGTAATGCCGCCTGTAACAACAGATATCGGCCATGAATAGGTTGTTCCTGCTGGTACAATTGAGCTTCCTGTAATTGGTGGGACTGTAAAGGTGTCGCCACTACAGATGCTTTTTGCCTGAGCGGGTAGTACCGGTTTAGGATTAATGGTAACTACTGCCTGAAATGGTGTGCCATCACATCCGTTTGATACCGGGGTAACCGTATAGGTTGCGGTAACTACTGTATTTGTGGTATTAGTAAGGGTCTGGCTGATTGCAGCCGTAGGAGTGGTTTGGGCACTTCCCCCGGTAAAGCCCGTACCTGTTGGCGCTGTCCATTTGTATAGAGTTCCTGCGGGAAGGATGTTTCCGTTTCCGTTAGTTGGCGTCACATCAAAAGATTCGCCGCTACAAATAGTTTGTGCCTCTGCTGTTGTTACAACAGGAAGGCTGTTAACGGTAATGGCAGCTGGGTCTGAAGTAATATTGTTACACCCTCCGCTCGGGAATGTAATGATTACATAATAATAGTTTACCCCAAGAGTAGCTGCGGGCTGGTAACTTGCAGCTGTTGCCCCAGTCAATACCGTTGCACCTATAGTACTTGATGTTGTATTACTATACCACTGGAATGTAGGCGTGCCGGTGCCGTTCTGGTAAGCTACCGTAAGTAACGTTGGTGTCTGCCCCTCACACAATGTCTGTGTCTGCGGTTGTGATGAAATGGCAGGAGCTGCAATAACAATTACCTGTGCCACTGTACTTGTATCTGTACACCCTGCTTCAGGAGATGATACCACGCAGTAATAATATAGGGTACCTACGGTTGTGGCAGAAGGAGTAAAGCTATCAGAAGTAGCTCCGCCTATAGCCGTTCCGCCAGTAGTGTTGTTCGTTGTATTGCTGTACCATTGATAGGTGTAAGGAGTGGTACCTCCGGTAGCCATTACAGTCAGTACCTGAGCGGTTGCCGCTGCGCATAACGTCTGTGTGGCCAGGGGCTGTGATGTAATGGTTGGAGGAGCTGTCAGCGTTATAGCTACCGTGTTTGTGTAGTCCGAACAGGCAACAGTATTCAATGTACTGGTGTCTAGACGCCTGTACCATGTATTGGCTGTAAGGACAGGAGGATTGTATATCGCTGATATGGCTCCGGGAATATTAGTAAAAGTACTGTTATCGGGAGAACTTTGCCATTGGTAACTGATTGTTCCATTAGCTGTTGCGGCTACAGAACCAAATGCTGTGGGATCACCCCCTGGACAAATGGTCTGGTCGCCCGATATTGAGCCGGCGGTAATGGTATTGATAGTTATACTTAGTACATTGCTTGTGACTGGACACGGAACGCCATTAAGAGTAGAGGTAACTGTTCTGCGGAACCACGTTTGTTGTGTGAGGACAGGCGCATCATATGTATCTGATGTAGCACCTGCTATATTGGAATAACCTGTAGTATCGTTGGTTACAGAACTTTCCCATTGGTAGGTAAGTGTTCCTTGTCCGGTTGCAGATGTTATTACGGTAAACGCAGCAGGATCAGTGCCTGTACAAAGCACCTGATTAGCAGCTATAGTCCCTGGTGTAACGTTATTAACATAAACGGTAACCTGGTCGGTGGCGGTACAGCCACCATTTGTTACGGTAAGGGTATAAGTAGTGGTAGCAGTAGGCGTGGCTACAGGTGTTGCAATAGCGGCATTTGATAGTCCCGTTGCCGGAGACCAGCTATAGGTAAAAGCTCCACCGTTTCCTCCGGATCCCGACCCTGCAAGGTTCGTCGAGCCATTGCAGATAGTTACATCCGCTCCTGCATCGGCAGCCACAGCAGGCGATACACTAAAGTTTTGTGTCCGTGTAGTCGTGCCGCATTCATTGGTCACGGCTAAAGTTACGGTATATGATCCCGGTGTATTATATACAATTGCTCCCGGTACTGCAGTGGTAGAGGCGGCAGGCACACCACCTGGAAAACTCCAGGCATAGGTCAGTGGCGTCGCCCCACAGTCGATTACAGTTGCAGTTGGACTGATGCTTGCTGATGCGCCCCCACAGATACTACTGATAGCAGCAATGGTAACGGTTGGAGGGCTTTTGACTGTAACAGTTTGTATTGCTGATTGCACATTACCACAACCATTATTCATCGTCAGGCGAATGCTATAGGTTCCCGGAGTCACAAAATTAAATTGCGGATTTACAGATGTAGCGCTTGTACCGTTTGCATAATTCCAGCTCGGCGTTCCAGTAGTGCCGCAATTCGTATTGGTATAGGTTACAGCCCAGGCATAAGTGATAGGAGAATTACATTGATTGGCTACAGTGGGTGATGTGGCTGTTACATTTAGGGGCGTACATCCCTGGTTGTTACTCAGAGTGAATACTGGGGCTGTAAGCGGAGCTTTTACACAGATGGTTTTTGTTATACTGTCTTCAGTACAGCTATTATTAGTTCCGGGTCTTGAAATACCAAGCGTAACGGTATAAGTTCCAGGTGTATTGAACTGCACCCCTATAGTTTCTGTACCTGCCAATTGTCCGGATGTCAATGTCCACCCTGTGGCTGGAGTAATGGTCCAGGCTTTATTAAAATTGGTACTGCAATTGTTGCCTACAAAATAATTTCCGATGGATGTATTGGTGAATGTTGCAGGAACGTTGGTACAGACACTATTTTGACTGACGCTAAAATCAGCTTCAGCTTTTAAGGATGCCTGTACTTGTGTTGTCGGTGCAATTGAGCTACAGGGGTTATTTATAGTTAAGGTTACTGTATATTTTCCACCTGCTAAATCACATGAGCTTTTAGTAAAGTTGTGAGTAATGGTTGAGGGTAGGTTTTCCTGTGTGAACGTTTGGGGTGGCGAATCATCATTTACAGTAAAGGTGTAAGTGGTACCCGGAGTATTATCTTGCGTATTTTCAACCGGCCATGTCAAAGAGTAGGGAGCACATCCTGTTGTATTGGCAATACCGCCAAGATTCCCACCAGGAGAGTTACCATTAAAAAACTGGTAGATTTTGGTAGAGGTACAGTTTGTAATGTTATTTTGAACAGAAAGTGTGATATTGAAAAAACCTAAATTATTGTAAGTATGGCTAACATTTGTAAAGGCTGTGCCGAGATTGTCAGTAGTACCGTCACCCCAATTGATGGTGTAATTGGTATTGGATGCAGCTGTTGTGCTGCCATTTGTTATAGAAAAAACAAATGACGGGCTGGTTAGGGTTGCATCGCAATTTATGAATATCCCCTCCTGCGTATAAAAGGCACTTCCACTGCTTACATCAAAAGCGGCGTCAGGGGTTTGCTGCACATTTACGGATTGTGTTGAAGTAGCTGAACACCCTGTAACACTATCTGTAACGGTCAATGTCACCGTAAACTGTTGGATTCCCGTTCCAGGGTTAGGGATAAAAACGTGAGAAGGACTTTGTTGGGTGGAGGTATTTGTTGTCCCTGATGCAGGGTTGCCAAAATTCCATGCGTAAGTAAGATTATTACCTGTTGAACCATTGGTAAATGAATAAGCCTGTGATGCACAATTTACTGCTGTAGGAGCCGTAAAAGAAGCGATAGGAGGTGTATTAATAACCACATCATACGGTTTTCTCGATGAAGTTTCATTATTCTGGGTTACTTCTGCATAATACGTTGTATTGACAGTTAGCACTGGTGTAGTAAACGTTGGACCCGTAGCAATTTCAGTACCGCCTGTTTGCGTTGTATACCATTTGAATGTGCCTCCTCCCGGAGCAGTTGCAGTTAAGGTAACTGATCCCCCTGCGGGTGCACACAGTTGTGTTCCAGCAGTAATGACAGGAGGGTCTATAGCATAAACGAACGAAGGCAAAGTCACTAATAGCAACAAGACAAAGTGGTAAAAATATTTCATTGGATGGTGATTGATTAAAGTCCTAATTAACAAAATATTCAGCCTTACAGACCCCTTTGTTAATTACAACGCCAAAAGTAGTAAGAAAAGTAGTGACAAAACAATACCCAACACTAGGTATAACATTATAATATCATTGATTTCAATGTTAGTTATAATTGGGAAGGAAATTTTGGCGTATATGATTCATTAATAGTTAAATAGCCTTGAAAGTTTATTTGGTTTTTTAATGACTAGCCTATAGTTGCATTCTTTACAGAATTCGAATAAATAAGAAGATGCCGTACTTATAGAGGATAAGATACAGCACTTCGTAAAGCAATAGTAAATATTGCAGTTAGTAAGGATTAAAATTTAGATATCTTAGTCCAAGGCTTGCCTTACTTCCTGTCAGGAAACTGGGGGCCGGTCCATATACAGGAAGTGGAGCACTAAGACAAGCAAAAGGCAATGTATTCTTTTGTTTGTAGTCATGATGGATCGGCTTTCTAATGAAATTACCACTACGGCTATTCTAGAGGGTAGTATTCCTTTGCTTTACAAATTGATAGATTGCGCCTGCAATAAAGAGCACCAGTAAAACCAAAAGTGTAATGCCGATTATAGGGTCTTTACTATCTTTTGCCAAGGGATTCCCAACAGGTACCCTGGTAAAAGTTTCATTAACAGTAGGCACCAGTGACAGGAAAAAGCTAAAGGACAGGCTAAAGTTTTCAAAATAACGGGCTTTACTACCATCTTTTTTTCTTGTGTGGAGATAGTAAGCGCCTATGACCAACAGCACTATGAATATTGAGAAAGCATGCCCCGGGTTAAAGCCTCCATGTTTCGAGATGCCCAGGGCTGTTAATGAAGTTACAATTGTTGCGTAAAAGTAGATTTTTCCAGATAATGTGCCTAAGTAGATTTTACCATATCTTACAAATGATATAACTGCTGCTATGATCGCAGCGACTCCAATAACCGTATGAAAAATCCCTAAGTTTGATAGTCCCATTTTGCTTTATTTTAAGTTTATTATAATTGAAATATGTACAATGCAAATATCCCCCTGCAGGGGCAGAAGCATTTTGTGGATCAGTTCAATTATTTGGCGATTTGGACCATAAAAAAGCATCCTGTACAGGATGCATGCCAGCTGTAAAGGCTATGGGCTTGAAAAAGTGATGTACCCATCAACGGTTTCTGTGTTTCGTACGGTAGCTTGTAGGTGTCGTATTGTATTTATCGCTGAAGCTTTTCGTAAAATTGGCCAGGTCGTTGAATCCGCAATCAAACGCTATTTCAGTAATGCGCTGATCAGAAACAACAAGCAACTCAGCTGCTTTCTCAAGCTTTTTGGTCTTGATGTAGTTGGCGGGGCTATCATTATATAGTTTTGCAAATTCACGTTTAAAAGAAGATACGCTTACGTTGTTTTGCGCAGCGAGCTCTTCAATGGTCAGTTGAGAAAAAAGATGTGCTTCAATAATCTGCCTGAAGGTATAGGTGGAAGGGGAGAACAACTGTGATAGTATCAATTGTACTGCTTCCGCATTTTGTGTCTGGGACAATAAAAGTATGATTTCTTTTACTTTAAGGATCAATATGTCTTCATTGATAAGAGCAGGATTCTCAAAATAGAACAACAGCCCTTCAATGTACTTTTGTATAAGGAAATCATTATTTATTTTTTCATTTGATTTATTTGAGATTTTGTTTTTCGGTT